>Ga0210378_10000640_pt1 | contig 18042 bp, 12 predicted proteins | sample PLM1_60_b1redo_FD_155465 | JGI IMG/M metagenome (GOLD analysis project Ga0210378, IMG submission 155465) | Groundwater sediment microbial communities from an aquifer in East River, Colorado, USA - PLM1_60_b1 redo | ecosystem: Environmental > Terrestrial > Soil > Riparian zone | place: USA: East...
CGTGGTCTTGCCACAGCCGGACGGCCCGAGCAGCGCGAAGAACTCCCCGTCCGGGATGGTCAGGCTCAGCTCGTCCAGCGCCCGGACCCCACCCGGGAAGACCTTGGACAACCCGCGCACCGCGATCCCGGACATTAGGGGGTCTCTGATGGATCTTCGGCGGCGTGGATCGACGCCCAGACGACGACCGGCCGCGTTGTCCACCACCCCACGAAAACGCTCCGCGTCCGTGCCCGTTGGCAACGACCGCGGGAGACCCGAGACGCTCCACGTTTCCGCGGGGACCCCGGATGGGTCGCCGATACAACCCCGGTATCGGCTCCTCCTCCGCCTTGCCGGACGCCGCCTGGACGCCGCCCGCATCCACCAAGACCCATCAGACACCCCCTAGCCTTTGACCCCGCCGTGGAAGCGGAAACCGTAACGGCGGTTGACGAACAGGTACATGACCACCACCGGGACCGAGTAGACCAGCGAGAACGTCGAGATCAGGGCGAGGTTCGGCGAGCCGCCTTCGGTGTAGAAGGTGCGCATGACGACCGCGGCCGGCTGCTTGTCCGGGTCCAGCAGCAGTATGAACGGGATGAGGAAGTTGCCCCACACGTTCACCACCGTCCAGACCGCTATCGTCGCCAGCCCCGGCCGCACCACCGGCACCACGACGTCGCGCAGGATCTGCAGCGGCGAGGCGCCGAAGACCCGGGCGGACTCCTCGTACGACTTGGGCGTCGCGTCCATGAAGTCCTTGAGGATGAAGATGGCCGCCGGCAGCAGGCCACCGGTGAGCACCAGGACCACGCCGGCTCGGCTGTCGATCAGGTTGAGCTGGAAGATCAGCAGGAACAGCGGCACCATCGCCGCGGTTCCGGTGACGATCGAGGACAGCAGCAGCAGGACGTAGAGCAGCGCATCCCGGCCGGGAATGCGCACCCGGGACAGTGAGTACGCCGCGAGCGATCCGCACAGCACGGCCAGCACGGCGGTGCCGGCGGAGAGCACGACCGAGTTCCACAGCGACTCGAGCGCGTAGGGGTTCGCTCGCAGCGCTCGGAAGTTCCGCAGCGTCACGTCCGGAATGGACGGTGTCAGTCCGGGTGTGGCGTCGAACGGCGTCGTGGCCAGCCACAGCATCGGCAGGGCGAAGAACGCGGTCACCACCGCGACGAACGTGTAGAAGCCGATCCGGCCGACCGCCTGCCGCACGCTGATTTCCCGGCTCACGAGCGGCGCTCCCGGAGCAGGCGCAGGTAGAGCAGCGCGATGACGAAGTTGATCACCAGCATGATCAGCGAGATCGCCGAGCCGAAGCCGAGCCGTCCGTCGAAGATCGCCACGTTGTAGATGTACACCGGCAGCGTCTCCGACCGGCGGTTCGGCCCGCCGGCGGTGATCAGGTACGGGGTGAAGTCGTTGAACGTCCACAAGCTGATCAGCAGCGTGTTGGTCAGCAGGTGGCCGCGGATGTGGGGGAACACCACGTCGCGCAACTGTGCCAGCACCGACGCCCCGGCCAGCCGGGCGGTCTCCAGTTGGGACGGTGGCACCGAGCCAAGCGCGGCGCCGAACAGCAGCAGCGAGAACGCGGTGCCGCGCCAGGTGTTGAACACGATGATCGAGGCCATCGGGTGGTCGACCAGCCAGGCCTTGCCCGGGGTGCCGAGCAGCCGGTTGAGCGTGCCGCCGTCCCGGGCCAGGAACGCGATCCACAGGAACGCCACCACCGACGAGGGCAGGATCCACGCCAGCAGCACCAGCGTCTCGACCAGCCCGCGCAGCCACCCGCGGGCCGAGCGCAGCGTCCACGCCAGGGTGAAGCCGAGCACGCTCTGCCCGATAATGGCCGAGCCGAGGACGAACAGCAGCGTCAGCACCAGCGCGTTGTGGAATCTCGGATCCGTCAGCGCGTCGGCGTAGTTGGCCAGCCCCACGTTCCGGGGCGCCTTCGCCGACCGACCGGTCAGCCGGTAGTCGGTGATGCCCAGGTAGAGCGTCCAGGCGGCCGGGAAGACCAGGAATACCGCGATCAGCGCCATCGCCGGGGCGACGAACGCCGCCGCCCGGGGCCGTCCCAGGCCGGCGACGTCGGTCACCCCGGCCCGCTGCCGGGTCGGCGGCTGCGGCGCGACCGCCGGCGAGCCGGGCGAGCCCGCTGGTCCGGCGGCGGTGGCCGGCTGTGGCGCGTCAGGGCCGGGCGGTGGGTCAGCCGGTGGCGACGTCGCCGCTGCCACCGAGCGCCTTCTCCACCGCCGCCTGGTACGCCGCTGCCGCCTGGTCCGGAGTCCTGCCGGCCACCACGTCCGCGGTCGCCTGCTGCAGCGCCGCGGAGACCTGCGGGTAGACCGCCAGACCCGGGCGGAACGCCGTCAGCGGCAGCACCTGGGTGGCGACGAAGTTCAGCATCGGGTCGCCCTTCAGCACTTCGGCGTTGACGTCGTTGCGCTGAGTGATCCGCGCGTTGCCCTGCAGCAGCGCCTTCGTCGCCTCGGCGGAGTTCATGAACGCCAGCAGCTCCCAGGCCTGCTGCGGGTACCGCGTGTTCGGGTTGATCGCCCGGCCGCCGCCACCGGACATGCTGACGAAGTCCTGCCCGCGGATGCCGGCGCCGGGCCGCATCGCGGGGATCTTGGCGTACCCCACCACCTGGTCCCGATTCTCTATCGGGGCGAGGCCGAGGTTCGGCTCGACCACCGACCGCCAGAAGTAGTCGCCCTCCAGCAGGATCGCGATCTTGCCGGCGGCGAAGTCGGCGAACGACTGGTCCCGCCCCCTGGCCTCCTGCTGCAGCGTCCGGTCGCCCAGGCCATCGCCGTAGGTCCGCTGGTAGAGGCCGAGCACGTCCCTCATGTTGCGGGTGTCGCCCTGCCACTTCTTCGTCTTCGGGTCGTAGATCTGCGTACCGGTGCCGACCAGCAGCGGCAGCACGCCCTGCATGGTGGTGGCCTCGCCCATCGCGGTGCCCGCGTTGAGCTGGATCGGCGCCGGCACGCCGGCAGCCTTCAGCTTCTGGCCGGCCGCGAGCACGTCGTCCCAACTGGTCGGCTGCCAGGTCGCCGGCAGGCCGGCCCGGCGGAACAGCGACTTGTTGTAGAACAGGACGCGGCCGTCGGTGCCGGCCGGGACGCCGTAGCGCTTTCCCTGGTACGACATGTTCTGCTGGACCGTGTCCGGGATCTGCGGCCAGCCGTCCCACTGGTTCACCGCGCTGGCCCGCGCGACCTCGTCCAGTGGCTTGACATAGCCGGCCTCGGCGAACTCGCCGACCCAGATGCCGTCGAGCGAGACGATGTCCGCGCCCCCGCCGGTCTTCAGGTCGAGCGCCAGCTTCGTCTTGTACTGCTCGTCGTCTACCCCGGACGGTCGGAACTTGATCGTCCCGGTGACGCCCTCCTGCTTGAGCTTGTCGGTGAAGACCGGGATCACGTACTTCGTGATCCAGTCCGCCTCGACCGCGTTCTTGCCGCCGGAGATGGCGTTCGCGGAGATCGTCAGCGTCACGGTCTTGGCGCCGGCCCCCCGGTTGGCGTCGGAGTCGCCCTTCGCACCCAGACAGCCGGTGGCAGCGAGCGCCACGGTGGCCAGAACGGCGGTCGCGCTACGTCGCACGGGGCCTCCCTGGTTGGGCCGATCGGCCCCAAACCTGTCACGCGGACGGTGTCGTGTAAACCACCCCGTCGTGCCCATGTCGGTCGAACGCCGTCGCTAGAGCACCCAGTCGAGCACGAGGGCCGCGGTCCAGGACTGCTTGTGGCTGCCCAGCGGTTCGGCCGTTTTCGGCTCGTAGTACTCGGCGAACGTACCGTCGGAGACCTGCTGCAAGGTCGCCTCGCGGAGTCGGGCGGCCGGCTGGTGCTCGCCCAGTCGGTCCAGCGCCCAGCCGAACAGCCAGGACATGATCGGCCACTGCGGGCCTCGCCAGTAGGACCGGGTGTCGAACTCCGGGGCCAGCGGGCTGGTGCTGGGCGGCACCGGGAAGCGCAGGTCGGGATGTCCACACCAGGCAGCCGAGTCGAACAGGTCAGGCGGAGACGGGTCAGCCGGTCGGACAGGGCTGCTGGAGCTTGGCCGGGTCTGAGTTGGCCAGCACGCCGTCGATGGTGGCGACGGACACGTACCAGCCAATCGGCGTGTTCGCCGGCAGACCGGGGGCTTGCACCGACCACAGCGTTCCCTGCACCAGGGTCATCGGTACGTGGGTGGGCTTGGCGGGGTCGACGAACCAGTGCGCTGTCACCTTGGACGCCTGAGCTCCGGTGACGTCGGCGTAGAGCTGGGCCGTCCAGGTCTGCATCCGGCACTGGGCGGAAACGAACGCGCTGCGCGTTGTGATCTTCGGCGTCGGTGGCGGCGGGGGTGGGGTGGTGGTCGTCGCCGGCGGCGGCGTCGGCGCGGCTGACGTCGTGGTGGCCGGGGCGGGTGTGGTGGGAACGTTCGGGCCGGGCGGCGCAGTGCTGGTCGCCGACGCGGTCGGCGCCGGAGCCGCCGTGGCAAGGGGCCGGCTGGTCGTCGTCGACGCAGGCGGTGTCGGTGTCGGTGTCGGTGTCGGCGTGGGGGTGCCCGACGGCGACTCGGCCGTGCTCGGCGCGCTGGTGGCCGGCGGCAGCGCCTGCCCCGCCACCGGGGTCGGGGTCGGCCCGGGCAGCACGAACAGGCCGAGCATGAGCAGGACGATCGCGGCGACCGCGGCCGCCCCCGACCACCAGCCGATCGCGCGACGGCGGTGACCGGGCAACGGCCGGGGGAAGCCGTCCGGGCGGTACGGGCCGGCCCGTGCGGCGAGTGCCTCCCAGCCGGCGACCAACCGCAGGTCGCCGGCGTCGCGCAGCACCCGCTGGCGCAGGGCCAACGGGGCGACCAGGAACGGGACACCGGCCAGCAGCGCGGCCGCGCTGACCCGAAGCCGACGCTGCTCGCCGCAGGCGGCGCAGCGGTCGAGGTGCCGGGCAACCCGCTTGCGCAGCAGCGGGGTGAGCCGGCCGTCCCAGTCGCCGAGCAGGGCGTCGAGTTCGGGGCAGTCCTCCCGGCCGGTGCGGGCGACGACCAGGGCGGCGAGCCCACGCTCCAGCTGGGTCCGGGCCCGGGACAGCAGGGCCGAGGCGTGGTTCGCCGAGACGCCCAGCGCGTCGCCCAGGTCCGCGCCCTCCAGCCCGTGCCGCACCGCGAGTTCCAGCACCTCCCGCTCGCCCGGGTTCAGCGAGGCGGCCGCCGACCAGACCAGCTCGCGCAGTTCGTCGGCGCGCAGCGCCGCATCCAGGTCGGCGGAGTCGTCGCTCACCTCGGCGGCCTCGTCGAGTCCGGCGGTCCGGCGCCGGCCTCGCAGCGTGCGCAGGCACTCGTTGCGGGCGATCGCGTACAGCCAGGGCCGCAGCCGTTCGGGATCGCGCAGCTGCCCGGCGCGCTCGCGGGCGATGAGGAGGGTGTCGTGGACGGCATCCGCGGCGGCGTCGCGGTCGTGCAGCAGCGACACGCAGTACGCGAACAGCCGGTCGGCATAGGCGTCGTACACCGCGGCAAGACCGCCGGGGTCGCCGGCCGCCAGCAGATCGACCAGCGCCGGGCCATCCACGGATTGCACCGTAGCGTGCCGACCCCGCGACCGTCCCTCGCTTTCCGAAGGCGACGGGCGAGTGAGCATCGCAGCGCAGCGAGGCTTGGGTCCCCGGCGAAAACGCGAAGCGTTTTCGTTGGGCCCAGCGGAGCGAGCCAAGGAGCCGAGCCATGGGCATTGCGAAGGCGGCGGAGGCGCTGGGTGGCGCCTGCCGGATGTGTCGGCGGGCGGGGGCTCGGACCCCTCGAACCGAACCCCCGCCCGACCGTCGCCGCCCCCCAGCGGCGACGGTTCCCCCCGCTGCACGGGGTCACCGGGTGCGGTCAGCCGTTGCCGGCCGGTCGAACGAGCCGGCGCGCCGGCTGGAAGGCGAGCAGCGCCGCCGAGCCAAAGACCGTGATGCCGAGCAGCAGGAGCAGGGTGACCAGCGTGCTCGACCAACCGGAGTCGGTGGCCTGCCCGACCGGCGCGGTCGGGTTGACCCCGGAGGCTGCCGGTGCGCTGCTCCCCGCGGTCTTGTGGTTCGCGCTGGCGTCCGGCCAGGCGGCGACCGGGCCGAGTCGACCCGGCGGGCTGCCGGTGCCGCTGCCGGTACGGGTGCCGCTGCCGGCCGACCCGCGTGCGGGCGACGTCGCCGCAGCGGGCGACGATGCGGGCGTGCTCGTCGGCGTGCTCGGGGTCGGGTCCGGGGTGACTGTCGGGTCGGCCGTCGCCGTCGGGTCGGACTCGGCGGTAGCCGTCGGTTCCGCCGGCGCCGTTGCCGTCGGCGTCGCCGCACCGGTGTCGATGACCGTCGGCGGGCGGATGACGATCGTCGGGACCGTCGAAAAGACCGGCATCGGAGCCGAACTGCTGACCGGAACGTCGCTCGGTGCCGGAGCGGCGGCAGCACGTCCGGCACCGAACGGCACCGCGGCTGCGGCCAGCGCCGCGAGCACTGCCGCCCGCGCCGCGCGCCGCCCGCCACGCCCGCCCGCACAATGCCGACCCCGATGCGGGCCGCGGGCCGCGGTGCCCGGCGCCCGGTGCCGCCCACCCTCCGGCACCGGCCGAGGCCGCCGGAGGGTGGGCGCACCGGTCCCAGCCGCGGGAGCGACGGGCGCCGGGGTCACAGGTGCCGGGGTCACGGGCGCAGCGGAAGGGGAAGCCGAGGGAGCGGGGGAAGGGTTGGCCATCGGGACTCCTGCGCCGGGGCGGAGCCGCACGCTCCGCGCTGTCACCGGTAAGAGCCGCGTCCCCCGCCGACCCAACAACTTTCCCGAAGATTCTTTCCAGCGATCTTCGACCCGTAGGGTACGGCGATGTGATCGCTGCGAGCCCCACTCCCTGACCCCGGTGCAGGCGATGTCCAGGGTGACGCGGGCGGTCCGGTTCGGTCGATGCCACAGCACGGACCGGCCGGCCGGTGGCAATTTGTATTACGTTGGTCCTACACTGGAGTGCGAACGTGCAGATGTACGACGGCATCCCTGTCGAGGAACTTGCGATCGAGGAGGTCGACTGGACAGAGCGAGGCGACTACATCCGCACTCGCTCGGCCAGGAAAGGTCGGCCGGAGTTCGAGGTCGAACCCGAATGGGCGACTGAGGCGGCAACCGAACCGCGACGCCTCCTTGGCCTGGACCTGGCGTCGCGCTCGCAACGGACGATTCATGTGATCGGCTGGTCGGCCGCCGCAGGGAAGCTGTTGACGGTGATCCTGCTGCCGAAGCACCGGCCGCCAGATGGACGGTGGTTTGGTGTGAATGCGTGGGCGTCCAACAGTCGGGATGAGCGTGCGTACCGGACCGGCACGAATGAGGATGACGGTGGCTGACAAGACGATCAGTGAGGTTCTCGCCGAGGCTGCGGAGGAGTCCGAGGCCGGCCGCGACCGGCCGGCGGACTACGTTCGCTCTCGTCGTCCCGCCCGGGACCCGGCGCAGGTCTACAGCCTGCGGGTGCCGACCAGACGGCTGGAGGAGTTGCGCCAGTTGGCCGTGGCGGAGGGAGTCGAGCCGTCCGTTCTGATGCGCCGCTGGGTGCTCGAACGCCTTGACGAGGAGATGGTGCGCCGCGGGGAAGCCACGCCGCCGGAGTTGCTGCGCGGCAAGCTCGTGCAGGCGCGCCGGCTCCTCGACGAGGTTCGCGAGGCGGAGGAGCGGCTGCTGCCGAAGACCGCGACGGGGTAGGTTGGCCGCTCAGTGAGTCCGGTCAGTGGCGGTGGGTGGCGTCGGGCTGGCGGGGGTCGGCGGGGTGCTCGTATCCGGGGGACAGCCGGACGAGGGCGGCGCAGCGGGCGTCCAGCCAGCGGGCGAAGGCGAGCTGGCGGGCGCGGTCCAGCAGGCGGCCGGCGATCTGGGCGCGGGCCTGCGGATACGGAACGGAGGCCGGTGACCGTTGGTCGTCGACCGCGACGAGATGCCAGCCGAGCGTGCTGCGCACCGGGCCGACGGTGACCGGCACCGGGCCGGCGGCGCGGGCGGCAGCGAGCACCGCGGCGGGCAGCGACGCGGGCGCCGCGATCACCGGCGGCGCCGCGGCGAGCAGGGCGGCCAGCGGCGTCGGGTCGGACGGGTGGAACGCGTGCCGCAGCAGCCAGCGGGCAGGGCGGGAGAACTGGTCCGGGTTGCGCGCGTAGTACCGGCGGAGTTCGTCCTCCGGGAGCCGGATCCCAGCGGTGACCGAGGCGAAGACCGCTCGGGCAGCGGCGGAGGTGGCCAGCACGTCGGCGGCGGCGCTGCCGACCACTGCCGGGTCCGGCCTCACGCGCGGTGCCGCCTCGACCGTTCCGCCCGGGCCGAGCGCATCCCGCTCCCGTTCCAGCAGCCGTCGCAGCACCGCCCGCTGGGCCACCCACCGGCGCAGCTGCCGTGCCTCGCCGGTGCCGTCCGGCGGCAGTCGCGCGCCGAGCGGACCGGCCCGGAGCCGTTCCAGCTCGGCCGCGACCTCGGCGCGGGTGACGACCTCGGCACCGACCCACGCGGCGACTCCGTCGAGATCGGCGGACCGGTTCACCGGCGCGGCGGGTCGACGATCAGCCGGACCGAGTCGGTGTACGCGACCCGGCCCGCGTACATCAGCTTGACCAGCAGCCACCAGCTGCCCGGCCGGGCGTCGGCCGGCACCAGCACCGGGAAGTCGAGCCGGACCCTGGCGTCGGCGGCCAGCCGGACGCCGGCCATCCGGCGCGGAGTGAGCTGCCACGTGTCGACCGGCCCGACGAGGTGCGCGACGGCATGCACCGGACTGCGGAACCGGTTCTCCAGCACCGCACGGAGCACCGCTCGGCCGCCGGGCCGTACCGCAAGCGCCGGGGTGTCGAGGAGGACGGCGACCTCCCCGCGAGACACCGCCCCGCCGCGCGGCCCGGGCACCGAGACGGTGACGAGGTCCTCGACCACCCGGCCGGCGTGCTCGACCGAGACGCTGACCAGGTGGTCACCGGCCGGCGCGCCGGCCGGGACGGCGACCCGTACGGGCAACTCGGCGAACTCGCCCGGGCCTAGCCGGACCGGCCAGCTCGACGGGCGCACCGTCCAGGCGTCGCCGGCGGTCACCCGGAGCAGACCCGTCCACTCGGCGTCGGTGAGGTCGGAGGCGACCGTGACCGCGAGGTCAACCGGCCGGCCGCCGTCCACGGCGGCCGGCGTCGCGTGCACGGTGATCGGCAGCCCGCCGGTGGGCGCCGGGCCGGCGTTGTGCAGCCAGTACCGGGAATACGCGGGCTCCACTTCGCCGACCCCGCCGGCACCGCCGACCTCGCCGGCACGGCGGTCCTCGTTGGCGCCGCCGAACTTACCGACCCCGTTGGCGCCGCCGGCCTCGCCGGCCTCGCCCGCGCGGCGGTCCTCGCCGGCACCGCCGACCTTACCGGCACCGCCGGCAGCCCCGACCCCGCCGGCGCGGCGGTCCTCGCCGACCTCGCCGGCGCCGCCGGCACCGCCCGGTGCCGAGACCCAACCCGGCCAGTCGGGCAGCTCCGGGATGGCGACCACCGTGCTCACCCCGCAGCCGTCGAGCCGGACGGTGAATCCGCCGTCGGCGTCCACCGGGATCGGATCGCCGGGCCGCTCCAGCAGGTCCGCGGTGAACGCCGCACGCACCGGCACGGCCGCCCGTACCCGGACCGTGGCCGGCCGGCCGTGCGGTTCGTACAGCCGCACCGCGATTCCACCGCGTGCCGACGTGGCCGCCACCGAGCCGCGAGCCAGCGGGTTGCCAGCCGGCTTCACCGCGGCGACGACCGCCGCGCCGGGCGGCTCGACGGTCAGCAGCGAACCGACCGCCGGCAGCAGCGGTCCCGGGCCGGCTCCGGCGGACGGGTCGGGCCCGACCACCGCGGTGAGCGGCGCGTTGTAGCCATGTCCAGAGTGGACGAAGCCGGCCGCGCGCCAGTCGCCGCGGCCGGAGACCAGCGCGTACTCGAACGAGTGCGTCCAGTGCTGCAGCTGGAACCCGGAGCCGTCAGGAGCGCTCCGCCGCGGCGGGTCGATCCACACCGCGGACGGCCAGCCCGTGCACGACCGCAGCAGCGACAGGTGCAGCGCGCCGGTCGGGTCCACCGCGAAGCCGGGCATGCCCCGGTTGAGCAGCGCCACGGAGTAGTCGTCCAGGCGCGGCTCGACCGCGTGCAGCCGCGCCGGCTGTCGCACCTGGACGGTCGCGTTGGCGAGCTCGGCGACCAGGTCGGCCAGCGCCGCGCGCAGTGCGGCGCCGTCCCGGCCGGCGACGACGAGCACCGGCAACGCCCGTACCCCGCGAAGATCCGCGTCCGGCCGCCACACCTCGGCCAGCGGGCGCTCGGCCGGCACCCAGAGCCGCGCCGTGCCGGTCTCGGCCAGCTGCCGGCTCAGTTCCGCGGCGTACTCGGGTTCGGCCGCCGCCAGCAAGGCGGCGGTGAACGCGTTCCGGTCCGGGCCGCCGAGCACGATCCGGACGTCCGGCAGGTTCGAGTCGACGTCGAGCAGACCACACCGGCTGCCGGTGTCCAGCGCGGTCGTCGAGGTCACCCCGGCCCGGACCAGCGCCACCACCAGGTCGCGCAGCACGGGATCGGCCACCAGGTGCTCGTCCGCGACCACCTCGGCCACCCCGAACGCCCGGACCACCGGCTCCGCTCCCGCCGGCCGCGAGGAGGGTGGCGAGGCCGGTGGCGGGGACGGCGACGGGACCAGGACCGCCCGCGCGGTCGATCCGACGGCGAACCAGGTGTACGCGGGATTGTCCAGCGTCCACGGCGTGACCGCGGTGTCGACGTCCACGATGCCGAAGCCGCGGCCGACCACCGCGTCGCCGACCTCGCTCACCGGTAGTCCACCATGGACAGACGTCGGCCAGCGCAGCCGGAGCAGCTGGTCGCTGCCGGTGAACTCGTCCACGTGGGTCACGCAGTCTACCCGGCGCAGCCCGTCCCAGAGCGCGATCTCCTGGGTGTACGTCACCGAGCCGACCCGACCCCGGGCCACCACCCGCCGGCCGATCGCGCACTGCTCGACCCGCACCTCGGCCCGCCGGTCGGCGGAGCCGGCCCGCGGCGGCCCGGTGGGCAGCAGGTGCCACGGCCCTTCGCCGTAGCGCGGGTGCTGCGCGTACTCGTCGTAGACCAGCAACTCGTTCCCGACTCGCCCCGGCGGAAGCACGTCGCGCGGCACGTCCAGGTCGGCCAGTTCGGACACGCAGCCGCCGCGGGCTGGGTCGACGGTCAGCCGGTAGTGCGTGTTCGAGATGGACACCGTCCCGGGCTCGGCGCCCCGCCAGCCGCGCCGGCCGACCGGGTCGGCCGCCGGCAGCAGCCGGTAGCTCCGCCAGCCGGTGGCCGGCACGTCCCGGGCCAGGAACGTCAGGGTCACCTCGGCCACCCCACCGCCAGCCGCGGGCAGCACGCCCTCGGCGAGGAACGGCACCCGCTCGCTGCTGTCGTCCACAAGTGACAGTCCAGGCGCGGCGGACGGAGCCGCGACCCGCACCCGGACCAGGTCCGTCCGCGGCCAGGAGACGCCGTTCACGACGACCAGCGCGACACCGGCGTCCGGACCGGCGTCCGGACCGGCGTCCGGACCGGCGTCCGGACCGGCGTCCGGACCGGCGTCCGGACCGGCGTCCGCGCCGGCGTCCGCGCCGGCGGGCGGTCGCACCCGGGCGGCGAGGTGCCGGACCGCACCGTCCCGCGCGTCCCGGGCCAGCTCCCAAGCCTCCCGCCAGCCGGTGAGCAGGTCGAGGTAGACCTGGTCGGACTCCGAGCCGGTGATCCCGTCGTGGTGGGCGCCGTACACCAGTTGCCGCCACGCCTTGTCCAGCGCCGCGGCGGGGTACGGCGCGCCGTGCAGGGCAGCGAATGTGGCGAACCGCTCGGCGTCGGCCAGCAGCATCTCGGCCCGGCGCTGCGCCTGCTTGGTGTCTACAAAGGACACATCCTTGCCGGTGTAGATCGGGTTCATGTCCCGGGTCTGCGGCACCGGCGCTCGGCCGGCGGCGGCCAGCTCGGCCCGGACCGCGGCGAAGAAGTCCCGGGGCAACGCGCAGACGAACCTGGGCCAGGCATACCGTCTGGCCCAGTCCCGGTGGATCTCGGTGAGCCACTTGTTCGGCGGGGAGTAGTCGGTGCCGACCGGGAGCAGCACGTTCCGGGTGGCGGCCACCGCCTTCAGGGCGCGGAACAGGCTGTAGACCGCCTGCTCCGCTTCGGCCAGAGTCGGCGCAGAGTCCATCCACCAGCCCGCGGAGTAGTGCGCCGGCATGTACGAGGTGAGCAACCCGCGGCCGCTCGGCGCCACCCACTCGAACTCGCTGGGAAACTGCATCACCCGGGCGTCGCGCATCGGCTCGGACGGCCCGGTCTGCAGCGGTCCCCACTGGTGGAACGGCCCGCGCGCCCACGAGCTGGAGGTGAGTCCGGCGTCCGCGGCGAGTCCGGGAAACTGCGGGTCGTGCCCGAAGGCGTCCAGCTGCCAGGCGGTGGCCGGGTCGCCGCCCAGCACGTCGCGCTGGAAGCCGGCGCCGTAGACCAGGTTGCGGATCGTCGTCTCGGCCGCGGTCAGGTTCGTGTTCGGCTCGTTGTACGTGCCGCCCATCAACTCGCACCGGCCCTCGGCGAACAGCCGGCGCAGGTACGCCCTGTCGCCGGGGCAGGAGTCCCAGTACGGCTTGAGGTAGTCGGTCTCGGCGAGGACGAACCGGTAGTCCGGGTCGTGCCGGGCCAACTCGAGGTGGGCGCGGACCAGGTCCATGCCGGCGTGCTGGAACGGCATCCGCGGCGACCCGGTCCAGTCCAGCGCGTCCCACGAGGTGGTGTACGCGGCCTGCGTGTTCCACCAGACGGGGTCGTAGTGGAAGTGCGAGACGAGGTACATGGTCCAGCCGGGCTCGGCCACGGTGAGCGTCGCCTCGCGCCGCGTCTCGCTCCGTGCCTCACCGCCGGCGCCCGTGGCCACCGCGACGACCGTGACCGGGAGCTCGGCGCCGGCAGGCGTGCCCGCGGCCACCCGCACCGGCACCTCGACCGTGACCGGTCCGCCGGCCGGCTCGTCGCGCGCCCCGCCGGGCAGGTCGACCGCCACCGAGGCAGGCGACGAGGCGCCCGCACCCTCGACCCGGACGCGTACCGCCCCGGGCCGGCCGGCCAGCGCCACCCGCAGCACCTGGTCCGGCGACTCGGCGCCGCCAACGAACAGCTCGGTGGACTCGACCGCGACCACCTGCAGCCCCGGTGCGCTCACGCCTTCACGGTAGGGGGTGTGCCGGGTGGCGTCCGGCACCGGGCTGCCCCATCGGCCTACGGTCGGGTGCTCTTCCGGGCCACTGGCGAAAAGAGCGGCCCTGGACGATGAACCGGCCGCTACGCTTCCTCGTGTCATCCGGCGAACCAGTCAGAAGGGGAGTCGGCAATGCACAGCGCAGTCTCCGCCCGGCCCCGCCGCGCCGGCCGCTTGCTCGTGCCGGCGGCGGTCGGCGCTGTCGTCGCGATCGCGCTCGGCGTCTTCGGCGCCGAGCATTCGCCCGCCAAGGTGCCCTACAGCCTCGGCTTCTCCTCGCTGTTCGCGATGAAGATCTGGCTGGCCGTCGGGGCGGGAGCGCTTGCGCTGCTCCAACTGCTCAGCGCGCTGTGGATGTGGCGGCGGCTGCCGCTCGGCCCGCCGCCCCGCTGGGTCCGCCCCGCTCACCGGGCCACCGGCACGCTGGCGTTCCTCACCACCCTCCCGGTGGCCTACGCCTGCCTGTACGCGCTCGGGTTCCAGCATTACAGCACCCGGGTCCTGGTGCATTCGCTGCTCGGCTGCCTGTTCTACGGCGCCTTCGTCACCAAGCTCCTCACGCTGCGTACCAGCCGGCTGCCCGGCTGGGCACTGCCGGTCGTCGGCGGGGCACTGTTCACCGCGCTCGTCGCGGTGGTGCTCACCTCGGCTGGCTACACATTGGCCACCAGTGGCTCGCCGGGCTTCTGACCGGTAGCCCCGCCGCAAGGGCCGGCGGGCCGACCGCGGCCGCGGACCGAGTCCCCGCGCGGCCGGCCGGCGTCAGGTGCTGAGAGCGCCGACCGCGCTGAGGAAGACCTGCCCGATGTCGCGCGGATCCGGTGCGTCGAACGACAGGCCGTCTGTCGCCTTCGCCAGCCGCGCCAGCACCGCCGGGTCGGTGTCGTTGCCGTAGGCGATCGTGACGATGTGTACAGGCTTGAACATGTTGTACGTGTTCTTCAGCTGCCGGAGCAGCTCGTCGAGGCTGATCCCGGACCGCTCGTCGTTCTTGCCGTCGGTGAGCACGACCACCGTGTTGACGTAGCCGCGCTGGTAGCGCGCGGTCGCCGACCGGTACGCCGCAAGCAGGCTGTCGTAGAGCCCGGTGCCGTTCCGCGGGCGCATCCCGCGGTACGCCAGAACCGAGGCCTGACGGCGGTTCTTGCCCGGGCTCACGGTCCCGCCGGCCGGACCGAGCGGCACTAGCTCCCGGTAGTCCCGCCCCGGCGCCAGGCCGGTGGAGAACTCCCACAGCCCGATGTGGTCCTGGTCCGCGAACAGCTGCAGCGAGGCGGCAGCGGCGGCCAGCGCGACCTCGAGCTTGGTCCGGTTCGTCTGCGGCACCTTCTCTGCCATCGAGCCGGACACGTCGATCAGCGCCAGGACCGACACCCGCTGGCTGAGCAGCTTCCAGACCGCCTGGGCCGCGGCCGGGCCGTCGGCGCGGCGCGCCGGGTCCGGTGGCAGCGCGCGGGTGTCCAGCCCGCGGTCGGGCGTGCCGAGCTCCGGGCCGGCGACGCCGTTCGCCCGCCGCAGCCCGAACGACGCCAGCCGGGCCTGCACCTCGGGTGAGCCGAGCCAGGCCCGGAAGTCTGTGGCGGCGCGGCGGTCCAGCCCGTCGACCCAGCTGCCGTTCGGGATCACGTACGGGTAGTCGGCTGCCAGCGTCCCGCCGAGCGGGTACATCGCCCGCAGCAGCACCGGCGGCTCGTCGGCGTTGTACTGCCACACGTCCTTCTCGTACGCGCCGATCAGGCCGAGCGTGGTGAGCAGGTCCTGGGCACTGGGCGCGTGCCCGGCGTCGTCGAGCAACTGCCGGGTGCTCGGCGCGATCTTGGCCATGGAGCGGGCGAACTGCAGCAGGCCCTGCTTCGCCTCCGGCCGGGTGAAGGTGCGGCTGTCGACGTCGCGGGCCGGGGTGGCGGTGACCGCGCCGGCGGTCGCCACCAGCAGGCTCGCGCCCAGCGTGGTACGGGTGGGGTCGGCGGTGGAGAACAGCACCTTCCCCCACTCGTCGTGGCCGATCTTGTGCTGGCCCCAGCCACTCGGGTCGCGGGAGAGCAGCAGGTAGTCGGCCAGCTGCGGGGTCTGGCCGGCTGGGAACACCGGGCCGAGCGCCCGGACGGCGTCGGCCGGCGCGGCGATGACGATCGGGGACGTCGCGATCGCCGGTCCCCGTTCCGGCAGGACCTTGGCGCTGTTGGGCCGGGACCGCACCAGGTCCAGGGCCGTGGTCGACTCGGCGACCCAGGCGTCCGGCGGCGCCCCCGCCCCCGGCCACGGAGCGGGCTGCAGCGCCTGCTGCGCCAGCCCTACCGTCATCTCCCGGACGGACACGGCGATGCAGCGACCGTCGATCGTGCGATGCGTGCTGGTGTAGGTCTTGGCAAGCTCGGTCAGCCAGCCGAGCGCGGAGGTGTCGGCACCCACCGAGATCGTCGTGCTAGGGCCTGGGCAGGACGACGCCATCTTGGCCGGGGTCGAGCCGACAAGACGGACGGCCAGCACCGAACCGGCCAGCACCGCCACCACGATGGCCGCAAGTGCCACGGGCTCCCGGCCGACGCGGTCGACCGCCCTCCGCTGCCTGTGTCGTCCCATCCCTCTGTTGGAGCACTTCCCGCCCGGGCGGTCCCGCCGCCGAGCGCAGCGGGCTTGAGGTGCCCGGATGGAGCGTGGAACGCATGGCCGCGGTTGTCAAACTGCGCCAAATGGGGTAACGGCCGAGCACGGAGCCAGCACGCAGCGTAACGGGGGTCTCGACGTGTCACGGATCACGCAGAGTCACCGATTCAGGCTACCCACGCTGCGCCACTTGGGTACTCTCAGTTACGCCGTACGGTCGCAACTTCTCTCCAGAGTTGGCTCTGTCGGTGGCTTACTCCGTACCATCAGTCGACCTTGCCGGCGAGCATCCTGCGCCGGCGCGTTGGGCCATCGTGACCTTCAGGGGGTCTTCGCGTCGTGACAGAGCGCCACGACCGGGGATCGGGCGGCAGTGGCAGTGCGCGTGCCGGAGGCGGGTCCGCAGCCGACCCGGGTCGCGAGCTCGACGACATGCTCAGTCGCTGGGCGCGCGAGCGCGACGGCCTCTACCAGGAGGGCTCGTCCTGGCTCGACGAACTGCGGACCGGCGAAGCGCCCCAACCCGGCCCACCCGCCGAACCACCCGGCCCGGGCCGGCATGCCGCGTCGGACGGCCGGTGGTCGGAACCGCCGCCGTCCTGGCTCGGCCCCGTTGGCCCGGTCGACGGACTGGCGGGCGACCATCCGAGCTACCCAGGACCACCCCCGGCCGGGCTCGCCGGGCCGGATCCGAACGGTCAGCACGGCTACTCCGGTCCCCGGCCATACGCCAATCCGGCCGACCCACCGGCGCCGGCGGAGCTGCGGCAGGCGGTGCTCACCCGTCCGGTCCTGCCCGGGCCGCACCGGACGGTCGAGCCGGCCGGGGCCGACCCGGGGCTGCTCACGCACGGCGATGGTTTTGGGACCGTGCCGGGGGCGGCGCCGCTTCCGCCGCCCTACCCGGTCTACCCTCCGGCGGGGCCGGTCGGTGCCGACCCGTACGACCCGCCGGAGCCGTTCTACCCCGGCGAGCCGAGCTACCTGCCCCCGGCCGGACCGCGCCGCGGCCGGCACCGGCGCGGCGGTCGGTATCGCTGGCTCAAGGTCGTCGGCTGGGTCGGCGCGATGCTCGGTGTCCTGGCCGTCGCGGTCGCGGGATGGGGCTTCTACGAGTATCGGAGGCTGTCCGCGAATGTCCACCGGATCGACGCGCTGGCTCCTAACGATCCGTCCATCCGGGACGTCGGCAAGCAGCGCGACGCGGAGAACTTCCTGCTGATCGGATCGGACACCCGGGCCGGCGCGAACGGCAAATACCAGAACACGGCCGGCCAGGTCAGCGGCCAGCGGTCGGACACGACGATCCTTGCGCACCTCTCGCCCAACCGGGACAAGGCGATCCTGGTCAGCCTTCCGCGTGACTCCTGGGTGGACATTCCCGCCTGCCGGAAGGTGGACGGCTCGACCAGCCTGCCGGGCAAGGGGATGTTCAACTCGGCCTTCGAGACGGGCGGGCCGAAGTGCACTGTCCTCACGGTACAGAAGCTCACCGGAGTCTCGGTCAACCACTACGTCCAGGTCGACTTCACCGGGTTCAAGACGATGGTCGACGCGCTGGCCGGCGTCACGATCTGCTCCCGGCAGGACGTGTACGACAAGGAGAGCGGGCTCCGGCTACGGCAGGGCAGCCAGGTGCTCCGCGGTGAGCAGGCGCTCGCCTACGTGCGGGCTCGAAAGCACATCGGCGACTGGTCCGACCTCGGCCGGATCCAGCGGCAGCAGCGGTTCCTCGGCGCGATGATCCGCAAGGCGACGAGCAGCCGGCTGTTGTTCAACCCGATCGCGCTCACCCGGTTCCTGGAGGCGGCGACCAGGTCGCTGACGCTGGACCGGAACACGTCGTTCGGGGACCTGAAGAAGCTCGCCGACCAAATCCGCAACCTCGACCCGAAGCGGGTGACCTTCCTCACCGCGCCGATCGCGAACGCGGACTACACCCCGCCCGGGTACGCCGGCGGTGGGCGCGTGCTGCTCGACGGCGTGGCCGGGCGCCGGCTCTGGGACTCGATCATCAACGACAAGCCGGCGCCGCCGAAGGGCGCACCGAAGCCGCCGGCCGGGCAGAAGGCCACCCTGAGCGTGGCGCCGGGAGACGTCTCGGTGCGGGTGCTCAACGGGGTGGGCATCCAAGGTCTGGCGCGGCGGACGGCGGCG
>Ga0210378_10000641_pt1 | contig 18038 bp, 12 predicted proteins | sample PLM1_60_b1redo_FD_155465 | JGI IMG/M metagenome (GOLD analysis project Ga0210378, IMG submission 155465) | Groundwater sediment microbial communities from an aquifer in East River, Colorado, USA - PLM1_60_b1 redo | ecosystem: Environmental > Terrestrial > Soil > Riparian zone | place: USA: East...
CTGCTCCGCACCGACGACCAGATCGCCGAGGCCCTGCTGCGCACCCTCGGCACCATCGTCCGCCGCACCACCCGCCAGATCAGCGACCTGGCCTTCCTCGACCTCCAGGGGCGGGTGGCCCGACAGTTGCTGGTGCTCGCGGACGGCGGCAACGGGACCGCCGCCCGCACCCGCCAGCTGACCCAGGCCGAGCTGGCGAGCATGGTCAGCGGGGCCAGGCAGACGGTGAACCAGGCGCTGCGGTCGCTGGAGGCCCGCGGCTACATCCGGGCCGACGGGCGCACCTTCGAGATCCTGGACCGTGAGCGGTTGGAGCACCTGGCCGACCGGTAGTTTCCGGGGATGTCAGCTAGCTGACAGCGCCGCGGCCCGGATCGTTCTTGGATGGCGGCCCGACGCGCCGTCCAGGTGGGAGGTCGACTTCAGGTGCAGTCCAGCTACGGTCACGACGATTGCGGCCACGTCAACGCCGGCACGCCGTCGCCTGGCCTGCTCGAGGATCTCCAGGGTCGACGCGCCGCTGTGACCGGCGCGGCCCGCGGCATCGGCGAGGCGATCGCCAAATGGCTGATCATGGCCGGCGCCGACGTGACCGTGGTGGACCGGGACGGGGAGCGCCTCAAGGACGTCTTCCGTACCGAGTCGTGCCAGGTCCTGGAGGGCGACCTCAACGGCGAGGACGTCATCGAGCTGGCCGACGAGCTGACCAGGAACGGTCCGGTCGAGCTGCTGGTCAACAACGTCGGCGTCACCACGCCCCACGGGTTCCTGGAGATCGGAGGGCACGAGCTCGACCTCGTGCTGGGAACCAACCTCAGGGGACCGTGGTTGTTCACCGACCGGTTGGCGAAGGCCTTGATCGCCGACCAGGAACGCACAACGGGCCGGTCGCGCCGGCGCCACGGCTCGATCCTGTTCATCTCCTCGCTGCACGACCGGTTCGTCGCCCGAGATGCGCACTACAGCGTCAGCAAGGCCGGCGTGGCCATGCTGGTGCAGGCCATGGCCAAGGAGCTCGGCCAGCACAGGATCAGGGTGAACGCGATCTCACCCGGCTGGATCCGAACCGCCGAGGACACGACCACCCCTGAGCAGGTGGCCAAGTACGATCGGCTGCGGCCCCGGATCCCCGCCGGCCAGGCCGGGGTTCCCGCCGACATCGCCCGGGCCGCGCTCTTCCTGCTCAGCGACGCCTGGTCGGGCTACGTCACCGGCCAGAACATCGCCGTGGACGGCGGGCTGTCGCTGCACAACTGGCTGGACGAGTAGCGGCCCCCTGGGCGCCAGCGCCACCAGCGCCACGCCCGCGTACACCAGGAACCAGCGGTTGGCGGGGACGGCGGCGGCGAGGGCGGCCATCACCAGCGCGAGCACGACGCGGTGGCGCAGGAGCATCGGCACCTCCGGGTGGGCGCTTCGACAACCATCCTCTGGACAAGGATGCCCACCCGGTGGTCGGTGGAACCGTCGTCAGTGTGACGCCCGGGCTGTCACCTTGCTGACACCCGCCGGCACCCTGGCATGCGTTGCCCGCGCCCCGGAGCCTTGCGGCCGCGGCAAGGACCAGGGACTATCTTCCTGGAGTGGCGCATCACGGCAGAGCAGTGCAATCAGCTCGGATTCGACCGGGGCGTCGGCGTGTCTGGTCGACCCGCCCGCTGGACCGGTGCGCGTGGACCAGCTCGTAGTCGTCTCCCTGCGCGCGGTGTTCCTGGTCTATGTGACCCTCCTGCTGCTGCACTCGAGCCTCGAGCGCCTCTACGCGCTACGGAGCCGCCGGCGGCACCGGGCTGCACCGGCGGCGGCGCCAGGGCCGGCCGGGTGGCCGGCGGTGGACGTGGTGATCCCCTGCTTCAACGAGGACCCGGCGCTGCTGGAGGCATGCTGCCGCTCGGTGGCGGGCCAGGACTACCAAGGGCCGACACGCGTCTGGCTGGTCGACGACGGGTCCCGGAACCGGGATTCGCTGCTGCCGGTCTACCAGCAGTTCGCCGGCGGCAAGTGGACGGTCCAGCTGCTTGACCGGAACGCCGGCAAGCGGGCCGCCCAGGACGAGGCCGTCCGCCGGGGGACCGGCGAGCTGGTCGTGCTCATGGACTCCGACACCGTCCTTGCTCCCGACGCCGTCCGGCACGCCGCCGCCTGCTTCGGCGACGCCCGGGCCGGCGCGGTGTCGGGGAGCATCGGGGTGCTCAACGCGCCGGCCAACCTCCTGACCCGGCTGATCCACCAGCGCTACCGTCTGCGCTTCCAGATGGAACGACCCGCCCAGGGGTTCTTCACCTCGCTGCTGTGCTGCTCGGGACCGTTCGCGGTGTACCGGCGCAGCGTGCTGGCGGAGCTGTGGTCGCGGTACCTGACGCAGACGTTCGCCGGTGTCCGCTGCACCAGCGGCGACGACCTGCACCTGACCAACCTGGTCCTGGCCACCGGCCGGCAGGTGCTGTTCGAGCCACGGGCCATCGCCAGCACCAGCGTTCCCCGGTCGCTCGGCATGTACCTGCGCCAGCAGCTGCGCTGGAACCGCAGCTTCTACCGGGAGCTGCGGTGGACGCTCGCCGGGATCCGGTCCCGCCACCCCTACCTGGCCCTGGACGTGCTGGCCCGGGGCCTGCTGCCGCTGCTCCTGGCCGCCGCCCTTGTGCTGCTGGTGGGGGAGGGGGTGCTGGTCGGGTGGGACCTGCTGGTCGACGATCTCACCCTGGCCCTCGGCATGCTGCTGGTGACCGCCGGGTTCCTGCTGGGGCACGGGGCCAGCGTCCCGTTCCTGCTGCTGTACGGACCGCTGCACCTGGCGCTGCTGGTCCCCGTCCGGGTCTACGCCCTGCTCACCCTGGCCAACCCGTCATGGGAGACGCGGTAGGAGCCGTCACGGGCGGGCGCGGGTGAGCAGCCGCCTGGCCTTGCGCTCCCCGACCTCGTTCCCCTTCTCCTGGTACAGAGCGATCGCCCGTTCCAGCTCGTGGGCCGCCTCGCGCCCGCGGCCGCCGAGCAGCAGCACCTCGGCCAGGTCGACGTGGGCCTCGGCCCGCGAGTCGAGCTGGTCGGTCTTGCCGGCCAGGTAGACGGCTTCCCTGGCCAGCCGCTCGGCCTCGCCCGGCTCGCCCCGGCGGGCGACGGCGATCGCCCGGATCGACCGCCATTTGACCTGCGCGTCGGCCTGGTCGGGTGCAGCCAGCCGCTCGCAGGTGCGGGTGAGCTCCTCGGCGTCGTCGTTGCGGCCCCGCAGCAGCCGGACCCTGGCCAGCAGGGTGGCGACGTTCACGCGAGGCCCGATGCCACCCATCTCCTCGAGCTGGAGGTACCCGGCGCGGAGCGTCTCCTCGGCGGCGGGCAGGTCGTCGGCGAGCATGTCCACCATCGCCCGTGAGATGCAGTCCACCGCCCTCGGGAGCAGCGATCCCTCCTCCTTGGTGATGGCGGTGGCGGCCTCGACGAACCGCCTGGCCTCCTCCAGGTCTCCCCGTTGGGCGGCGACCCTGGCCAGGACCCGATAGGCGGTCACGGCCAGGCTGGAGACCCCGCTCCGCTCGGCCTCGGCGAGCGCCTGGCGGCTGCGCCGCTCCGCGTGCTCCAGCGGAAGCGGTCCCCAGTAGAGGACCAGGCAGTGCAAGCCGCTGGCGTTCGCTTCCCAGCCGGGATCGCCGGCCTCGCTGGCCAGCGCCCTGGCGCGCTCGGCCGCCACCTCGGCCTGGGTCAGCCGGCCCCTCGTCCAGTCCAGGTAGGCGAGCAGGTGCCAGGCCTTGGCCTGCCCGAGCAGGTCGCCGACGCGCTCGAAGGCCGCGATGGCCAGCTCGACCTCGTCGCGGCCCTCCCGGAGGAACTGCCCAGGGTCGTGCACCGCGGTGATGCCGAGCCGGCCGATGGTGGCGTGCAGGGCCAGCGCCTCGTTGCCGACCGCCGACGCCGACCTGGCCAGCTCCTGGTAGGCCCGTGTGGCCTCGGTGAGCCTCCCGCTGGCCTGCTGGGCCTCGGCCAGCGGGGGCAGGGCCGCGAGCCGGACCGGGTGGTCGGCCGGAAGCAGTCGGACGGCCCGGCCCAGCCAGGCCTGGACCAGGCGGGTGTCGCCGCGGACGGCGGCCCGCTGCCCTGCTCCGGCGTAGCGCTCGCCGGCCCGCATGGCCAGCTCGCGGGCATGGTCGCCACCCGGGTCGAGCTTGCTGGTGTAGCGGAACGCTTCGTGGAAGTGATGGCCGATGAGCTCGTCGAACTGGCTGCGCCGTCCCGCGGTCTCCCGCTCGAGCCAGTCGGCGTAGCGTTCGTGCAGCTCGGCCCGCCGGTCGTCGGGCAGCCGCTCGTAGGCAACGGTCTTGATGGTGGCGTGCCGGAACCGGTAGCCGGCGCCGCTGTCGGGAGGCAGCGGCGCCGACGTCGGGCCGTGGTCGGGACGGATCAGGTCGAGGCGGATCAGCTCTTGCAGGCCCGCGGCCAGGTCGCTTGGCGAGACCTCCGGGAGGAGCGCCTCGACATCGCCGCGGTGGAACTGCTGGCCGACGATGGCCGCCGGCTCGATCACCGCCCGGCCGCGGGCGCCGAGCCGGTCCAGCCGGGCCAGCAGCAGGGCGTGGATCGACGTCGGCACCGGCCGGGTCCGGCGCTCGGCGGCCTCGTCGGACTCAACCTGGAGGGTCCAGCGGCCGTCGGTGGACTGCAGCTCTCCCTCGACCCTGAGGTTGCTGACCAGCTCCTCGACCAGCAGCGGGAATCCCTGGGCCCACTCGTGGATGTGCGCCTGGACCGCCTGGTCGACCCGGCCGCCGAGCAGGTGGACGACCAGCTGCTCGCCCTCCCGCTCCGGCAGGGGCGAGAGCTGGAACGAGAGCGCGTTGAGCTTGCCGCCCGGCCAGTGCCCGCGGCGGGGGAACAGCTCGTCCGGGCGGGCCATGCACAGCAGGACCAGCGGGGCGTCGGCGAACTCGGCGACATGCTCGACCGCGTCGAGCAGGATCGGGGCGGCCCAATGGAGGTCGTCGATGACCAGCACCAGCGGCCGGCGGCGGGCCAGGATCTCCAGCAGCCGCTGGAGCGCCCAGAAGGTGTCCTCCGGCAGCCCGGTGTCCTGGCCGAAGCCGAGCAGCTGCGCGATCCGCTCGGTGACCAGCTTGCCCCGCTCCTCGCCGCCGAGCAGCTCGGCCAGCCGGGCCCTTGCCTCCTGCGGCGAGTCGGAAGGGGCGATTCCGGCGGCCTGGCGGACGATCTCGACCATCGGCCACAGGGTCACGCTGTCCCCGAAGGCAGGGCAATGGCCGCGCAGGACGCTGGCCCGGTCGCCGAGGCCGCGCACGAACTCGTCGACCAGGCGCGACTTCCCGACCCCGGCCGACCCGAGCACGCTGACCAGATGGCAGCTCCGCTCGGCCGCCGCCCGCTCGAACAGCCGCAGCAGCAGCTCCTGCTCGCGGCCACGCCCGACCATGGGCGCGATCGGCCGGCGGGACCGCCCCGGCCGGTCGGGGAGGACCTCGCGCAGCAGCCAGACATGCTGTTCCTTGTCGACGCCTTCAACCGTCAGCGACCCTGCCGGTTCGGCCACGACGGCGTCGGCCACCAACCGGTAGGTCTCCTCGCCGATCAGGATCTCGCCGGTCCCCGCCGCCTCCTCGAAGCGCTTGGCCAGGTTGACGGGGGTGCCGGTGAGCTCCTCCTCGAGGGTGCCGGCGTCGCGCACCAGCACGTTGCCGGTGTTGATGCCGAGGCGGACGCTGAACTCGAGACCACGCTTCTGGCGCACCTCCCGGGCCAGCTCGTCAAGGGCCGAGCGGAGCTCGCCGGCCGCCCGCACGGCCCGCAGGGCGTCGTCCTCGTGCAGCTCGGGAACGCCGAAGACGGCCATGAAGCCGTCCCCGTGCCGCTTGCCGATGCTGGCCCCACGTTCGCCGAGAATCGTACGGACGGCCTGGCCGTAGCGGTCCATGAGCTGCTGCATGGGCAGCGAATCGAGCTGGCGCTCCAGGTCGGTGGACTTGACGACGTCGCAGAACACCGCCGTGACGATCCTGAACTCCTGGGTCGAGAGGCGGGTGCCGAGGGGCTTGCCGCACTCGGGGCAGAACCTGGCCCGTTCCCCCAGGCCGTTGCCGCAGTTCGGGCATGTCGCCATGCTCAGGAGTATATGGACGATCGGGCAGGGAAACCGACCTGTTGGTGACAGTTCCAGCGAGCGGACCGATCGGTAGGAAACCGGGTACTCCAAACGCCAACGGCTGGCTACCCTATCGCCGAGGGACCCGAGCCGAGGAGTGGTGTGGTGGCGCCGGAGCGCAAGCGGAGTGCGCGGGACTACGAGCAGGCGCTGCGGCGCCAGGAGCTGGCCGCCGGCCGGGCGCTGGTCCAGGCCCTGCCCGCCGACGGGGCGCCCGGGCCGCGGGAGCTGGCGGCCGCCAGGCGGGTGCTCACCCAGGCGCTGTTCGAGCTGCGCCGCCTTGGCCGGGATCTCGACCAGGAGATCGAAGGCCTCAGGTCGCGGCCTGGCCCCACGGGGCGTCCGGGGCAGGGCGACGGCAGGGCGCCGGTTCGGGGCGGGGGCCATGGGCGAGGTGCCAGGCCGGAGGAGCTGGACCGGTTCGAGGCGATGCGCAACGCCGTCGAGGAGGTGGCGGAGCGCTGGGAGGGTCGCCGCGACCAGCTCAGCGCCGAGCTCGACCGCCGCCAGCCCCGCCAGGACCGCCGTGGCGGGCAGCCGGTCACCGGTCGCCCGGCCCGGCCGCCTGGCCAGACCCAGCCTCGCCAGGGCGGACAGCCGCGGCAGCGGTCGGGTGGAACCAGGGACGGCGGCGAGGTCAGGGGACGGAGGGGCGCTGGTCCCGCTCGGCCAGAACCACCTCGATCCCGCCGGTCACGTCGTTCACCAGGTTGAACAGCAGCGTCAGGAGCACGGTGACGATGCTCCAGACGACCACGCCGAGCAGCCCGATGAACGCATACCACTTGAACACGGTGCCGGCCGGGAAGGCCACCTCGAGGTTGAAGTTGCCGGCGAAGTCGGTCACCGACGTGAACACGCCCATGTTGACCAGCACGAACCAGATGACCGCGAACACCAGCAGGCTGATCAGCATCAGGCAGAGGTAGAAGACCACCGAGAACTTCAGCACCGACCAGGGGTCGAGCCGGCGCAGGACCAGCCGGGCCCGGCGGTCGACGGCCGGCGCCATGGCGGAGCTCGCCTGGCGCGGCACCGGCCGCGTCGTCACCTGTGGGTACTGGCTGGACATTGGCTACTCCTCGTCCTTGACGGCCGGTGCCACCGCGGCGACCCGGCCGCTCGTCCTGGCGAGCCGCATGATGCGTACACCCTGGGTGGCCCGGCCAGCCCGCCGGACCTCGTTGACGCGCGTGCGGATGATCTGCCCGGTATCGGTGATGAGGAAGATGTCGTCCTCGTCCTGGACCACGAGGGCCCCGGCGATGAAGCCGCGGGCCTCGATCAGCTCCGCGGTCTTGACGCCCTGGATCCCGCGTCCCTTGCGCTGGTACTGCTCCAGCGGGGTGCGCTTGCCGTAGCCGGCATCGGTGACCACCAGCAGGTCGGCGTTCGACCGGACCACCTCCATGGCCAGCACCTGGTCCTCGCGCCGCAGCCGCATGGCGGTCACGCCGCTCGTCTGCCTTCCCATCGGGCGCACATGGGACTCGCTGAAGCGGACGGCCATGCCCTTGCGCGAGACGAACAGGAGATCGTCCTCGCCGGAGGTGAGCTTGACCCCGATGAGCTCATCGTCGCCTCGCAGGTTGATCGCGATCAGTCCCACCCGCGGCGAGTCGTACTCGCTGAGGGCGGTCTTCTTGACCATACCGTTCCTTGTTCCCAGGACGAGGAACTTACCATCGTCGTAGTCGTCCAGGTCGAGCACTGCGGCGATCTTCTCATCGGGCTGGAAGGTCGCTCCCGGCACGTTGGCAACGTATGTCCCTCGGGCGTTCCTCGCCGCCTCGGGCAGCTCGTGGACCTTCACCCGGTAGACCCGGCCCTTGTTGGTGAAGAACAGCACCCAGTGGTGGGTGTTGGTGATGGCCAGGAACTGGACGATGTCGTCCTCTTTGAGGTTCGCGCCGCGGACCCCGCGACCGCCCCGGTTCTGGGACCGGTAGTCGCTGAGGGCGACCCGCTTCACGTAGCCGGTCCTGGTCACGGTGACCACCACCGGCTCGGCCGCGATCAGGTCCTCGATCGACAGCTCGCCCTCGTCGGGGCGGATCTCGGTCCGGCGGGGGTCGGCGAAGCGGCGCCGGATGTCGAGCAGCTCGTCCTTGACGATGCCGCGCACCTTGGAGGGATCGTCGAGGATCGCCTGGAGCACGGCGATCCTGGCCTGCAGCTCGGCGTACTCCTCCTGGAGCTTGCGGCGCTCGAGGGCGGCCAGCCGGCGGAGCTGCATGTCCAGGATGGCGGTGGCCTGCAGCTCGCTGAGCGTGTAGCGCTCCATCAGCTGGGCCCGGGCCACGTCGGCCGACTCGGCGTTGCGGATGAGGTTGATGACCTCGTCCAGATGGTCGAGGGCGATCAGCAGGCCCTCGAGGATGTGGGCCCGCTCCTTGGCCTTGCGCAGCTCGTAGCGGGTCCGGCGCACGACAACGGTGACCTGGTGGGCGATGTAGTGCGACAGCATGTCGGCCAGGTTGAGCACCCGGGGCACCCCGTCGACCAGGGCCAGCATGATGACCCCGAAGCTGTCCTGGAGCTGGGTGTGCTTGTAGAGCTGGTTGAGGACCACCTGGGGGACGGCGTCGCGGCGGCACTCGATGACCAGCCGGGTGCCTTCCTTGTTGGTTTCGTTGGCGATGTCGACGATGCCGGTCAGCCGGCCCTCGCGGACCAGGTCGCGGATGCGGATCAGCAGGCGGTCGCCCGACACCTGGAAGGGCAGCTCGGTGACCACCAGGCGCTGGCCGCCGCGGTTGTTCTCCTCGATGCGGACCCTGGACCGGACCCGGATCGAACCCCGCCCGGTCAGCAGGGCGTCGCGGATCCCGGCGGTGCCCATGATCTGGGCCCCGGTGGGGAAGTCGGGGCCCTTGACCCAGCGCAGCAGGTCCTCGCTGGTCAGCTCCGGGTTGTCGATCAGGGCGACGGTGGCGTCGATCACCTCGCCCAGGTTGTGGGGTGGGATCTTGGTCGCCATGCCGACCGCGATGCCTTCCGACCCGTTGGCCAGCAGGTTGGGGAAGCGGGCCGGGAGCACCACCGGCTCCTGGCTCTCGTTGTCGTAGTTGGGCTGGAAGTCGACGGTTTCCTTGTCGATGTCGCGCAGCAGCTCCATGGCCAGCGGGTTCAGACGGGCCTCGGTGTAGCGCATGGCCGCCGCCTCGTCGCCGTCGGCGGTCCCGAAGTTGCCCTGGCCGTCGATCAGCGGGTAACGGGAGGCGAAGTCCTGCCCAAGCCGGACCATGGCGTCGTACACGGCGGTGTCGCTGTGGGGGTGGTACTTCCCCAGGACCGAGCCGACGATGTAGGCCGACTTGCGGCGGCTGTTGGGGGCCCGCACGCCCTCCTCGTTGGCGCCCCAGAGGATCCGCCGGTGCACCGGCTTGAGGCCGTCCCGCACGTCCGGCAGCGCCCGGGCCACGATCACGCTCATCGCGTAGTCGAGGAACGAGCGCTGCATCTCCTCTTCGATCTCGATCGGCTCGATGCGGCGGGCGTCTGGCACGGTCAACTTCCCCTTCGATGACGAAGCTCGGTGCTTGCTGGTTGGGCGGACAGGCGATCACCCCAGTCATGGCACAGGCGCTCTTGAGTGGCGGTGGGGGGAGCCGGGAGCTCCCCCCACATGGATCGGGGACCGCGTGTGGTCAAGCTGCCGCTGAGATACATAGGCGTCTAGATGTCCAGAAAGCGGACGTCCTTGGCGTTGCGCTGGATGAAGTTGCGGCGGTATTCGACGTTCTCGCCCATCAGGACGGTGAAGATCTCGTCGGCGATGGCGGCGTCCTCGAGCCCGACCTGGAGCAGGGTGCGACGCTCCGGGTCCATGGTGGTCTCCCACAGCTCGTCGGCGTTCATCTCACCAAGACCCTTGTACCGCTGCGGCTTGACGTTCTTGCTTCGGCTCGGGTTGCGCTTGAACCACTGCTCGCGCTCGGCCTCGCTGTAGGCATAGAAGACGTCGTTCTCGCCCCGGCCGTGCCGGATCTTGTAGAGCGGCGGCTGGGCGATGTAGACGAAGCCGGACTCGACCAGCCCGCGCAGGAACCGGAACAGGAAGGTGAGCAGCAGGGTCCGGATGTGGGAGCCGTCGACGTCGGCGTCGGCCATGAGCACGATCTTGTTGTAGCGGGCCTTGGTGAGGTCGAAGTCCTCGCCGATGCCGGTGCCCATGGCGGTGATGATGGACTGGATCTCGACGTTCTTGAGCGCCTGGTCGAGGCGGGCCTTCTCGACGTTCAGGATCTTGCCCCGGATGGGGAGGATCGCCTGGAAGGTGCGGTTGCGGGCCTCCTTTGCCGAGCCGCCGGCAGAGTTGCCCTCGACGATGAACAGCTCGGCCTGGCGCGGGTCGCGCGAGGAGCAGTCGGCCAGCTTGCCCGGCAGCGAGGACGACTCCAGCAGCGACTTGCGCCTGGTCAGCTCGCGGGCGTTGCGAGCCGCCATGCGGGCCCTGGCGGCCTGGATGCACTTGACCACGATCGCCTTGGCCTGGGGGCCGTGCTCTTCGAACCACTCGTCCAGCGCCCGGTTGGTGGCCTGCTGCACGAACCCCTTGATGTCGGTGTTGCCGAGCTTGGTCTTGGTCTGGCCCTCGAACTGGGGCTCGCGCAGCTTGACCGAGACGATCGCGGTCAGCCCCTCGCGGACGTCGTCCCCGCTCAGGTTGGGGTCCTTCTCCTTGAGCAGGGCACTGTTGCGCGCGAAGCGGTTGACCGTCGTGGTCAGGGCGGCCCGGAAGCCCTCCTCGTGGGTGCCGCCTTCGTGGGTGTTGATGGTGTTGGCGAAGGTCGAGACGGCGTCGTTGTAGCTCGAGTTCCACTGCATGGCGACCTCGACGTAATGGGAGTTCGCCTGGCTCTCGAAGTAGATGATCTGCTGGTGGACCGGCTCCTTGCTGGCGTTGATGTGGGCCACGAAGTCGCGGATGCCGCCGGCGTACTCGTAGACCTCGGACTTGGCCTGGTCCCGCTCGTCGCTGAGGGTGATGCGCAGGCCCGCGTTGAGGAAGGCCATCTCCCGCATCCGGTTGGAGAGGGTCTCGAAGCGGAACTCGATCTCCTCGAAGATGTCCGGGTCGGGCCAGAAGGCCACCGTCGAGCCGTGGCCCCTGGCCTTGCCGACGCGCTCCAGCGGGGCCCTGGGGAGCCCGCGCTGGTAGGCCTGGCGGTGACGCCAGCCGTCGCGCACCACCTCGACCTCGAGCCGCTTGGACAGGGCGTTGACCACCGAGACACCGACCCCGTGCAGCCCACCGGAGACCGCATAGGAGTCGCCCCCGAACTTGCCGCCGGCGTGCAGGGTGGTCATGACCACCTCGAGGGCCGGCCGGTGCTCAACTGGGTGCTCGTCCACCGGGATGCCGCGGCCGTCGTCGGAGACCCTGACTCCGCCGTCGGCGGTCAGGGTGATATCGATCCTCGTGCAGTAGCCGGCAAGGGCCTCGTCGACGGCGTTGTCGACGACCTCGTAGACGAGGTGGTGCAGGCCCTTCGGCCCGGTCGACCCGATGTACATGCTGGGCCGCTTGCGGACCGCCTCCAGCCCTTCGAGGACGGTGATCGATTCGGCGGTGTAGCTCGTGACCATTGAACTCCTCAGTCAGCCCCGAATCAGGCACGGCGCGGGAAGGCACGCCGTCCGTGCGGAACCAGACGGGCGCAGACGCGGTGCGCGGAGAGGGGGAAGATCCCTAGCAAGTATAGCATGAATCCGCTCGTCCAATGCTTCGTTCGTGCAGGTCAGAGGCTACATCAGGCCCGCGACAGCCGGTGCCGGGGTCCGGGGCCGCTCAGCGGCTGCGGCGGCCGCGGCCGTCGTTGGTGCGGATCTGGATCCGGCGGACGATCCCCGGTCCGCATTCCACCCCAAGCCGGTCGAGCAGCGTCCCCTGGAGGTAGGCGAGCTGGGTGGCCCAGGCGGAGGAGTCGGCGACCACGTGCAGCGTGCCGTCCTCGTCCAGCTGGGTCGGCTGGCAATGGGCGGCCACGGCCTGGCCAACCACCTCCGGCCACCGGGCCACCACCCGAGCAGCGGCCAGCCGCCCGCTCCAGCCACGAGCACGCAGCATTTCGGCCAGCTCGGCCCCGATCGCCCGCGGCTCCCGGCTTCGGCTCACCACACGCCCCCGTCCATGCCCGCGGCCCTGGGGCGGGCGAGCGGACGAGCCCCCGGCGTCCCGCAGGTCGGTCCTGCCGGCGTTTGGTTCACGGATCCGCCCTCAGCTGCACCGATCCTGGTTCCACGTGAAACACCGACGCATGGAGCTCGGGGGGGAGCTCCTCGGCGACCGCCGCGGTGATGACCGACTGCTCGGCCGCCCGCGCGACCTCCGCCACCCGGTCCCGGCGGCGCCGGTCGAGCTCAGCGAACACGTCGTCCATCAGCAGCACCGGCTCCTCGCCCTCGTCGGCGAGCAGCAGGTGCGACCCCAGCCGCAGCGCCAGGGCCAGCGACCACGCCTCGCCGTGGGACGCGTGGGTACGCGCGGGCAGCTCGCGCACGGCGAGGGCGAGGTCGTCCCGGTGCGGACCGGAGAGGGTGAGGCCCCGCTCGACCTCGCGAGCACGGTCGGCGACCAGGCGCTCCCGCAGCGCCTGGGCGAGCTTGGCCGGGTCGGGGTCGGGCTCGGCGGCGCCGGCCACCGACGAAACATAGGCGACGTCGGCGACGTCGTCCCGCCCGGCCAGCCGCCGGTAGGCTTGCTCGACCCGTGGCGTCAGCGCCGCCACCAGCCGCAGCCGCTCGGCCCAGAGCTCGGCACCGGCCGATGCCAGCTTCTCGTCCCACACCTCGAGGGTGGCCACGGCGCTGCCGGGCAGGCGGCCGCCGGCGCTCCGCAGCAGGGTGTTGCGCTGTCGGAGCACCCGGTCGTAGTCCTGGCGACTCCCGTGGTAGCGGGGCAGGCGCTGGGTGGCCAGCGTGTCCAGGAAGCGACGCCGCTCCTCCGGGTCCCCACGGATCAGGCCGAGGTCCTCGGGTGCGAACACGGTCGCCCTGACGACGCCCAGGAGGTCGCGGGCCCTCGGCACCGGTGCGCCGTTGACCCGCCCGCGGACCCCGCTGCCGGGGCGCAACTCCACGTCGACCAGCAGGCGGCGGCCGGCCCGCAGCACGGCGGCACGGATCACGGCCGACGTGGCCCCGGCCCGGACCAGGCTGGCGTCCTGCCCGACCCGGTGGGACCCGAGCGTCGCCAGGTAGCCGATCGCCTCCAGCAGGTTGGTCTTGCCCACGCCGTTGGGCCCGACCAGCACCGACACGCCCCCCGGCAGGTCGACCCCGACTCCGTCGTGATTGCGGAAGTCGACGACCTCCAGCCGCTCCAACCGCATGCGCGCCCCTATGCCAGCCGGCGCGCAGGCCGACCCGGCCCTCGAGCACCGGCCAAGGATCCGGGTTTGAGGGAATCTGGTGGTCGCCGCTGGCGGCGCGCATGGTCCGGGCCTGCACCGATGGTTTGGCGCTGCATGCCGCGCCGGGTACATGACCGCCGCTCTATCGAGTCTTCAGAGTTGAAGTGACGCCCGAGGTAGGCGAGTTCGCAGGTCATGGTGCTGAGGTCCTGTCACCCTGACTCCGAGAGCTCAGTAGGCGGCAGCTCAGAAGTCCTGCACGCAACTGGAGGCTGATGCCGGGAAGGGGTCGCGGGGCGACCCGCAGGACGTCTCGTGACCGGCTTCGGGGACGGGTCATCCTGGCAGCCGGACGGGCATCAGCAGGTACATGAAGCCGGTCGCGTCGTTGCCGTGGATGAGCGCCGGCTTGAGGCCATCGCGGACCTCGATGACCACCTCGTTGTCGTCCACGGCCGCGACCCCGTCGCTCAGGTAGACCGGGTTGAAGGCGATGGTGAGCCCCTCACCTTCGTACTTGGCGTCGACGGCTGCCGCCCCCCTGCCCACGTCCTGGAGGCTGCCGTCGACCTGGAGGCGCTCGCGCTCGAATGACATCCGCACCGGGTTGTTGTTCTGGCCGTAGGGCGTGACCTGCTTGAGGGCGTCGAGCAGGGTCTGCCGGTCGAGGGTGGCGACACTTTCATAGCCGGATGGGATCAGGCTGCGGAACTTCGGGAACTCGCCCTCGACCAGCCGGGAGGTCAGCCGGCGGCCGCCGCCGGCGAAGGTCACCTGGTGCGGTTCGATGCCGATCTCGACCGTGCTCTCCCCAGCCAGGGCCCTGGCCGCCTCGGTGAGCGCCCTCGCCGGGACCAGCGCGATCATGGCGTCGTGCTGCCAGGTCCAGTCCAGCTTGCGAACGGCGAGGCGGTAGGAGTCGGTCGCGGCAATGGTCAGGCGCTCCGGCTCCGCCTCGAACAGCACCGCGGTGAGCACCGGCCTGGCCTCGTCGTGGGAGGCGGCCCGACCGACCTGGGCGGCGGCGCCGGCGAGGGCCTCGCCCGAGAGCGTGCCGACATGCTCCAGGGATGGCTGGGTGAGGGTGGGGAAGTCCTCGGCGTCGAGCAGGCGCAGCTCGTGGGTGATCTGCCCGCGACGGACCTCGAGCCCCCCGCCGGACGCCTCGACCTCGACCAGGCCGGTGGGCAGGTTGCGGGCCACGTCACCGAAGATGCGGCCAGGGACGACCAGGCGGCCATCCGCCTCGCCGCGTACCTCGATGACCGCCTCGCCGGTGTGCTCGAGGTCGGTCGATGCCAACCGCAGCCGGTTGCCTTCGAGCTCGACCAGGGTGCCGCCAAGCACGGGCAGGGTGGGCCTGGTCGAGACCGTGCGGCTGACCCAGGCCACCGCGTCGGCGAAGTTGTCGCGCTCAGTCGTGAACTTCAAGGCTGTCGACCTCCCGAGCTTTCCCCAGGGTCTAGGTGTTGTTGGATTGAAGAACTAGAGAACCTTGGAACAGCAATAGGCGCTGTGGGCATGTGGATGGACCGGTGATCCGCCAGCGTGCGGGGGTTGGCGCCGTCCCAGATGGGGTGGGGAAACGATCCCTGGCTGTCCCCAGGCGCCGGGCCATTCCCCACCCGCCCGCCTCCGTCCCCTGGCTGTCGACAGGCCGTCCCCCACGTTGTCCCCAGGCCATCGGCGCTCATGGTGCCTGCTGCTGGGCCCGGACCTTGACCCGGTTGGTCAGCTCCTGGACCTGGTTGTAGATGCTGCGACGCTCCCGCATGAGGCCGCGGATCTTCTGGGTGGCGTGCATGACGGTGGTGTGGTCGCGACCACCGAATGCCTGCCCGATCTTGGGCAGCGACAGGTCGGTCAGCTCGCGGGTCAGGTACATGGCCATCTGCCGGGCGGTGACCAGCAGCCGCGAGCGGTTGGAGCCGGTCAGGTCCTCGATGGTCAGGCCGAAGTAGGTGGCCGTCTCGGCCATGATGATCGGGACCGAGACCTCGCGCCGGCCTTCGTCGGGGAACAGGTCCTTGAGCACGATCTCGGCAAGGGCCAGGTCGATCGGGCTGCCGTTCAGGGACGCGAAGGCGGTGACGCGGATCAGGGCGCCCTCGAGCTCGCGGATGTTGGACTGGACCTTGGAGGCGATGAAGGACAGCACGTCGTCGGGCACGCTCAAGCCGTCGGCGCCCGACTTCTTGCGCAGGATGGCGATGCGGGTCTCGAGATCAGGCGGCTGGATGTCGGTGATCAGCCCCCACTCGAACCGGCTGCGCAGTCGATCCTCGAGGGTGGCGATCTGCTTGGGTGGGCGGTCCGACGAGATCACGATCTGTCTGTCGGCGTTGTGGAGCGCGTTGAAGGTGTGGAAGAACTCCTCCTGGGTGCGCTCCTTGCCCTCCAGGAACTGGATGTCGTCGATAAGCAGGACGTCGTTGTCCCGGTAGCGGCGCTGGAAGGTCCCGGTCCGGTCGTCGCGGATGGCGTTGATGAACTCGTTGGTGAACTGCTCGCTCGACACGTACCGGATGCGGGCCTGCGGGTAGAGGTTGCCCGTGTAGTGACCGATCGCGTGGAGCAGGTGGGTCTTGCCCAGGCCCGCGCCGCCGTAGATGAACAGCGGGTTGTACGACTTGGCCGGCGCCTCGGCCACGGCGACGGCGGCGGCGTGGGCGAACCGGTTGGACGAACCGATCACGAACCGCTCGAAGGTGTACTTCGGTGTCAGCTGGGGGCGGTCAGCGGCCGCCCGGGGCGCGGCCGCCGGTCTGACCTGCTCCTGGTCGCCGGTGTCATCGCTTGGTCCGACCGTGACGCGGATGTCGAGCGGCCGGCCCGCGACCCGGGCCAAGGCGGCCGTCATCGTCGGTGCGTAGCGCTGCTCGATCCATTCCTTGACGAAATCGTCCGGCACGGCCAGGACCAGCGTGTCCCCGGCGATCGCCACCGGGCGGGTCTGGGCCAGCCAGGCCTTGTGGGTCGACCCGGCACTCTCCAGCGACTCGAGGCACGCAGTCCAGATCGCCGACGCATCGTCATGGAACCCTTGGACCACAGCCGCCTCATCCCTTTCCGGCACTCGAGTCCCGGATGCAGACAGTGTGCGCTGACGCTGCGACACACTCTGCGACCCTGCGACCCGCCGCAACCTACATATCCACACCCCCATCCACAGGTGTGGAGAACCCGCCCCTGCGGACGCGGTGGCCCAACCGGGCCGGGTAACCGGGAGAGACGGCAGACCCTCGACGTAGAGGGCAGATGGCCGTGACGGGGAAGCCGGGCCAGACGTATGTGGGCCGCCGACTGAAGGCGGCCGGAGGATAGCATCGGCGCCTGCAGGCGCTCAAGGGCTCGCTTCAAGACCCAACAGCCACGAGGCGGCCGCGTTGACGACGTTCGTCAAGGGACCGTACCATCGTCCTTTGGCGCGTTCTGGCGCCCTGCCTCTGCCTGCCCCCCGTCTCGACCGGGTTAGGAGCCGTCGTCGTGAAGCGAACATTTCAGCCGAACAATCGTAAGCGCGCCAAAACCCATGGCTTCCGGATCCGGATGCGCACCCGCGCCGGCCGGTCGATCATCGCCCGCCGTCGGGCCAAGGGCCGTATCCGGCTCGGAGCCTGAGGAGTCCCGATGCAGGGTCGCACGACGGAGGTCGCTGAGGGGTTGGTGAGCCGCGGTCCCCGATGGATGTCGGGGGCGCCGGCTCGTTCCGCGGGCCTCCGAGCGCGTCTGCGTCATGGCGCGGGTGGTGCACCCGTCCCCCATGTGGCGAAGGTTGCGACCAAGGACCCGGCATGGCGTCGGTGAACCGGCTGAGCTCCCCGGCGGCGTTCCGGTCGGTCTTCTCGACCGGTCGCTCCTACGCCCAGGGTGCAGTCGTCCTTTACGTCGCGAAGCGGACTACTGGGGCTGGACCTGCGAGGGCCGGTCTGGTCGTGAGCCGGAAGGTGGGTGGCGCGGTCGCACGCAACCGTGCCAAGCGCCTGCTCCGGGAGGCGCTCCGGTTGGAGGGGAAGGAGCTCCCTGAGGGCCTCGACCTGGTCGTTGTGGCCCGACCGAGCGTCGCCGAGGCTTCCTATCGTGAGGTCGCCGCCGATATCCGGGACCTGCTGAACGCTGCCGGTCTGCGCGGAGGGGACGGCGGTTGAGCGATCAGCCGGACAGGGCGTCGGGCAGGCCGGCGGTGGCGCTGATGCGACTGATCGCGGCCTATCAGCGCTGGATCAGCCCGTTCCTCGGGAACCGCTGCCGCTTCCATCCATCCTGCTCGGTGTACGCAATGACGGCGATCGAGGTCCACGGCGCCGCCCGTGGCTCCTGGCTTGCGCTTCGGCGTCTCCTGAAGTGCCAGCCGTTCCATCCGGGGGGTTTCGACTACGTCCCGCCAGCGTCCGGTCGCGTGAAGCCGGGTCGCAAGGGGTACGGTGAGGTGGTGAGCGCCGGCCCGCCCGGCCCGCCCGAGAGAGGCTCCTCGTGATCGATCTGTTCAACAGCTTCCGCGACGCCCTGTACCACATCCTGAAGTTCTTCCAAGATCT
>Ga0210378_10000642_pt1 | contig 18034 bp, 17 predicted proteins | sample PLM1_60_b1redo_FD_155465 | JGI IMG/M metagenome (GOLD analysis project Ga0210378, IMG submission 155465) | Groundwater sediment microbial communities from an aquifer in East River, Colorado, USA - PLM1_60_b1 redo | ecosystem: Environmental > Terrestrial > Soil > Riparian zone | place: USA: East...
AGACGCCTACCAGGGCGCGCCCACCTGCGTGACCGCGTTCATGTCGGCGGGGACCAAGGTCGCCGCCTTCGGCGCTTTCCTCCGGGTCTTCAACGTGGCATTCAACCCTTTGATCGCCGACTGGAGGCCCTTCCTCTGGGCGATCGCGGCGGTGACGATGGTCGTTGGTAGCGTCCTGGCCATCGCCCAATCGGACGTGAAGAGGATGCTCGCCTATTCATCGATCGCCCACGCGGGGTTCATCTTGGTCGGCGTCACCGCGGCCAGCCAGAAGGGGATCGAGGCCGTTATGTTCTACGCGGCCGCATACGCCGCGATGATCCTGGGCGGGTTCGGCGTAGTCATGCTCGTCTCGACGAAGGGCGAACGCGACACGTCGCTGGGGGCCTATGCGGGGCTAGCAAGGCGCAGCCCGTTCCTGGCTGCCGTCCTCACGTTGTTCCTGCTTTCGCTGGCGGGCATCCCGCCGACGTCTGGCTTCATCGCCAAGGTGGCGGTCTTCGGGGCGGCCATCCAGTCGGGCTACTGGCCACTCGTACTGATCGCGGTGCTGTCCTCCGTCATCGCCGCGTTCTTCTACATCCGGGTGATAGTGCTGATGTACATGCAGGAACCGTCCGATGCCGCGCCGATCGAACGGGCGCCGGTTGCCGAGATCGGGATCGCGGTCCCGGCGGCGCTCACCTTGCTCTTCGGGGTCCTGCCCGGACTGCTCTTCCAGGCCCTGGAGTCTGCCTCGGTGATCCGGCTTTGATTCGTCCGATAGCATGGCGAGCCGTGAGAGGATGCCGTCGGTGACACGGGCCGAGACCAGAGGCCTGGAAGCCCCGGACCCCAAGCTCGAATCGGAGCTTCGGGTCAGGCTGAACGACGTCGAGTCGTCGCTGGAGAAGGCCGTACGCTCCGACACCGACTTCGTGACCGAGGCAGCCTCCTACCTGGTGGCTGCCGGCGGCAAGCGATTCCGGCCGCTGCTGGTCATCTTGGCCGGCCATTTCGGCGACCCGGTCGATCCGCGCCTCATCCAGGGCGCGACGGCCATCGAGATCACCCACCTGGCGACGCTTTATCACGACGATGTAATCGATGAGGCCGACACACGGCGGGGTCGGCCATCCGTCAACTCCAGGTGGGACAACACGGTCGCCATCCTGACCGGGGACTTCCTCTTCGCGAAGGCCTCGGAGATCTCCTCGGAGCTGGGCACCGATGTGACGCGCCTGCTGGCCAGAACGATCGCGATCCTGTCGGACGGACAGATCCGCGAGGTCGACGCATCCGGCCGCCTTGACCAGACCGAGGACGCCTACATGGAGATCATCAGGCGCAAGACGGCGACGCTCATCGCGACATCCTGCCGGTTGGGCGGCATGCTCTCGGATGCGGCTCCGGAGACCATCGAGCGGCTGGATGACTTCGGGTTGGCTCTGGGCATGGCGTTCCAGCTCTCCGACGACATCATGGACGTGACCTCAACGGAGGAGGAGCTCCGGAAGGAGCCCGGACAGGACATGCGTGAGGGCGTCTACACATTGCCCGTGCTCTACGCGCTGAACGGAGACGCAGAGGGCGAGCTTGCCTCTATCCTCGCGGACGGGCCACCCTCCGGAGATCGGCTCGCCCGGGCGCTGGCGCTGGTGAGGCAGGATGGCTCGCTCGGCGCAGCTCGAGCCGCCGTCACGGCCGAGGTCCGCCGCGCAACCCATCTCGCGGGCGGGCTTCCGGCCGGCCGGGCCCGCGACGCGCTGGTTCATATCGCGGAGTTCATCGCCGCCCGCTGCGGCGCCGACGTGTGAGGCCCGATTCGGACGGGCTCCCCCGGCTCCGCTAGAATCCTGTCCGGCTTGAGAAAACATTCACAAGCTCGGCCCGCCTGAGGGGAGCGAGTGGAGACCTACTTCCAGTCGTACGGGATCGTGGTCGCGGTGCTGATCGCCGGCCTCGGGCTGGTCGCATTGGCCTTCGGGGCGGCACGCGTGGTCGCCCCCCGGCGCCAGCTCCCCGAGAAGCTCACCACCTACGAGTGCGGTATCGACCCGGTGGGTGAGGGCTGGTCCCAGTCCCAGATCCGCTACTACATCTACGCGTTCCTGTTCGTCATCTTCGACGTGGAGAGCGTCTTCCTCTTCCCCTGGGCCGTGATCTTCGAGCGGCTCGGCATGCAGGCCGTGGTCGAGATGGGCATCTTCGTCTTCATCCTCGCCCTCGGCCTCCTCTACGCGTACCGGAAGAAGGTGCTGCAGTGGGCCTGATGGACCAGGTGGACATGCCCCAGCCGGTCAAGTTCATCCTGAACTGGGGCCGCAGATACTCGCTCTGGGTCATGAACTTCGGCCTGGCATGCTGCGCTATCGAGTTGATAGCAACCTCGACGTCCAAGCACGACTTCATCCGTCTCGGGGTGATTCCCTTCGCCCATGGACCCCGGCAGGCCGACATGCTGGTGGTGGCCGGGACGCTCACGGACAAGATGGCCCCCGCGCTCAAGCGCGTGTACGACCAGATCCCAGACCCGAAATATGTCATCTCGTTCGGGTCGTGCTCGAACTGCGGCGGGCCGTACTGGGACTCGTACTCGGTGACCAAGGGGGTCGACCAGATAGTCCCCGTGGACGTCTACGTCCCCGGATGCCCACCCCGCCCCGAGGCGCTGCTGCACGGGATCATCAAGCTGCAGGAGAAGATCGCCAAGGAAGACATCCGGGAGAAGTGGAGTGGCAAGCTCACGCAGCCAGCTATCACCAACTGATATCGCCGATCGACTGCGGGCGCAGCTCGGCAACGACGTCCTGACCTCTGGGGACGTCCACGGCCACGCGGTTGTTACCTTGGCGCCGGCGCGCCTGCAGGAGGCAGCGGGCCTCCTGCGCGACGACCCTGACCTCTCGTTCGACTTCTTCGACTTCCTGACAGCAGTCGATTTCACGCCGAAGGGCCGGGGGTTCGAGGTCGTGATCCATCTGTATTCGACCAGGCACAACCATCACGTGCGGCTCAAGGTCGAATGCGATGCCGACGACCCTCACTGCCCGACCCTGTCCGAGCTCTGGCCCGGAGCCAACTGGTTCGAGCGCGAGGCGTGGGAGCTGTTCGGGATCGTGTTCGACGGCCATCAGCATCTGGTGAAGCTGGTGCTGCCGGAGCAGTTCGAGGGCCACCCGCTCCGCAAGGACTTCGTCCTGATGTCCCGTGAGGCCAAGCCTTGGCCGGGCGCCGTCGAGGGCGAGGAGATCGAAGAATGACGGCGGCCATCCTTGCTAAGACCGGCGAGAGCTTCGTCAATCACTTCTTCGACAACTTCTGGGTGGTCCTGGGGGTCAAGGTCGCGCTCATATTGGGGTTCGCGCTGAGCGCCCCCATGGTCGTCGGATACATGGAGCACAAGGTGCTCGCCCACATGCAGCACCGCCTCGGGCCCATGTACGCGGGTCGCTTCCACGGCTGGGCGCAGCTGATCGCCGATGGGGTGAAGTTCATCCAGAAGGAGGACGTGATCCCGGCGGCGGCCGACTCCTGGGTCTTCACGCTCGCTCCCGCGGTGGTGCTGGTGCCCTACATCGCGCTGTTCCTGGTCATCCCGTTCGGCGACACCCTGTTCGCGGAGAACCTGGACGTCGGCATCTTCTTCGTGTTGGCCATCACCGCAGTCTCGGTGATCGGCGTGCTCATGGCGGGATGGGCCAGCGCGAACAAGTTTTCGTTGATCGGGGCGCTGAGGGCGGCGGCGCAGCTGATCGCCTACGAGCTGCCGATGATCCTCGGAGCAGTGGCGGTGGTGATGCAGGCCGGGACCCTGTCTCTGGTCGGTATCGCCGAGGCCCAGCACCAGTACTGGTACGTGTTCACCCAGCCGGTGATGTTCCTCGTGTTCATGATCGCGTCCCTCGCTGAGCTGACCCGGCCGCCGTTCGACATGCCGGTCGCGGACTCGGAGATCATCTTCGGCGCCTACACCGAATACACGGGTCTGAAGTTCGCGTTCTTCCTTCTAGCGGAGTATGCGGGCATAGTGGCCTTCTCGGCGATCGCGAGCGTCCTGTTCCTGGGCGGCTACCAGGCCCTGCCCGGACTGGGGTTCCTTCCGGGCTTCTTCCACATGTCGGGGAAGGTCGGCGCCCTCTCCTTCTTCATCATCTGGCTCCGTGCGACCTATCCGCGTCTGCGCGAGGACCAGCTCCAGCGGTTCTCATGGGTGGTGCTCATCCCGGTCAGCCTTGCCGACATCATGGCCACCGGCGCTATCAAGGTCCTGGTGAAGTAGATGGCGATCGACGAGCGGCAGGAGGTCGGGCCCGGGGCCGCCCGCCCGGCCGGCAGGCGTAAGGGCCTGCCCGGCATCGGCCTCATCAAGGGCCTGGGCGTCACCCTCAAGCACATGCTCCAGGGTTCGATCACGCAGGAGTACCCGGACGAGAAGCCCGACCTGCCGGCAAGGACCAGGGGCGTCATCGCGCTCAAGCAGGAAAACTGCACGGTCTGCTACAAGTGCTCGCGCGAGTGCCCCGACTGGTGCATCTACATCGATGCTCACAAGGAGACCCACGAACCTGCTGCGGGCGGCCGCGCCCGCTCCGTCAAGGTGCTTGACCGGTTCGCGATCGACTACGCGCTGTGCATGTACTGTGGCATCTGCGTGGAGGTCTGCCCGTTCGACGCTCTGTTCTGGGCGCCTGACTTCGATTATGCGGAATACGAGATCTTCGGCCTGACGCACGAGAAGGACCGGCTCCAGGAGTGGACTTACAAGGTCCTACCCCCGCCGCTGCTGGAGGTGGGGGCCGAGCCGGTCGAGGCGATGGCGGAGGAGATGCCGGTGGCCGAGGCAGCCGCTCCCGCCGCGGCGCCGACTCCCGTGCAGGCGGCCGCTCCCGCCCAGGCGCCCGCTCCTGCGGCCCCGGCCGCTGCCGCTGCCGCACCTGAGGCTCCCCCCGCCCCCCGGCCGCCTGCCGAGAGAAACGAGGTGGAGCCCGATCAGGAGACCTACGACCGGGTGCTGGCGGAGGAGCTTGCGAAGGGGACCGATCGTCGCGTCGCGGATGGGCGAGCGAAGGCGGCAGCGATCCGGTCGGCACGCAAGAAGGCGGAGGCCTAGCCCAATGACCTCCCAGGAGATCGCGTTCGTGATCGTGGCGGGGATCGGCAGCCTGGCGGCCTTGCGCTTGGTGACGAGCAAGAACGTCGTACACGCGGCTCTCTACCTGGTTCTGACCCTTGCGATGGTGGCGGGCGTCTACCTGCTCGTTGCGGCGGAGTTCCTGGCCTGGGTTCAGGTGCTGATCTACGTCGGGGCGATCGTGGTGCTCCTCCTGTTCAGCCTGATGCTCACCAAGGCGCCCATCGGGCGGGAAGCCCTGGACAACCAGCAGCGCGGGGTGGCCGCGCTCGTCGGAGCCGGAGTGCTGGCCGGCCTGGTGTTCCTTGTCCAGGACACGTTCGGCGGCACCCGCATCGAACTCCAACAGGCCAAAACGGCCGATGTCGGTGTCTCCATCTTCCGGGACTTCGTTTTGCCGTTCGAGGTCGTATCAGTCCTGCTGTTGGCCGCCCTGGTCGGCGCCGTCGTAATCGCGCGCAAGGACGAAGCCCCCTCGGGTGGCGAGGGCCGGAGGACAATCGTGGGACCAAAGCAGGAGGCTCGCCGTTGATCCCGGTCCTGGCGGCGACGATCAGGCTTCCGTTCCTGTTGATATTCGCCGCCCTGCTCTTCTCCTGCGGCGTCTACGGCGTCCTCGCGCGACGGAACGCCGTCCTGGTGCTGATGTCCATCGAGCTCATGCTGAACGCGGTGAACGTCAACTTCGTGGCGTTCTCCGGGTACCTGACGACCCTGACGGGCCAGGTGTTCGCGCTGTTCATCATCACCGTCGCGGCGGCCGAGGTGGGGATCGGCCTGGCGATAGTGATCCTCATCTACCGCAACCGCGAGACCATCAACGTTGACGAGGTCAACTTGCTCAAATGGTGAAGTTCGCCTGGCTGATCCCTTCCCTTCCGCTCGCCGCTTTCTTCCTGATCGTCTTCTTCGGCAAGAGAATGCCGGGCAAGGGCGCGGAGATCGGGATCGTCACGGTGGGTGCCGGCCTGGTCATCTCGCTCGGTATCTTCTGGCACTTCGTGACCGGCGGAGGCCCAGAGACCCACTCGCTTGCGTTCTTCGATCTCAAGACCTTCCGGCTGGAGATCGGCGAGAACGTCGACGGGCTTGCCGCGGTGATGTTCGTCGTCGTCACGCTCGTCTCCCTTTGCGTGCAGGTCTATTCGACCGCCTACATGCGCGGAGACAGCCGTTACACGTGGTACTTCGCTGCGCTCTCGCTCTTCACCGGATCGATGCTCAATCTCGTTATCGCGGACAACCTGTTCCAGCTTCTAGTGGGCTGGGAACTGGTGGGCATCTGCTCGTACCTGCTGATCGGCCACTGGTGGGAGGAGAAGGAGAACTCGAACGCGGCGATAAAGGCGTTCATAACGACCAAGACCGGCGACATCCCGTTCCTGTTCGGGATATTCGTGCTGACCTTCGCCGCTGGTACCGCCAACATCCCCGAGATCCAGCACCTCGCCGAGAACCACGAGATAGCCACCGGCACGTTGACCGTGGCGGCATTGCTGCTCTTCGGCGGGGCGATCGGCAAGTCCGCCCAGTTCCCTTTGCACGTCTGGCTGCCCGACGCCATGGCGGGCCCCACGCCAGTGTCGGCGCTCATCCATGCAGCCACGATGGTGGCCGCCGGCGTCTACCTGGTTGGCCGTCTCTTCTCGGTGTTCGCGCCCTCAGGGCACGCCCTGGCCTTCGTTGGCACGATCGGCTCGATCACGATGCTCATCGCCGCCTTCCTGGCCATGGTCCAGGACGACATCAAGCGCGTGCTGGCGTACTCGACGGTGTCCCAGCTCGCCTACATGGTGGCCGCGCTGGGCCTGGGCGAGAAGGGGTACACGCCGGGCCTCTTCCATCTGTTCACCCACGCCTTCTTCAAGGCCCTGCTCTTCCTGGGGGCGGGCTCGGTCATCCACTCGGTACACACGAACAACATGAGCGAGATGGGCGGCCTCCGAAGGAAGATGCCCATCACCTATGCCACGTTCGGGATAGCCACACTCGCGCTGATGGGCATCCCGCCCTTCGCGGGTTTCTGGTCGAAGGACGAGATCATCGCGACGGCCTTCCACACCCACCACTACGCGATCTGGGTCGTCACGCTGCTGACCGCGATGCTCACGGCCTTTTACATGACCCGAGCCGTCCTTCTCACTTTCTACGGGGAGTACCGAGGCCACGGACACCCGCACGAGTCGCCCAGGGCGATGACTTACCCCATGGTGCTGCTGGCGGCGCTCTCGGTGGTGGCCGGGTTCGTCGGCGCGCCGTTCGTGTCGGGCGGCTTCAAGTCGTGGGTCCACTTCGGCGCCATCGAGCACGAACCCTTCTCGTATGCCCTGGCTGTCCTATCCGTGGGCGTCGGCGTTGCTGGGTTCGCGATCGGCTACAGGCTCTACGCCACCTACCGGGAGCGAGAGCCGCTCATGGCATTGGGACCCGCGTACACGCTTTTGATCAACAAGTACTACCTGGACGACCTGTACATGAAGGGGATCATCCGCCCCATCCAGTACGGAATCTCGAATTGGGTCTACTGGACGAATCAGAACATCCTTGATGGCGCTGTCAATGCTGCGGCGTGGCTGACCCGCAAGCTCAGCCTGGGTGTCGATGAGGTCGACAGGAAGGTCGTCGACGGCGCGGTCAACGGCGTCGCTTTCAGTGCCGGCAAGACAGGTGGTTTTCTCAAGTACATCCAGTCCGGGAACGTCCAGCGCTACGCCGTGTTCCTGTTCGTCGGTGTGGCGATCCTCGCCATCGCGATCACTCGCCTATAGGTGACATGAACGAGGGGAGCTCATGAGCGGTTGGGAGAAATCCGCGATCACCCTGGCGGTGTTCCTGCCTGCCCTTGGAGCCGTCGTCATCGCGATGGTGCCCAAGGAGCGGGACCGTCTGATCCGAACGCTGGGGATCCTGTTCTCCGGTGCGGCGCTGGTCGTCGGCATCGTGATGCTGTTCGGCTTCGACTACGGCCATGGCGGGTTGCAGTTCGAACTGAAGGCGTCATGGATCTCCACGATCGATGCGAACTACCACGTGGGGATCGACGGCATCAGCCTGCCGCTGTTCGAGCTCACCCTGCTCTTGTCCTTCCTGTGCGCCGTCTACACCTACCGGGTCCTGCCTCCACCCGGTCGGCCAAAGGGCTTCCTCGCGCTCGTGCTCCTGCTCGAGACCGGCATGGCGGGCACGTTCATCGCGTTCGACCTGGTCCTGTTCTTCATCTTCTGGGAGCTGGTCCTGGTTCCCATGTACTTCCTGATCGGTATCTGGGGATCGGCGAACCGCGAGTACGCTGCCATCAAGTTCTTCCTGTACACACTTTTCGGCAGCGTGTTCATGCTTCTGGGCTTTCTTGCCATGTTCTTCAAGTCCGACCCACACAGCTTCGACATCATCCAGCTGGCACAGAACGCCCAGACGGCGCCATTCGCCAAGTCCATCCAGCTCATCATCTTCGCCGGCGTGTTCCTGGGGTTCGCCATCAAGGTGCCCATGTGGCCGTTCCACACGTGGCTTCCCGACGCTCACACCGAAGCTCCCACTGTCGGGTCTGTGCTCCTGGCAGGGATCCTGCTGAAGATGGGGACCTACGGTTTCGTGCGGATCGCCCTGCCAATCCTGCCGCAGGCGGCGAAGGTCTGGGCGCCGATCATCGGCGTGCTGGCCGTGATCGCCATCGTGTACGCGTCACTCGCTTGCCTGGCGCAGAAGGACCTGAAACGCCTGATCGCGTTCTCGTCGGTCGGACACATGGGTTTCGTGATGCTCGGTATCGCGACCCTCACCGATATCGGGATCAACGCCGCGATCTTCGGCATGGTGGCTCACGGCCTGATCACGGGGATGCTCTTCTTCCTGGTGGGTTCGATCTACGACCGCTACCACACCAGGCAGATCTCCGAGATCGGGGGAGGGATGCTCCAGAAGATCCCCCTGCTTTCGGGCATCTTCGCCTTCACCGCCATCGCCTCTCTCGGGCTTCCCGGCCTGGCGGGTTTCTGGGGCGAGGTCACGGCCCTGTTGTCCTCCTACAGCCCGGCCGCCATCCTCTCAGGGCACCTGACGCTCTTTCGAACTCTCATGGTCTTCGGCGGCATCGGGACGATCCTCACCGCGGGCTACTTCCTGTGGACCCTCCAGCGGGTGAACCTGGGAACGCTTCCGGATGCCTGGAAGGAGAAATCGCTGCCGGACGTGACCACCATCGAGTGGATCTCATGGGCCCCGCTGCTCGTGGGCATCCTGGCGCTTGGGCTGTTCCCGCGGCTGGTGTTCGGAGTGACGAACGAAGCCGTGGCCGCCCTGGCCAGCGTGTTCGGCGGATGAGGGTGGCCTGCTAGATGCCACACCTCGGCGTGCTGGCCCAGGTCACACAGGCGATCAAGAACCCAGCCATCGACTACCACGCGATCGCGCCCGAGCTGGTGCTGGCCGGGACGATCTTCGCGGTGCTGATCTTCGACCTCTTCCTCCCGGCGGACAGGAAGTGGATGTCGATGCCCCTCGCGTTCGTGGGGACGGCCGGCTCGCTCGCGGCGACGCTCACGTTGATCGGCGCGCATCGCGAGACATTCGGCGGTTCCTACGTCGTCGACAACTTCGCCGTCCTGTTCAAGGTGTTCTTCACCGTGACGGCCCTGGTGATCCTGGCCCTGTCCCTCCGGTTCTTCCGGGAGGGCAGGTACTACCAGGGGGAGTACTACTTCCTGCTGCTGTCGTCGTTCCTGGGCATGCTCACGATGCCCTCGTCCCGGGACCTCCTGATGCTGTTCATCTCCCTGGAGCTGGTCTCGGCTCCAGGGTTCCTGCTTGCGGGTTTTCGCAAGGGCGATCCCCGGTCGAACGAGGCGGCCCTGAAGTTCTTCCTGATCAGCGTGCTCTCGACCGCGGTGATGCTCTACGGGATGAGCCTGATCTTCGGCGTGACCGGGACCACCCGACTGGATGGGATCGCGAAGGCACTCGAGGGTCCGGCCGGTGGGTCGAACCTGGCGCTGGCGGCCATCCTGTTCGTGGTGGCCGGGTTCGCCTTCAAGGTCTCGGCGTTCCCCTTCCAGTTCTGGGCTCCGGATACCTACGAGGGATCGCCCGTCCCTGTGGCGGCCTTCCTCTCGGTGGCCTCGAAAGCGGCCGGGTTCGCAGGGCTCCTCCAAATCATGTTCGTGGCGTTCCTTCCCAGAGCGGATTTCTGGGCGCCGATCTTCGCCTACCTCTCGGTCTTCACGATGACGCTCGGCAACCTGGTGGCGCTGCAGCAGCGCCAGGTGGTTCGTCTGCTCGCCTACTCCTCCATCGCACAGGCCGGTTACATCCTCCTGCCGTTCGCGCTGGCGGGACACTCGGCCTCAGTGGACAAGGAGGCGTTTGCGGCGGTGATGCTCTACATCCTCATCTACGCGGTCATGAACCTGGGGGCCTTCGCCGTGGTCATAGGCATCTCTCGCGAGGCGCCCGGAATGCTGATCGACGACTTCGCGGGGCTGGGCCAACGCGCCGGGGCCTTGGCCGTACCGATGACGATGTTCCTGATATCGCTGGCCGGCATCCCGCCGTTCGCCGGGTTCTGGGGCAAGTTCTTTATCTTCCGCGCGGCCATCGACAGGGGTGGGATCGGCCCCTGGCTCGCGATCGCCATGGTGGTCAACTCGGTGATCTCGCTCGTGTACTACATCTCGATCGTGAGGACGATGTTCTTCGAACCTGTTGCCGAGCCCGTCCGACCGATCCGGGCCCCCGCCCTCGTCACCGGTGTCGTGGGCCTGGCCGCCGCAGGGGTCGTGGCCGTAGGCCTTTTCCCGCAGCTGTTCGCCCACTTCCCCCCGCTGTCCACGCTGGTCGGCCAGTAGTCGAGGCGAGGCGGCGTTGAACGGCCAGCCGATCTCCTCGCGGATCGCCGACCTATACGGGCGGCTGGGGCCTCTGATCTCTTTCTTCACCGAGTCGACCTGGTCCCACCGACAGGGCCAGCCGGGCATATCGGACTTCGTGGCCGGGAACCCGCAGGAGCCGCCGCTCCCGGCGTTCGTCGAGACCCTTCAAAAATGGGCGTTGCCGCAGCGCAACGACTGGTTCGCCTACAGACCCAATGACGATGACGCCCGCGCGACGGTTGCCGCAGTGCTCCGTGAGCGGCGCGGCCTCCCGTTCGAGCCCGAGGACGTCTTCATGACGACGGGCGCCTTCGGCGCGCTCGCGGCCGCCTTCCGTGCGGTCGCCGATCCTGGGGACGAGATCCTCTACGTCAGCCCGCCCTGGTTCTTCTACGACGCAATGATTCGCTTCGCGGGCGCCGACCCGGTCCGGGTGGACTCTCGTGCGCCCGGGTTCGACCTACCGGTGGACGCGATCGCCGCCGCGATCACCCCGCGCACGCGGGCGGTGATCGTCAACTCGCCGAACAACCCAACGGGGCGGATCTACCCAGCGGCGGCGCTCGAGGATCTGGCCCGCGTCCTGACGGAGGCATCGGCCCGCGCCGGCCGCCAGATCTACGTCATATCCGACGAGGCCTATAGCCGGGTCCTTTTCGACGGCCGCGCCTTTTCCAGCCCGACCGCCTTCTACGCCCACTCAGTCCTCGTCTACACGTTCGGCAAGGTATTGCTCACCCCGGGCGAGCGGCTCGGCTACCTCGCGCTGGCGCCCGGCATGCCCGACAAGGAACAGGTCCGCGGCGCCGTCTTCCTCTCCCAGATCGCCGCCGGCTTCGCCTTCCCGAACGCCGTCCTGCAGTTCGCGGTGGCCGACCTCGAGGAGCTCACGATCGACATCGAGCACCTCCAGCACAAGCGCGATCGCATGGTGCCTGCTCTGCGCGCGATGGGCTATGAGCTGCATGTCCCGGAAGGGACGTTCTACCTCCTCCCACGATCCCCGATACCCGACGACCTCGCGTTCACGGAGCTCCTGGCGAAGAACGACGTTTTCGTCCTTCCCGGTTCGCTGTTCGAGCTGCCCGGCTACTTCCGCATCTCGCTCACGGCGAGCGACGAGATGATCGACCGAGCGCTCCCCCTATTCGCATCGGCCATGCAGGAAGCTCTAAGCCCCCTATCAGCTCCCCGGTCGTAGAATCGAGCTGATGGCTGCCGGAGGCTCCGGCGGTCGAAGAAGGAGGGAAGTCGGAGTGAACAGAGTCAAGACCTGGGTGCTCATCGCGGCCCTGGGCGGGCTCTTCGTCCTATTGGGCGAGGTCATCTTCCACGGAACGAACGGCCTGTTGATCGGGCTGATATTCGGCTTCGGATTCAACTTCATCATGTACTGGTTCTCGGACAAGATCGCGATCAAGACGACCCGGTCGAAGCCGGTGACCGAGCAGGAGTACCCCGAGCTGTACTCGATCGTTCGCGAGCTCACGTCGGCCAAGGACATGCCCATGCCCAAGATCTACGTGAGCGAGATGATGCAGCCGAACGCCTTCGCCACCGGCCGGAACCCACGTCATGCCGCGGTGTCGGTGACGAAGGGCATCCTTCAGATACTGGACCGCAGGGAGCTGCGGGGCGTCCTGGCACACGAGCTGTCGCACGTCACGAACCGCGACATCCTCATCGGCTCCATCGCGGCAGGCATAGCTACTTCCATAACGTTCATCGCCAGGTTCGCTTTCTTCTTCGGCGGAAGCCGGGACGACCGGGACAACGCGTTCGGGCCGTTCGGGATGCTCATCGCCTGGATCCTGGCACCCCTAGCGGCGGCCCTGATCCAGATGGCCGTCTCGCGCTCGCGCGAGTACCAGGCTGACGACTCGGGGGCACATCTGTCCCATGATCCGCTGGCCTTAGCCAACGCCCTGCGCAAGCTGGAGGTGGCCTCGGGTCAGGTGCCGGTGCCCGCGACGGTGTCGCCGTCCCAGGCCCACATGTTCATAGTCAACCCGTTCAAGGGCCGTTCGCAGTTCGGGAAGCTTTTCTCGACCCACCCGCCGACCGAGGCCCGGATCGCGAGGCTGGAGGAGCTGGCCCAGCAAGGGGTGTGAGCTAGATCAGGGCCGGTAGTTCGTGAACTGCAGCGGGATGCCGAAGTCGTGCTCCCTCACGGCCTTGATGATCGCCTGAAGGTCGTCCTTCTTCTTGCTCGTGATCCTTAGCTGGTCTCCCTGGACCTGCGCCTGAACCTTGATCCCCGAGCCCTTCACGAACTTCGTGAGCTCACGTGCCTTGTCCTCGGTGATCCCGCGCGTGATATGGATGGCCTGCCTGACCGACCCATGCGCCGCCGGGAGGATAGGTCCCTCGGATAACGCTTTCAGCGAGACGTTCCTTCGCACCATCTTCTCCTTGAGTACGTCCAAGGCGGCCTTGAGCCGGTTCTCTGTGCTCGAACGAACCTCCAGGAGATCGTCGTCCAGGGATATGGAGGTGTCTGTCCCCTTGAAGTCGAAGCGCGTCAGGATCTCGCGGTTCGCCTGGTCGAACGCGTTCCGCACCTCGTGCTCGTCGACTTCGGAGACGATGTCGAAGGAGAACTGGTCCTTGGGCATGGCCGGAATACTGTAGCGGCTGTCCGAAGAGACCGGGATGCTATCCTCGCGTCGGTTACCCGGGAGGGTGCCCGAGCGGCCAAAGGGAGCGGTCTGTAAAATCGCCGGCGAAGCCTACAGAGGTTCGAATCCTCTCCCTCCCACGGCGTCCAGTTTGTGGCGTTCCGAAACAACGAACCCTCACTGGGGGCTTCGGGTGCGGGGCATGCACTCAATCGGGACTCTCGGCTCTGGCGGCATTCACGGTCACCCGATGCTCGCAGAACATCGCGTCCAACCGGCTTCAGATCACTTCCGCGCGGTCGTCAGGACGGCGTCCACGTCGAAGGCCAAGTCCCCACCTTTTACGAACGGCTCCAATCCGCTCACGACGTCGCGCTGCAATGCGGCGCGACCTTCGTCGTCGATCTGAGCGACGGCCGCCGCCAACGGGGTGCTGTGGACGTATTGCCAGAGAAAATCGCCGGGTCCGGGGAAGCTGAGTGTCAGCGCCTCTGATCGAACCTCGACGTCGGTGAATCCGGCATCACTGGCGAGCTTCTCGAGTTCCTGGGGTTCGTGGAGCGAGAACACCACGCGCATGAAGGCAGCCGCCTCGGGCTTCACGTAACGGGCGAGCGCCTGCTCGAGAATTGCGAACGGTTGCGGCGTCGGTCCGACCGTAGCAATGGCCAGGCGCCCATGGGGAGCGAGAACGCGCCGCATCTCGCCCAGCGCAGACAGCTTGTCGGACACGAACTGCAGGCCGAGCGAACTGAGCACGACGTCAAACGACCCGTCGGCGAGCGGCAACGACTCGGCACTGGCCTCGTGCCACTCGATCGGAGCACCCGACGAGGAGACCGAACGAGCGACCGCCAACATAGCGGGGTTGATATCCAGCCCGCCGACGGCGCCGTCCGGGCCGACGCGCTCGGCTGCCAGCCGCGTCACGACACCAGTGCCGCACGCAACGTCGAGGACGCGCTCACCCCGATGCAGCCCGGCCGCGTCGAGCAGCGTCGTGGCGAAGGGCGTTCCGATCGCCGGGACGAAGTACCGTTCGTAGTTCTCAGCCGCGTTCCCGCCATACTGCTTGAAAGAGACCGCCGTCGTCGATGCGCTCACTTCTTCCTCCTCTGGTCCGTTCTTCTCGTGGTCGTTCATAATTCTTGAGCAGCATCCGCCCGAGGCGGGGCACTTGAGAATGACCGTGAAACCAGGAACGCTGATCGAAACCCCAGGGTTCGCGCGGCGATGAACGAAACGGCTCCCGCACGGGGCGAACCGCTCACCGAAGCCTTGGAGCGTCTGCGCCTCGAGGGCGCCATCTTCCTCCGCGCCGAGTACACCGAACGTTGGGCTCTAGGGGACCAGGGCGGTCCGCTCTTCGCCGCGATGATGCATCCAGGCGCCCAGCGACTCATCCTGTTCCACGTCGTCGCGTCGGGACGTTGTTTCGTCTCGTGCGCCGACGGCGAGCGCTACTGGGCCAACGCCGGCGAGGTGATCGTGCTTCCGTACGGGGATGTGTTCCTGATGGGAGGCGTCGAGCCCGTGGAACCCGTCTCGATCATGAGCGTGGTCCCTCCGCCTCCCTGGACCGAGATGCCGATAGTCCGCTACGGGGAGGGCGGCCCCCGGACGGACGTGGTCTGCGGCTGCCTGTACTCCAAAGACCTCTTGTTCGATCCCGCCCTGAAGGCCTTCCCCCCTGTGTTCGTGGTCCGGCCAACGGCGGGACCAGCACGGGCGTGGTTCGACGCCAGCGTCGCGTATGCCCTCGAGGCCTCTTCGGGGCAGGGCCGGGGGCTTCCGTCGACCAAGCTCCCCGAGCTCCTCATCATCGAGGTATTGCGGTTGCATCTCGCCAACGCTCCAGCGGCCGATCGAGGATGGTTCGCGGCGCTGCGTGACCCGGTGCTGGCGCCGGCGATGAAGGCCATCCACACGGCACCCGAGCGCAAGTGGACGGTTGCCGATCTCGCTACGGAAGCAGCGGCCTCTCGGTCGTTGCTCGATGGTCGCTTTCGCGAGGTCCTCGGGTTGTCGCCCATTCGTTACGTCAAGGAATGGCGTATGCGCATCGCCCAGGATTTGCTCGCGACCACGGACGTCACAATCGCTTCGGTCGCGAGACGCGTCGGATACGACTCCGAGGAGGCGTTCAGCCGAGCGTTCAAACGAGCATACGGGCGATCACCAAGCCTGTGGCGCGCAGGCCCCTCGGCAGTCTGACTTGCTGAAGGTGGCGCTTTGGTGTGTTGTCCGAATTGTCGGTTCGAAAGCACGTCCTATTAGGGCCACTCACCGGTGTCGACCAAAGGCGACAGCATGGATCCGTGCTGCTTCAGGCTGCACGTCAAGGTTTGAATACGCTCCGATTAGGGCCACAAGAATGTCAATCCGGAGGGTGATCGCCAGTTGCCCCGTCGATGAGCTCTCGCAGGATGTCCATATGCCCCGCGTGGCGGGCGGTTTCCTCGACCATGTGGATGAGCACCCAGCGCATCGACACGGACTCGCCGGACCATGCCGTACCGACATCGTCTAGGTCGAGTTCGTCGATCACCCTGTCGGCCGAGGCTCTGGCCCGGCCGTAGTACTCCAATATCTCGGCAGTCGTCTCGTCTGGCTCTGCGCGCATGTCAGCATCCGGTTTGTCCTCGTCGAACGGGATTGCCTCGCTCTCCCGACCGAACGTTTCGCAGAACCAGCCGTACTCCACGCTCCCCAGATGTTTCACGAGACCTAGCAGGTTGGTCCCTGAAGGAGTCATCGGCCGGCGCAGCTGCTCGTCTGGGAGCCCATCGACCTTCCACAGGACCACGTCGCGATGCCGGTCGAGGCTGATGTGCAGGCTCTCCTTCTCCCCGCCGGTGAAAGGCACTCGTCGTCCCATGCATGGAACCCTACCAATAAGGCCTCGTCGCTAGGTTCAGCCGCCCAGCACGGCGCAAAGTCGCTTGTAGAGGAGGTTTGAACTTAGTCCGTTCCTCCCACCACCGCGTTTTCTCGACCAAGGTTTGACGTGTCGGCGATGTGTTGCCAATCTGCCGTGCGTTCGGACGACTCGGCCTCCCTTACGTACTCGTCGAGTTCCCGCCATCGCGGACTCGTGTTCGTGGGCTCCTGCACCTCGGGTTCCGCAAGGTCGGTGACAGGACGATCGAGGGCGAGCGGTTCGTCGTCTACCGACTCGACGCGCCGTCTGCGTGACAGCTTCTCGAGGATCGCGCGGTCGTCAGGCTCTGGGCTGACCGCTTCGCCGGCCGACGACTGACTTCGGGGGCGGGTGTAACCGGCGGTAGGCTTCCGAGATGAAGTCGAAGGATCCCGCGGAACGGGCAGATGAGCCGCGTTCCGGAGATCTGCCGATCCGGGCTGCCGAGGTGGTCGGTGCGCTGTCGCTTGCGACGGATCTAGGCACGGGACAGCCGCTGGAGCACGCGCTCCGCACCGCCGCGATCGCCGTCCGTCTCGGTGAGCTCGCCGGGGCATCCGATCATGAGCTGGCGGACACGTACTACGTCGCGCTACTGCATTCCGCGGGGTGCACCTGGGACGGTCATGAAGCCACCTTCCTGTATGGGGACGACATCTCGCCGAGGGCCGGGTTCGCGCTCGTCGATTCGGGTGATGTCGAGGCGGTCGTGGCGTTCCTGAAGGTCGTCGTCGGCGGTGGTCGCCCCGCGGCGGAGCGGGAGGCGATGCTCAAGGAGGTCCTGGCCGGCGGGCTCCCTCCGGTCCGTCAGACGTTCGCCACGCACTGCGAGGTGGCGCAGCGCTTCGCCGGATGGCTGGGGTTCGGCTCGGGCACGCAGGCCGCGCTCGCGCATGTCTTCGAACGGTGGGATGGGAACGGGCTGCCGGGCGTGACCGGCGGCGACGAGCTGCCGCTGCCGGCGCGGCTGTTGCACGTCGCGCGCGACATCTCAGTCTTCCTCTCGGCCTCGGGGGCCGCCGAGGCCCGCGGCGTCATCGAACGTCGATCGGGTGGCGCGTACGAGCCCCGGCTCGCCGACCTCGCGGTCCGCCACCTGGACGAGATCCTCGTCGACATCGACGAGACGCGGATGTGGGACCAGGTGCTGGAGATCGAGCCGTTCCCGCAGATCTGGATGACGGGCGAACGCGTCGACGTCGCGTTCACCGCGATGGCCGCGTTCACCGATCTCAAGTCTCCGTGGTTCCGCGAGCACTCGGTCGGCGTGGCCGAGCTCACCGAGGCCGCCGCGTGGCGCATGGGCCTCCCCGCCGGCGCCGTCACGCGCGTCCGACGCGCCGCGCTGGTCCAGGACCTCGGGCGGGTCGGCGTGTCGAATACGATCTGGGAGAAGCCGGGGCGCCTCGGATTCGGGGAGCTGGAGCGGGTTCGACTCCATCCTCATTTCACCGAGCGCGCCTTCGCCCAATCGGCGGCGCTTGCTCCGATAGGAATCCTGGCGGGCTCCCACCAC
>Ga0210378_10000643_pt1 | contig 18026 bp, 23 predicted proteins | sample PLM1_60_b1redo_FD_155465 | JGI IMG/M metagenome (GOLD analysis project Ga0210378, IMG submission 155465) | Groundwater sediment microbial communities from an aquifer in East River, Colorado, USA - PLM1_60_b1 redo | ecosystem: Environmental > Terrestrial > Soil > Riparian zone | place: USA: East...
CCTTGGCCCATGCCGTCGTCGGTCTCCTTGGGATTGTCGTCGGTGCTATCGCTACAGTCTTGCAAGCGATCGGTTTTGTCCTCCAGTTCGCCTTGACCGCTATTGCCGACCTGCTGTTTGCCGCGGCCTCAGCTGTCCAGGTTATTCCGATCATCGGTCAGATTCTTGGGGCGATCATTTTTGCGGCGGGCGTCTTTGTTCAAGGATTGGCCATAGCTGTCCCGGCGATTGTGGCTGGATTCGCCGCGCTGCTCGTCGGCAGCGTCGCGGCCCTCGGCGCTGCGATCCCTGCTATGCAAGAAGGTGGGATCGTGACCAGACCGACACTGGCCTTGATCGGCGAGGCCGGTCCGGAGGCCGTCATCCCATTGAAGGACACGCGCGGGATGGGAGGCCAGCGGACCATTATCATCGAGGTGGACCGTCGTCAGCTCGCCCGATGGGTCGCGCCAGAGATGGTGCATGAGTTGCGCCTTAGGTTAGGCACGCGCGCATGAGCACTCTCACCTCGCTGACCATCAATGGCACGGAGCGGAAGGCGCTTGTGCTCAAGGAAACAGTGCGCCTAAGTGATGAACTGAACGCGCGGGACACGCTGGAGTTCACGATGCGTGACGCGGCGGGCACGGCGCGTCCCAGCGTCGGCCAGGTTGTGGTGCTCACGCTGGATGGCGTCGTGCGATTCGCGGGGACCATCGACAACTTCACTGAGCGCAACCTCACGCCGAACGTAGCATCGCAGCGTGAGTACCGCGTCCAGGTCGTGGACTACAACCAGTTGGCTGACCGCCATCTCGTCGCGGAAATCTACACCTTACAGACTATGAAGCAGATCGTCCAGGACATTGTGACGGACCACCTCGCGGCAGACGGGGTGACGGTGCATGGCTCTTTCCCCACGGGGCCGACGATTGACCACATCGCGTTCAACTACATGGAGGCCTCCAGGTGTTTCGATGAACTATCCGAGTTGACCGGCTACTTCTGGATCATCGACTCCTCGAAGGTGCTGAACTTTATCGACCGGACGACGATGGCCGCGCCTGGGTCGATCACGGACGCGAGTGACACGGACCTCGCCGGGTCGTTCAAGGTGGAGCGGACGCGTGAGCGCTACCGCAACCAGCAGTGGATTCGCGGCGGGCTGACACAAAGCTCTACGTTGACAGAAGAAGAAAAGGGCGATGGCGTGAAGACAGTCTTTATGACGTCGCTTCCCGTGGCGCAAATCCCCGTCGTGAAAGTCAACGGCAGCGCGAAGACCGTGGGAATCAGGCAGGTCGATACTGGCAAGGATTGGTATTGGCAAGAGAACTCGAATGAAATCTCTCAAGACACGGCTGGCGTGAAGCTCACGACGAGCGATACGTGGCGCATCGAGTACGTCGGATACTTCCCGTTCCTGACCGCCGCGCGCGACCCGATCGCGGTCGCCGACCGCATCGCCGTCGAGGGCGGAAGCGGTTTGTATGAGGCGATCGAGGACCACGACGAGATCACTAAGGCCGAGTTGGGCCGTGATAAGGCTGAGGGCTTGCTCAAGCGGTTTGGCCGGATTGAGACGCACGTGTCCTTCACCAGTCGGCTCGCCGGATGGAAGGCTGGGCAACTCGTGAGCGTTTCGAGGACGGTCCACAACCTGTCCGGAACTTTCCTCGTGATGAGCATGAGCCTCCGACATATCGGCCTAGAGGAATACCACGTGGACGTAGAGGCTGTTGCGGGTGACGCTGTGGAGAGTTGGGTGGCCTTCTTTGCGGCGCTGATGGATGCCGGGCGACGGATCGTGCGCAGGCCGAACGAAGTGATCAGCCTCGTGCGCTTCTACCCAGAGCCGCTGACGATTGCGGAATCATTCGCGGCGCCGACCAGTACAAGTGCGGCGGATGGCCAGGTGCGCGAAGTCGGCCAGAGCCAGACAGAGCGTCACAAGGTCGGGTTTGCGCGAGTCGGCTAGATGGAGTGCCCACATTGTCACCGAGCATTGGATTCCTGGTTGAAGGCGTTGGCCACTGGGTGCGTCATCGTGAAGGAAAATGTGCTGACGGAGGTGCGAGACGCGCTGACCAATCGCTTGCTCCGTGCCATCGCGACCGAAAACCTCGTCGTGGATGCCGGGCTGAACCAGCTCCGCGACCTGCTGGACGCTACCAACACCAGCATCACGTATTTCGCAGTCGGCACCTCCAGCACTGCGCCAGCCAACGGGCAAACGGCCTTAGTGGCGGAAGTCTACCGCAACACCGTGACGCAGCGCGTAAAAGCCAGCGCCGCGATGACGCAGCGGTGCTTCGTAGCGTCCACGGCAGCGAACGGGAATACGTTGAGGGAAGCAGGCTTATTCAATGCGAGCGCGGCGGGCACGATGTTCTCTAGGGTCACGCATGATGACATCATCAAGACGATTTCGATCACGGTGACGCATGCCTGGACGCACACCTTCACGAGGGCCTAGATGGCCGATGTAACCGTCACTGCCCACGTCTTTCCGAGCGCCAATGATGTGCGAGGTAGCGAGGCCGCCGGGTGGGGCGAGTCCATCTATGAGAAGAATCTCGCCGCGAACTGGAAGGCGAATCTCTTTTCGCAGAACTGCGTCATCAACGGCTTCGCCATCCCCGCCTCAGACCCAGACCTGACCATGACAATCCCGACCGGCAAGGCGTACATCGGCGGCTATTTCGTCAACGTGGACGCCCAGGCGATCACGTTCCCCGCCTCCAATACCAGCCACATCTTCCTGAAACTGCTCCGCGATGGCAACCAGCAAGTCTCCTCCGTAGCCTTCGAGCACAACACCACCGGGACGCCGCCAGCCGATTCTACCAAAATCGGAACGGCTGTGACGGATACAGACAATGTGACGAGTACGACCGATATGCGGACGTTTGCGTTCATTGATCAAGCGCGGCTCATCAAACCCTCCGTAGGGACGCCGGAACTCAAGACCGCGACGGGGAGCGCGGCTGGTGCGGCTCAACTAGACGTCGTAATGAATGATTATAGTTTTTCCCCCGCAATCACAAATGCCACCGGCAACCCCATAGTAGCTGCCTACGCCATAGCTGACCCTGGTACAACAGTGGGACGGTTCACCGTTGACCCAGGAGGTGCGGTGGGTACAACAAGCACGATTCGCTGGCGCTACATCACGGCATCCGATGACCCGACGGTATGGATCTCCTATGATCCTACTACGGGTGACATTAAAGCGACCTGGTCTTCAGATGATCAGACGCTGAATGATGAGCCAGGCGTGCGGGTGCCGGGGATGACCAGCGAGAAGTTTAGGACCAACGGTCTGAATGGGCTCCTGATCGCCCAGGAACACCTTCAAGCGGCTGACGCTCGCATCGCAGCCAAAGGGCTGAACCAACAGCACCGGCTCTATCGGGCATTGCAAATGCTAGCCAACGATGATGCCCCAAGTGGGTGGCTGCTAGCGAATTGCAAGATTCAACTGCCAGCGAAGCGGTTGGTGATGAAATGAACTACCGGATGCCCCTCGGGGCGGGCGAGACGCTGGTTGAGGCAGGGAGCGGGTGGACCTACGGCGGCTACAGCGGCCGCGGCAACGTGGCGGCGCTGCTGGGTAGCGAAGCCGGCCGGCCGGCATTGATTTGCGGGACGGCCCGCGGGGTGTTTGATGACATGGCGGCGGCCAACGAGCGGATTGAGGAGCCCTTGATCTTGGCAGTCAACGAGTTCGGGCTGTTCTCCAACGAGGCACATGCCTGGATCAGCCTGCACGTGAACCACCTGGAGGCCTGGCAGCCGGTCCGCTACCACAATCGCCTGCCACCGCTCCCGATTCACGGACCAGCGCCGCACCGCACCATCACCTGGGCTTGGGATGCCATGGAGCCGGTGCGGTTCGGGCTCTCAGGCTACTTCGCACTCCAAGTGGCTTATCTGATGGGTTGCGAGCCGATCATCCTGTGTGGGTGCCCTGGTTCGCCAGCGCCACGGTTCTACGAACGCGACAGCCGGCCGGATTTCGGCTACGGGACTGGTGACAGCCAGAACGACGAGGGAATCAGGCACCAGCTGGAGCGCGAGATGACGAGGCTGTCGGAGTTTAAGAGTCGCGTGAGGAGCCAATCGGGATGGACGCGGGATTATTTCGGTGGACTGGAGACGTGACGCGAATCTATTCGGCACTGTTCACGCTCTATTGTCGCGCCGCGTCTCTACGCTGGGATCGTAAGCACCAGCAATGGCTTCATGATGACGGCCATGGCGGTTGGTCTGAAGCCATTCCGGAAAGCATCGTGCTACTTGGATTCTGGTTTTTTGTTATCGGCATCCCAGTGTGCATCTGGGCGGCGGCGACGATCGTGAATTGCCTATTGTGATTCGAGTTAATGAGGGATCAATGGAATTGCCTTCGTGGGTCCTGGACGCGATCAAGGAGTACGAAGGGCCGAAGACCGGCCGCGTCGTCCTGGAGCTGGAATACTACCAGGGCGGCGTGACGAAGATCGAGCTGGGCGGTTTTATCCGGCGGAAGCCACTCACCCTGAACGCCAGCGCCGGAGAGTACGGCGTGAAACGGAATGAACAGCACTGACTCACGGGCAGTTCGCGAGCGGCATGAAGCCCATCACCGCCCTCTACGGAGGGCAAGGAGGGCAACGTGGCCGTCTATAATAAGTTTAACCCATTCGTCGAGCACCTGGTCAGCAAGGTCCACGACCTGCTGGGCGCGTCCGCTGCGGACATGGACGCGATCAACCTGTATCTGAGCAACGCGCCGCCGGACGCCGCCGCCGACGCGGTCAAGGCGGACCTAGCCGAGATCAGCACCGGCAACGGGTACACGGCCGGCGGCACCAGCATCGCGCCGATCAGCGGGACGCGGACTACCGGCACCTACACCTTCGCCGCGACGGACAAAGTCTGGACAGCGAGCGGCGGGGCCATCGCGCAATTCCGCTATGTGGTGCTGTTCAACAACACGCCGTCGTCGCCGTTAGACCCATTGATCGCGTGGTGGGATTACGGAAGTGCCGTGGACGTGGGGGCCGGTGAGACCTTCACGGTAGATTTTGGCGCCCAGGTTTTTACCCTAGCATGAGGTACGTATGTCATATGACAAGGCGTCAATGGCATGGCTCGCTGGCTTGATAGAGGGAGAAGGCTCCTTCTATTTTGGCGACACGCCGACGATCGAAATACAGATGACAGATGAAGACGTGATTCAACGCGCAGCAGCACTGGCGAATGTGCATGTGCGCGCACCATATCGGTGTAAGAAGGGGAACCGGAAGCTAGTCTATTCCTTCTGCGTCTGTGGCACGAAGGCGATTGCTCTGATGATGACGCTGTATTCCTTCATGGGAAGCAGGCGTCGCGAGAAAATGCGCGAAGTCATCAGGAAGTGGGGCCAGATGCGCAACACGCCGCGGGCCCCACGAGGTGAACGCTTCATGGCGATCTGTCATCCGGATCGTGTGCGCTCAGCGCACGGGCTTTGTCATGCGTGTTATATGCGCCGGTATCGCGAACGGCTCAAGGCCAGCGCATGAGCAGGAAGTGGCGCCTCGTAACGGAAGTCTATTCAGGCTTCGTGGTCGGGACGGACGGGTCGGTCACGTACTGGAAGAGCAACCGGCCTGTCCTCTTGACTCAGCCGCGAGTCGTGAGAAACAACGGCGCGATTGCTGAAGGCTGGATCAATGAGCGCCATTGGGCGTCTGAGTGGAGGTACGAGTAGCGATCAAGGCAAACCATGAGCAGCAAGCTGATCAAGAAGCCGGCGGACTACTTCGGGCCGGACTACCGGATCGACCCGCAGGCGCATCCGTTCGGGCACTTGCTGGATCAGCCGGAGACGCGCGCCTGCTGCAAGGACTTGCGGGCGCTGGAGGTGAGCAAGGAGTCGCCGGGGTTGTGGGTGGCGCTGTGCCGCGGGTGCAGCGCCGTCCATTACCGGATGCGGGCGGACGCCGGAGAGATCGTGACGATTCCGAGCGAGAAGGACATCCTGGCGCGGTACGGCCAGCCGACGTGCTGCGAGTTCGTCCACCATCGGCAGCGGTTACGCAGCGAGCCGGACCGCCTGATCGAGCAGTGCCGGATCTGCGGGAAGAAGCACGTGCGGTTCACGGCGGAGCCAGGCGTGTTCGGACTGCGCAGATAGATGAGAGTGAATGCCAACTCCGATTCCGTATCGCGCGAAGTGGGAAGCCAACATGACGTTCTTCGCGGACGATGAATTGGGCGATATGGCTACGAGTTGGGAATACGATGGTGGACGGGTCTTCTATAACGTCGCGGACTACACGGGCGATTCGGCATGGAACGCACCAGCGGCGGAAGCCAACGCCGTGTACCGCGGTATATGGCCAAATCACGATTCCCCAGGATATTACCTTTACACCCATGGCCAACGCCTGGAATGGGAGCGGACAAGCAATAGCGCCGCCAAGACATACCTTGAGGCAGCGGCGGTCAATGGTCTCTGGACGAACGACACGTTTCCTAATGCGTGGATTGAGCACTACGGGACGACGCGGGAACTCTCGTATGGCTTCATGGCCTACATCGACTATGAGAAAGTCGGGAACGCGAAGCGCACGCGCTACGATCACTTTTTGAACCAAATGATCGAGCCCAACACCGGTACGTATGGCAGCTACGTGCAGCAATACTTTACCAGCCAAACCTGGCAGAGCCGGACACTCGATGGGCTCGACAGTGATGATGATGTGAAACCGTGGATGATTGGCCTCATGATGCGGGCGCTCATTGAAGCTCATGAGTGGCGGCCCGATTCACGCATTCCACCTGCTATCAGGACATGCCTGGATGGTCTGTATGACATCGTGATTACGACTGGTCCCCTCGCGAGCAGCACCTTCTGGCAGCCGACGTACCTAGAATTCCCCTACTCTGATGACGTACCGAGCCTCACAGGAAGTGGGCGCGCCTCCGGATTGAACTCGCTCATTGCACCTGCCTATGCGTGGTACGCGCTCTACGCTGCGCAGCATCCCGGCAATGGTGACCCACAAACGTACCTCGCTCGCTTTCGGGACATCTTTGCTGGCGGCGTTATGGATGCCGTGCCAGCGACAGGCCAAGAAGGGTGCATCGACAGTCTGCCGCGACAGTGCCCAGTGGAGCCCTATCTCTACCTCTCGAAGCAGATGAACCAGAATTATATTTGGTCCCCGCGTGGGGTCGAGTGGTACGAGCAGGCGGAGAGTGCGGAGAGTGTTGAAGATGGCGTGTTTCGGTATCGGAAACGATTTGTATAGCCTAGCGACAGATCCTTAGTACAAAAAGGATTGTGACAAGATGCCCACCTCTAGCCTGCTCCACATGAACGGTGCCGACGCCTCCACGACCTTCACGGACGTGATGGGCAAGACGTGGACGCCTGCCGGCAATGCTCAGCTCGACACGGCCCAGAAAAAGTTTGGTACGGCGAGCGGGCTGTTTGATGGGGACAATGACGGTATCTCGACTCCCGACCACGCTGACTTTGCTTTTGTGGCAGGGGATTTTACAATCGAAGGGTTTTTCCGTACAACCCGCATCGATACCTTCCAAACATTCATGGCCAAGACGCTAACTTTTGGTTGGATATACCTAGCCCTTGACGGAAATAATTTCAAATGGTGGGCTTCCTCCAATGGGTCCTCATGGGATATCGGTGAAGGCGTCTCGTTCGGTGGGACGGTAGCGGCGGACACGTGGTATCACGTTGCGTTCGTTCGTTCCGGTAACACCTGGACCCCCTATTTTGATGGCAATGCAGGAACAGGCGCTACGAACACTGCCTCTCTCTTTGTTGACACTAACGTTCTTGCAATCGGAATTGGTAGTGACTTGGCCAACTCCGAATGGTGGGGCTGGATCGACGAGGTTCGTATCACAAAGGGCGTGGCCATCTACACGACCAATTTCACGCCGCCGACGCAGGAGTTCTCGGAGGGTCTGGCCCCACTCGCGGCCGCCGCGGGCTCCCTGAGTTGGACCGGCCAAGCCGCGACCTTACAGAAAACTCTGGCTCAAGGCTGGCTCCGGTATCGGAAGCCGTAAGATCGTTTTGGAATGAAAGGGGTGGATTATGCCGTTTCGCGCTTCATCAGAGATTAAGGCAAACGCACTGAGCGAGGCCAAGCGCCTGGCACTCCGGGCGAAGGCGTTCGCGCAGTCCCATCATGCTGCGATGGCGGCCGGCAACGTCTCGGCCAACCTGGTCCTTCAGGTGCTTCAGGAATTCAAGACGCTCATCGAGCGGTGGACGGCCATTTCTGGGACCGCCGGCATTGGGCCCTACGCGCAGGATCAGGAGGCCGATGTGGGCTATGACGTGGGGGCGGAGTTTACGGCGATGAGGAACGCGGCCATCGCCGTCCGGAACCGGATCATCGCGGAGATGCCCCAGGCCACCGCCCCGGCCGGGGTCGTGGGGCGGCTGGCGATCCAGACGCTGGAGGCCGATGGCGCGATCACGACGGCGATCTTTACCTCCGCGCAGACGGCGAATCTGCGGGCCGATCTGACCACCTTCATCGGGACGATCACCTGATGGCGGACACGGGGTTTGTCGTCGCAGGCACCGGGACTGATGTAACCTTGGCTGGTACTCCATGGACTAGTCCTGGCAATATCACGGCTGACGATGCCACACGTGCATTGTCAGGAAACGCCGGCACTCAGGCGATCACCAATTACCTCCGTGCGTCTAACTTTGGCTTTGCTCTTCCCGCTGGTGCGACGATAGACGGGATTCAAGTGCGAGCGCAGCGCCATGCTGCTACTAGCTCTATGATTCGAGACAATGAGAGCTCTCTATTTAATGCCTCGGGTATTCCAACGGGCGCTGACATAACCGGGGGAGGGGGCGCGTACTGGTCTAATATAGCAGATACCGTTGTTACTTTTGGCGGTGCAAGCACTCTATTCGGACTGACTCCTAGTGAATCCGATGTCGAGGACGTGGATTGGGGATGGGGTATGTCCGCAGAGGATCAGAATGGATTTGTGTCCATGTACTGCGACCTCATGGAAATGAAAATCTACTACACGGCGGCCGCTCCAGTCCAAGGTCGGTTCCGCTATCGGAGGCCGTGAGATGATGTCACGGGATGACTAAGCGATGCCGAACGTCGCCGGCATGCTTGATGATGGGCTGAGCCACCCGCCTCCCACGACCGGCTCCTGGCCCTACAACACCTTCCTCCCGGCCGATCCTATCGGAAGCAGCTACGTTGATCCCGTCTTTGGCACCACCGTCAAACGTCTCACCACTGATGATCTAGATGATGACATTTATAGCCGCAACATGTGGTGGAACGCCGACGAGACGCGCTACTTTCACCAAGGCAAGATTATCAACGTGGTGAGCAACACCGTCGAGTATACCGGTGTCCCACTAGCTAGTGGTGGGGGCAATAATGAGGGCTTCGACCCCGTTGATCCAAACGTCTACTGGTATTACTCTGGCACGGAGATTCGTAAGATCACGCTCCAAGGTGGCGGCTCCTGGAGCGATACGCTGTTCTTTACCGCGCCGTCCACGATTCTCGATCTGGGCAGCTCCCACAACTGGTGGGATAATAGCGGTCGGTACTTTGTGGTGCGCTACGGCAGTGAGCCCTCGATCTACCTCTACGACAAACTGAACATCGGGTCGGGGCCCTATGCTAATCCGATCAGCGGGGCCAGTACGGTTGACCAGAACGGCTATGTGGGGATCACTGGCGATGCCACGATGCTCTGGGGGGCATGGTTCCCAAGCCAAGGCCCAGGCGGGGCGGATTTGTGCCGGTGGACGATCACCCACGGGACGCGGACGGTCTCGTCAACGAGGAACATATTTTATTCCACTGGTGGCGATCATGCCTACGCCATGAAGGGCTCTGACGGGGTCAATTATTGTCTTACGTTCAGCGCGTCAGGGCCGAACTATACGATGTTTCGGGTCAACATGGCACTCAATCAGGCCGGGCGGACTGGGGCGCAGCAGGAGGCAGACAATTTTCAACTCCTTCCAGACCTTGCGCCTTTTTATGACGACTTCGGTGAGATTACTGGCGTGTCTAGCGGGGCACTACAGAATTGGGGCCTTGTATCTATCTACTCAGGGGACGATGTCTTCAATGGAGGGGTGTCTCCATGGCGGCGGTATAAGCAGGAAGTGATTGCCCTAAACATCATCACTGGCGAGGTGCGCCGACTTTGCCATCATCGCTCGCGGAGTCCCAGCGCGGATTATTTCCATGTCTGCCGCGCGTCCATGTCCTGGAAGGGTAAATACGTCGCGTTTTCCTCCAACTTCAACGTCAACGCAGCAAATAACGTCAACATCTTTGCCGTGCAGTTCGATTTAGATGCCGGGCAGGTGGATTACGTGTTAAATGCGACTCAGGGGGCCTATGCTCTCGTTGGTAACTCGGCAGCGATGCAGCGCGGGGTTCCTACCAGCCTGTGGTTCCACTATCGGAGGCCGTGACATGGAGTCCCCAAGGGAGTAATCATTGGCCGCCCCAACCGTCAGAGGTACCGGCGCGTTCGGCTCAGGCACGACGAGCTTCGTGGCGGCCGTTCCGACCGGAGGAGGTGCCCCGCAAGCCGGTGATGCACTCTACATCGTCATGGAATCGACCGATTCCACGACGACGGCTGGCACGCCGAATACCCCGAGCGGCTGGACGAAACTCTTCGAAAACACGATCGCCGCCGGTTCCTCAAGCGAACCCGCCGTCAGCACCCTGACCATCTTCGGCAAGATCGCCGGGGCAGGCGAAGCCAATGTCACGGTGGATGGCGTCCTGAACCACTGCGCCGGCGCCATGATCGTCATCGCCGGGCACGGGCTCGCTGCGATCACAAATACGGTCGTCGGCTCAGCAACCAATCACGGCACCAGCACGACGAACGTCCTCGCCCCCTCCATCAACGTGCCAGTCAACTCACTGATCATCATCTGCATGGGCCTCGGCGACGATGCAGCCGACACGACGAACGTCTCCGGCGTCACCAACGCCAACCTCGCGAACATCACCGAACAGATCGACGAGACAGTCTCGACCGGATCTGGCGGTGGGGTCGGTATCTATACGGCGACGTGCGCGGGGACCACGACCGGGACGACCGAATGGGACCACGATACAGCGGCCTCTTCGCAGTCTCTCCAGCTCGGCATCCAGCGTGTCATTCACGTCCTCGCCGCGAACGCCGGGAGCTATAGCCTGACGGGTACGGCGGCCGCGATGGAGAAAGCGGTCCAAGCGACGAAAGGCGCCTACGCGGTCGCTGGCCAGGCAGCCGCACTCACCATCGGGGTCGGTAGCGTGACGATGGTGGCAGCCGCTGCCGCCTATGCGGTCGCTGGCAGCCAGGCGGCAATGGAAGAGACCGTGCCGTTTGATGAGGGTGTCTACGCGCTCAGCGGGCAGGCGGCTGGGCTCGCTCGCGGACGCCAACTCCCTGTTGTCGCCGGTTCCTATGCGCTCTCTGGGCAACCCGTCACGCTGCGCAAAACGTGGTTCATGGCAGCGGTCTCCGGGGCCTATAGTATATCCGGCCAAGTTGCCTCGCTATTCGCTGGCCAGCGGCTCACGCTCGGCGAAGTCTCCTACACCCTCGCAGGGACTTCTGCAGCCCTCTTGTATCACCACCGCCTGACGGCGGCTGCTGGTACCTATAGTATCACCGGCCAGGCCGCGACCCTCACAGCCGCTGCCAACATCATCCTCACCGCTTCACCTGGCGCCTACGCAGTAGATGGATTCAGCGCCCCGATGGCGCGATCTGTCACGATGGATACCGGAAGCTATGCTCTCAATGGGCAGACGGCCAGGATTGCCTATGGACGCACACTGACCGCCGCCGCTGGATCCTACGGTGTTGTAGGCCAACCGGTCAGCCTGCGCAAAGGCTGGCGGCTGGCGAGCGACTCTGCCAGCTATGCCTTGGCCGGCCAGGCTTCCTCACTGCTCGCTGGTCAGAAGCTTGTCCTGGATTCCGCCTCCTCTACCGTGACGGGGTCGTCCGCCGGCCTTCTACATAAACAAGTAATTGTGGCGGCTGTTGGGGCCTATGCCGTCACTGGTGCCGACGCAGCACTCACGGTCATCGGTAACATTCTTCTCGCAGTAGAAGCAGGCTCGTATAGCGTAGCTGGCCAGGTAGCCAGGCTGGCTTTCGACCGGAAGGTTGTTGCTTCTAGTTCTAGCTATGCAGTCTCCGGCCAAGCCGCTGCCGTACTCAAGAGCCGAATCATCTCCGCCGTGGTTGGGGTGTATTCATGGACCGGCCAGACTGCTTCGCTGTTCGCCGGTCGCAGGCTGATCCTTGGTGGAGTTACCTATAGCGTGGCTGGGGCATCCGCTGCCCTCCTGCATGGCCGAACGATTTCAGCGGGAGCTGGTGTCTATTCGTGGACCGGCCAGACGGCTTCGCTCCTGGCGACCGAGAAGATAACGGCTGATGCCGGCACCTCTGCTATCGCTGGCCAAACAGTTAATCTCCCGCATCATCGACGGTTGACCGCTGCGAGCGGCGCGTACGCGGTGACCGGTCAAGCCGCCTCCCTATTTGCCGGGCAGACCGTCGCGGCCAACACCGCAGCCTACAGCCTCTCAGGAACCACCGCCTCCCTGCTGCACACTCAGCGTCTTACGGCGGTCAGCGGCTCACTGAGTGTGACTGGCCAGGACGTGACGCTGACGCATTCCGTCTTCATCGTTATGCTAGCCGCAGCCGGATCACACGCAGTGACCGGCTCCAGTGCGGCGATGGAAGAGACCGTCCCGTTCGACACGGGGCTCTACGCGGTCGCCGGCGTAGCGGCTGGATTAAGTGCGGGCATTCGGATCGTCGCAGACGTAGGAACTTATGCCGTCTCTGGGCAAGCGGTCACGCTCAAGTGGAAGCAGACAGTCGCGCCGGTCGCTGGTGCGTATATCTCGACTGGCACCGCAGCCAGCCTCGGACGCGGGCGTCAGCTACTCGCGGTGTCTGGTTCTTACGCACTCACCGGCCAACTTGCCGACCTCCGCGAAACAGCCAGGCTTGCGGTAGATGCAGGAACCTACTCGGTCTCTGGCCAGTCCGCCAGCCTCACACGCGGTCGCCGTCTCACGGCCGTCTCGGCGGCTTATACGGTATCCGGGCAAGCCGCGACCCTCCGAAAGACGTGGCGACTCACCGCTGCCACTGGCACCTACGCACTCTCAGGTCAGACGGCCAGTCTTGAACGTGGTCGAACACTCCTCGCCGTCGCCGGGTCCTATAGCGCGACTGGCCAGACGGCTCAATTGGCCTACGGGCATAAAGTCCTGGCGGTGTCCGGCACGTATTCCGTCGCTGGCCAAACCGCCGGACTTCGCCAGGCCTGGCGCCTGACGGCGGTCAGCGGCACCTACGCGGTCACCGGGCAGGCTGCCATCCTCACCTATAGCCAGGTCTTGTCCATCTCAGCGGCATCTGGAACCTACAACGTCACAGGCAGTGCGGCCGCGATGGAGAAGGCCGTCCGGCTGACAAATGGACTCTATGCACTGACAGGCGCGAATGCCGCGCTGAGCACCGCTGCCAACATCATCCTCACCGCTTCGGCAGGCACCTATGCCGTGACCGGCTTCAATGCCGTGATGGTGCGATCAATCAAGGGTACGGTCGGGGTTTACACCATCACCGGTCAGGCCGCCACGCTCACTTATGCAGTCAACCCTTTCCTCACGGCTGCGGCTAGCATCTATAGCATCACCGGCTTCAACGCCGCGACGGTGCGGTCCGTCCCACTCGCGGTGGGAGTCTATTCCGTAGCCGGCCAGACCGCCACACTCACTCATTCGGTGAACCCTGTCCTGACGGCTGCGGCAGGCGCCTATGCCGTGACTGGGCAAGCTGCCATCCTCACAGCTGGTGCCAATATCATCCTCACGGCTGCGGCCGGCGCCTATAGCATGACTGGCTCCAATGCCGCGCTCGTGCGGGCGATCCCGATCATGATGGGCGGCTACGCGGTTGCCGGTCAGGCCGCGACGCTGATCCATTCAGTCAACCCTGTCCTCACGGTCGCGGCTGGCACCTATGCCCTGACCGGCACGCAAGCCTATGCCATCCGCACCGTGCCGATGGGTGTTGGACTCTATGCCGTGACCGGGACTGCGGCGGTGCTCCACAGCGGCCTCCGCCTCGTCGTGGCGTCCGGCAGTTATGCCATCTCCGGTCAAGCGGCCAGCCTGGAGCTCGGCCAGGAAGTCCTCGCTCAGGCCGGCGCCTATACCGTGAGCGGCCAGACGGCCGCGCTGTTTGCCAATGAAGGCCTGCTCGGTGCATCCGCCAGCTATGCCATCACAGGTCAGGCTGTCACGCTCAGGCACGCGCAGCGGCTGGTCGCCCAGCTTGGGACTTATACGGTCAGCGGCCAGGTGGCCGCGCTCAGCACGGCTGCCAATATCGTCTTGAGTGCGGAGGTCGGCACGTATGCGGTGACCGGGGCCATCGCCAGTCTCCGTCAGACCTCTCGCCTCGCGGCGGTGAGCGGGAGTTACCTCGTCACTGGCCAGGCCGTCGCCCTGATCCCCACCGGCGCGATGGCTGCGGGAGCCGGCAATTATTCGTTGACCGGCGCCGTTGCCAGCGTTCGTCAGACCAGCCGGTTAACGGCAGTGAGTGGCAGTTACGTCGTTAGTGGCCAGACAGCGACACTGATCCCGACCGGCGCAATGGCTGGCGCCGCTGGCGCCTATGCGCTGACCGGCAGTGTGGCCAATCTCCTCCAGACTGCTCGCCTGACCGCTGGGAGCGGGGCCTATCTCCTCGCTGGTCAGATCGCTACCCTGATCCCGACAGGGGCGATGGCGGCCGGTGCGGGGGCTTATGTCGGCACAGGCAGCGCGGCAAGTCTGGAATGGGGACGGGCTGTCACGAGCATAGCTGGCGCATACCTGACGACAGGCCAGACGGCGAATGCGATTTGGCATCAGCGGCTCGTCGCAACGGGCGGCAGCTACTCAGTCGCTGGGGCCGATGCGGGTCTCGGTTTCAGCCAGGTCTTTTCCCTGCTGGCCGAGGCTGGCACGTATGTGGTTACCGGGCAGGCGGCCTCCTGCAGGCACAATCGGCGGGTGCTCGCCGCATCGGGCCAGTACGCCACATCCGGGCAAGTGGCCGGACTCGTCCCTGGAACACGTCTCGATCTGACTACTGGGGCCTACGCCGTCGCTGGACAGACAGCCGGACTCGAACATCGGCATCGCCTTGAGGCCAATGCCGGGACCGTGACCCTCGCCGGTGCTGATGCTGGCCTTGAGCGTGGCTATTATCTTTCGGCCACGGCTGGAAGCTACGAGGCCACCGGGAGCGCGGCCGCCACGCGGCTTGCCTGGCTGGCCGTCGGCGCGCCTGGGCTGTACGCGATCACCGGCCAAACAGTCTCGACCTTCTGGAGTGCCGCGCCGCCATCCACTTTCCTGTCCGGCACACCGACCGTGCAGCCAGAATGGTCGGCCGACGCCGAATGCAAGCCTGTTCTGGGAGACTTGGTCACCGTGGACTCGTGAGGGGGCTATGCCGAAACTCTTCTATCGGTCACAGAACAACCTGCTGCAACTCCTGGACCTGAAGGACGAGCGAGACGATGCGTCTGTCACGGACGCCATCGTGACCGCGCAGCTCAAGGACGCCGATGGGCAGCCGGTCGGGAGCCTCATCACCCTGACCTATATTACCGGGAGTAACGGGGACTATGCGGGGCCGATCCCGGACTCCCCGGTCCCGGGGCTGCACGGGCGGGATACGGCCGAGATCAGCGCGAACGCCGGCCTAGAGCGCAAGGGCTTCTGGATCCTTCACCTGGTCGCCAAGGACCGGAACGTCTAGGGAGCCCGATGGCCGATGCTCAGACTGAAAGCCGGGGCGAACCCGTACCACCTGCAGCCGGAAGTGGTGTTGTTGGCGATGATCGTGTTTAGCGTCTATGCGAAGTATGGCTATGACTGCGAGATCACCAGTCTCTATGACGATGCGCCAGGACGCCTGGCAAGGTCGCTGCACCGTCGGGACGAGCAGTGCCGAGCCGCGGACTTCAAGACGAAGCACGTTCACCGACAGGACCTGGAACCGATGCGCATGGAGATCCGGCGGGCCGTCGGGCAGTACGGACAGTTCTATGATTTCATCTATGAGCCGGAGGAACGGGATGACCAAGGACGGGTTGTTCGCGAGGAGCATTATCACGCTGAGTATGATCCGAAGCCTTGATGTCCCTTGGATGATGACATGCCCGTGGTGCCTCTCGATCATCACGAAAGAACGGCCAGAGCAGCCCTGGCGGTGTCACGTGTGCGGCTGGCGGAGCGATCGAACTCCCGAGGCGGACAGCCATGACCATTAAGGCCGGGCATCTGGCGGGTGAGGTGGAATGACTGAGCGGCGCAGGCACACAGGCCATGCGCCCAATCCTGGCCGCGGCAGAGCGGTGGACCTCTCTGTGGGCGCGGTTGTGGACCCCACTGAGAACGTCCGCGATCTGGTGATCGCGGCCAATACGCGCCAAGACGACCTGCGTACCATCACGAAGGAACTCGTGGAGGCCAAGTTCGAGCACCTGCAAGCGATGGCCCAACTCCGCGCGGAGCACGTGAAGGAATTGGCCAGCATGGAGTCGAGTAGGCTGAATGCCATCCGTCAGGTGGACGTGCTGGCCGTGAGCACAGCGGCCGATCAGGCACAAGCGGCGATCCAGACGCTGGCCGCATCCACGACGACCAACGCGGAGAACATTCGCAACGCGCTGACAGCGACGGCGACGGCTATTGCGACGCAGACCGCCAATACGGTGAATGCTATCACCGAACGGCTGGCCGCGCTGGAAAAATCCTCCTATGAGGGTAAAGGGAAGCAGACCTTGGCCGACCCGATGCTGGTCGAACTGGTGGCCGAGATGAAGAGTCTCCGCCAAGTCACGACCACGAACGCTGGCAAGGGCTCTGGGATGAATGCCATGTGGGGCTACGTGGTGCAGGCGATTGGGCTGCTCGCCGCGTTGGGGATCGGGCTCCATTTTGGGAAGTGAGGGTGAGAGCATGTTCACGCGGCTGCATAATCTACTCGGCGGGTCTAGCCCAATCACTGGGTATCTCGGCTCCGCTATCATCGTCCTGGATGTGACGAATCAAGCGGTCGTGGAAGGCGGCGTGCCGACCGATGCGGGAGACTGGATCAAGTTTGTTGGGGCCCTGTTGACTGGCCTGGCGCTGCGATTCGCAAAGGATGCGAATCGGTCAAACGCTCCACATCCGACCGAGAAGGCCGCTCCGGTTGACTGAGATGGGTGCAGAATTGCTGGCCGCGTTGGGAGGATTGCTCGGCTTAGGCGCGTGGCTGATTAAACGGTATCTCCGGGACCAACCCAAGCGCGACCATGAGCAACACTTGCAGGAGGTTGACGATGGTCTATCCAAGGATGATCCTGGTGATGCTAGCGCTCGCCTCAGCAAGCTGTACGACGAAGCCGACGGCGACCGTGCTGATCGTGCCGGCGGACCGCCAGCTTGAGGCCGTGGTCATCTGCCCGGCGGGCATGACGTGTGTGACTGAGCCGGGCCGGTGGTCGATCTCACAAGGGTATCTTCGGGACATTCAGCGCAAGCTGGTCGAGTGTGACCGGCAGTAGGAGGACATATGACGATACGATTACACTCACTGTACTTCATGGTCATAGCTGTCTGGCTGATGGCGGCCGGATGCGCCAATACGAAAGCGGCAGCGAGCGCCCTGGCACACGGCATGGTGGACTCCGCCTGCGTGATCGGCCACAAGAGCGTCGACCTGGCGTTCGGGCCGATCCAGGATGTCTACACCGATGCAGGGGTGATGTATGAGGGGGCGAAAGGCCTGGCTAAATGAAGAAGCTCGCCGCGTGGGTCTTGCTGTGCTTCATCGTCACGGCGCGGCCGATCGCCACGATCGACGGCGACACGCTGGACGCGCGGCTGGACGTGTGGCTTGGGCTCACGGCGACTGAGCGGATCCGCGTGCTCGGTGTCGACACGCCT
>Ga0210378_10000644_pt1 | contig 18020 bp, 10 predicted proteins | sample PLM1_60_b1redo_FD_155465 | JGI IMG/M metagenome (GOLD analysis project Ga0210378, IMG submission 155465) | Groundwater sediment microbial communities from an aquifer in East River, Colorado, USA - PLM1_60_b1 redo | ecosystem: Environmental > Terrestrial > Soil > Riparian zone | place: USA: East...
TCCATCGTGCACCCCGCCCCACGCCGCCAGGCGGCTCTCGTCGTCAATGCAGTCCCCTCCGCGCGCACTCCCGTCGCCAAGCACGAAGCCCGGCCGGCGCGTCGGCGTCGTCTGGACGATCGCGGCCGGGCGGTATCGCCTCCTGGACCAGATCCTGGACGCGCCGGAGGCTACCGCACGACACCGCAGACGGGCGACCCACGTGACCTCGTGACCTATCGGATGGCGGCATCCCGCAAGGAGTCCGATAGGCAGAGGCTCCCAAGCCTCGCACTATCGACTTGCTCTGGGGGTCCATCGCCGAGGAGGAACTGCAGGAGCTTGCCGCCCTGCCGATCGAGGCGTACCAACGCGAGTTCGATCCGCTCCCGTGCCAGCGCTCATCTTCTCCAGGCACGACGCAACTGCTACGATAGTCGAACAAAAGTTCGATTGCGTCAACTTCGGCAGTCTAGGGAGTCACGGCGCTCCGAGGCGGCCTTCGCTGGATCCATCTACTCCCTCAGGTGTCGGCGACGGTTCAGGCGCAGGACCTGTGCTGGCGCATGCTTCCTGGCCAGCCGGATCATCGGCCCTCGACCAGTGGCACGCGGTTCGCATGGGCGTACGTTGGGGTTACCACAGCGGACGCCCAGCTCAGCGCGGGTATCATGACGCCTAACCTTGACCGGATTCGAACCGGCTCCACATCAGCGTCGTTTCGGACCCCTCAGGACCCGAGGTCGGTGAGGAGCTCCGCGAGAACGGCTTCCTCCTCGACAACCAGGCCTGCTGCGGTCATCGCCTCCGCGAGGGCCGAGTCCCATGGGGTCGGTGAGGGGCGACCTTCGAGCGGGGGAAGGCCATTGGGGTGGGCTGCGATCGCGGCAAGGTAGTCGGCGGCGCGGAACCGCCAGGGGCGGGCCGGGAAGCGGCCGAGGACGCTTGCGGCGATCCGTATGCCCGGCCAGTCGAAGTCGCCATGATAGGCGAGCTCGGCGCCGGCGTTGTGGAGGGCGGTGAGCAGCCTGGCGAGGGCGCTGTTCATCCAGCCCTCGACACAGACGAGGGGCCCAGCAGCGCTACCGAGAGCTGTCTCGGCGCGTTCGGTCACCACGGGGTTCTCGCATACCCAGACGGTACGGCCGGCCAGGGGGGTCGCGTCGAGCGGTTCGGCGCGCAACTGCGACAGCAGCAGGCGCTCCGCCGTGCCCTCGGCGGCCGATTCGCGGAGGCGTCGGACGATGCGGCCGTCGCCGGCCAAGGGAAGGTTCAGCACCAGCGCGTGGCAGGTAAGCGGGTTGGAGACCACGCCGGCCGCCTCCCACAGCTCTCGGCGGCCGCTGGCGTCACCGACTGGAACGACGCCGATCCCGAGCAGGCTGGCGATCCCGGAGAGGACCAGGCGTGTCAGGGCCGCGTCGTCGTCGAGGGCGTGAGCGTGCCCAACCACGCGGTGAGCCAGCTCGGCGCGGTTGACCCCATCAGCGGGAAGTTGGGCGAGCACGTCGAGGGCGAGCCGAGCGGGCGGCGGCAAGTCCGGCGCCGCCCCGAGCAGGCCGCGCGCGTCCAGGCTGTCGACCCAGGTGGCCAGCTCCGGATGGTCATGGAGCGCCGGATGCGCGGCCAGCTCCCGCCGAGCGACCCGGAGGGTGTCTTTGGCGGCTGTGCGCTCGGCGCGGCGGTCCCTGACCGGCTGGCCGTCGAGCGCTTCCAAGACCTCGAGCAGGCCGAACCCGAAGCGGCTGGCGCGTAGCGCGGCGTCCAGCCGCGCGAGGCTCACGGGAACGTCGTCTGTGGGGCGGCGCAGCTCACCAAGCACCGCGGCCACCCGGTCGCGGGTGGCAACCAGCGGGTCCCGCAACACCACCGGCCGGCCGCCGAGTACCCGCCCGTTGCGCTCCAGCCGCTGGCGCGCAGCCGTCCACAGCGGCGCCAGCTCCGGGCCGCCCCACAGCGTCCGCAGCGCCTCGATGCCGGCCTTCGCTGCGGCCTCGGCCATTGTCCCGCTCATCGCTCGGCGCCAGCGACCAAGGCGCGGCCGTTCCAGCGGGTCGGCTGGGTGTGGACCCCGAGGGCAGGTGGGCGGCGCCGCATCGTGTAGATCTGGCAGGAGGGGACCTCGGGGTAGTTGCCCCACAGCTCGTGGCTGGCGATCACCCAGTCGAGGTCGAAGTCGACGAGCAGGCCGAGCAGCGGCCCACGCAGGTGGGTGTCGATCCCGGCGAACGCCTCGTCGAGGGCGACCAGGCGGGGCGCATGCCGATCCGCGCCGGCGAGGTAGGCGTCGACGGCGGCCAGCAGCGGCAGGTGCATCGCGGCGGCCGCCTCCCCGCCGGACAGCGTCTTGAACACCTGCGGGGTCAGCCGGGTCGAGGTCCCGGCGGCGTCCACGATCGTCAGGTGGAAGCGGTGCCAGGCGCGGTAGTCGAGCACGCGCGGCAGGATGACGGCGTAGGTGGCGCCTGGGCTCTCGGCGCGGGCCTGCTCGATGCTGCCCGCGAAGAAGCGGCGCAGCCGCTCGCGGCGTTGCTCGTCGAGCTGCTCCGGGTCGTGGCGCAGCAGCTCGACCGCGCTGCGGATCGCTGGGTCGTCGCTGTCCCGGTTCCAGTGCAGCCGCACCGTCAGGCCGCTGGAGGTCCGCGTGGCCGCGAGGCTCCGGTTGATGCCGGCGACGAAGCTGGCGGTCTCGTTCATGCGGGTCTGGATCTCCTGCACCACCGAGGTGAACAGGTGCCGCTCGAACATGGCCTCCTCAGAGGCCGACAGCCGCAGGCTCTGCGCCCGCTCGGCCTCGGTGAGCTGCGCGCCCGCCTCGAACAGGCTGAGCAGCCCGTCGTCGGTGGATACCTCCAGCACGTACAGGTCGTGCTCGGGGCGCAGGCTGGGGTCGTAGCCGCCCGACAGCTCGTCGCGCAGCCGCCGGGCGGCGTCGAGGGCGCCCTTTTGTGCGGCTGCCAGCGCGGCCTCGTCGGTGGCCACGCCGTCGGTGGCGGCGATGGCCGCGCCGGCGAGTGCCGCCAGGTCCAGGTCGGCGTCCAGCTCCGCGCCGGAATCGGGCCCGGCGCTGGCCCTGCCGCCCGACAAGGCGTCGCCGACCGCCTCACGCACTGTCCGCCAGGTGAGCGGCGCCGCGGCGGCGGCGCTGGCCTCGTGGTCCCGCTCGGCAGTGGCCAGCCGCTCGGCGGCGGTCTCCACCGCGCCCTCGGCGCGGCCTTTGGCCTCGCGGCCGCTGGCGAGCGTGCCGTCGAGCGAGCTGAGCCGGTCACCGATGTCCTGGACGCGCTGGCGTGCCTGCTCGACGCGGGAGTGGACCTCTTCCGGGCTGCCGCTGAGCGAGGCGCGGATCGCCTCCAGCCGGGCGGCGTCCTCGGCCACCTGCTCCCGCGCGGTGCGGGCCTCCTCCAGGCGCGAGCCGCGGCGGCGCTCCAGCTCTGCAAGGCGCGCCCCGGCCCGGTCGCGGACACCGGCCGCCGATAGCCGGGCTCGGGCAGCGTCGACCGCGTCGCGCCCCAGGGTGACGAACTCCTCCAGCGCCTCGCTGACCGCCTCCAGCCGCTCGGCGACCGCGACCACCCCGGCCGCCCTCGCGGCCGCGTCCCGCTCGGCCTCGGCCTGCTGCAGCCGCTCGGAGTCCGCACGGGCGGCGCGGCGGGCCTGCTCCAGGGCCTCCGCGGCGGTCTGGACGGCGCCGGTCTCCCGGTCGAGCTCGCGCAGGCCGGTGGCGAGCGCGTCGGTGCGCGGAAGGTCCTCGACGAGCCGGTCGAGGGCGCCGAGCCGCCGAGCCGAGGCTCCCTCTGCGGCGATCGCCGCTTGCCGCTCGCGGGCGAGGCGCTCCAGCTCCCCGTCGATGCGGATCAGCTCGCGCCGGCGACGCTCGGCGCGTGCCGCCGCACCGATGTACTCCGCGTGCTGCTTGGCATAGCGGCCGGCGAGGACGCCGAGGCGGAAACGACCGTCGGTTGCGATCCCGTCGCCGGCATGGACGCTGTCGAGCGCGAGCCGGTCGAGGATGCCCTCGACCGTGGCCGTGTCCAGGCCGCTTTCCGGCGCCGGGGCGGGGACCAGCACCGCGGACAGCCGCGGCCCGTCCGGCTCGGCACCGGCGGGAACAGCAAACGCATCGAGCGCGTCCGGGTCGGCGAGCCCGCCGGGTGAGACCCAGGCGTCCAGCAGCCCGGCCGCCTCCAGGGCTGCCTCGAGGCCCGCTCGATCGGCCGCGTCGAGGTGGTCGGCGAAGTCGCAGCACGCGAACAGCGGGGCGCCGGCGCGGCCGGCGCGGTTGGCGGGTCGGGTTTGGGCGCGCTGCGGGCCGCGGTCGTGATCGGCCTCGGTGGCGACCCGCTCGCGCTCGGCGCGCAGCGCGGCAGCCTCGTCGGCGATGTCCTCCTGGCGGCGCTGGGCGTCGCGGCGCTCGGCGGTGGCCTCCTCCCGGTCGGCGGCCAGCAGCCCGGTGGCGGCCCGCGCGAGCGGCGCCGAGTCGGCGGCGAGCGTCTCGACGATGGGGGAGAGGTCGGCGTCGGCTGGCACGTGCCGGGTGCTCGCGTCCGCGCGCGCCGCCTCGATCCAGGCGACGGCGTTCGCGGCCAGCGCCGTCCGGGCCGCGTCGACCGCGTCGCCGGCCACCTGGCGGCGGTGGAGTGCTTCCCGCAGGCGCTGCTCCGCCTCGGCCTCGCGGCGGCGGGTCGCTGCCAGGGCGTCCTCGGCGCGGCTCGCCCGGTCGATCGCCTGCTGCACACGCCGTAGCTCGGCGGCCCGCTGGCGGCCAGCCGCGTCGATGCGGCCGCGCAGGTCGTCCGGGTCCAAGCCGGACAGGTCGATGCGGTCGGGATCGGTCAGGTGCGGCAGGGCACCCGCGGCCGCCCCGGCGCCGACCGCCGCGCTGGCCAGCGCTCGGCCGTGCTCGGCCAGCACACCGGCGGCCGCTTCCGCCGCCTCGACGGCCCGCCGGTGCTCGTCGGCGGCCCGGTCGGCGTCCTGCTCGGCCTCGGCGAGCGCGAGCTCGGCTGCCTGCACCGCCGCCTTGCGCGAGGACACCAGGGCGGCCAGGTCGTCGAGTGCGAGGACTGCCCTGTACTCGGCGGACTGCTCCAGGCCCCGCAGGAGCCCGCTGGCGTGGCGCTGCCCGACCCTCGCCTCCTCCCGGGCCTGCTCCAGCTCCAGCACGAACGCCTCGGCGGCCGCGCGCTCCCGCTCGGCCTGCTGGCGCTCGCGCCCGGCGGCGAGCACCGCCCGCTCGGTGGCCACCAGGCCCAGCGCGCGGGCGCGCGCCTCGGTGCGCAGGTAGCCGCGGTACCACGGCAGCGCCTCGTTGACGGCGGCGACCGCCGCGCGCAGCTCCTTCAGCCGCGCCCGGATGCGGTCCAGGTCCTCGAACGCGGCCGCGACCGTCTCGATCACCTCGTCCGCCAGCGGGGTGAGCGCCTCCGACAGTGACGCCGACAGCCCGTCCAGGTCGAGCTGCTTGGCCAGGTGTGGGCGCCGTAGCACCAGCACCAGGCTGACCAGCTTGCGCAGGCGATCCACCCCCACGCCGAACAGCGCCCGGTCGACGGCCGACTGATACTCCTCGATCGTGTCGAACACGCAGGCGCTCATCAGCCGGCGCCGGCCGCGCCGCCCCGGCTGGCCGGGCGCTGCCACGTCGCCCTCCAGCTCATCATCTGGCGGCTCGTCGTCGGGTTCGCCCGCGGCCTCGTCCACAGCGCCGTCCGGTGCCCGCCACGTCGGCGTGGCCGCCGCGACCGCCGCGTCGGCGTCCACCGGCGGTGGCAGCCGGTCGCCGAGCGCCGCGATCAGGCCGCCACGTGTGAGCGGCGTTCCCCCGGGGACCAGGTCGAGGTCGACGCCGACGCGCCGGTCGGTGATGAAGAACCACGTCTCCGCGTCACGCGCGCTGGTTGCCCGCGCGCCGACGCCGATGGTCACAAAGCGCGGGCCGGTCGGCGTGTCGCGGCACAACTCCAGCCAGACGTAGCCGACCCGCGACTCGAACTCGTAGCGGCGCGGCCCGTCGCCGCGGCGCTGGCACAGCAGCAGGGACTTGAGGTTGCGGCTACCGCCGTGCGGGTCCATGTGGGTCGCGCCGGCACGGCCGTCGAGCACGAAGGGGAACAGCAGCGCCAGCGCGTTCGACTTCCCCGACCCGTTGGGTCCGCGGAAGATCAGCCGACCACCGGCGAGGTGGAAGACCGCGTCGTCGTACTCCCAGACGTTGCGCAGCCCGGCGCGGGTCGGACGGAACCGATCCGCCCGCGGTCTGACCTGGCCGTTGGACACGGAGCCACCGGTGCCGGCGCCGCTGTGGCTGAACAGGGTGGACATCAGCGCCTCCTCTGGCTCGCGCGCCGGCGGCGGGTCGGTGCAGCGCCCGACCCGGGGCGGAAGCGGGCCGCCAGCGGGCGCAGCACGACCGTGCCCGGTGGCTCCTCTGGGCCAGGCGGGACCGTCAGCCCGAGCCGCTCCAGCAGCTTCAGCACGGCCACCCGCAGGGCCTCCGGGTCGGCCTCGTAAGCGACGGTGAAGCGGCCGCGGTGCTCGGCGACGATGCCCGCCCACACCGTCTCGACCGCCTCGGGCGGGACCCGCCGGCCGACCGGGAGCAGCCCCGCCACCTGCCCCTGACCGGCCGGGTTGGCGAGGAGCGCATCGGCGAACAGCAGGGCGACATTGTTGACGATCCCGGTGCCGGGAAACGGCTGGTCGTTCAGGCGCGGCTGGCCGGCGGAGTCGATCAGGGCGAGTCCCTCGGCGCGCATCTCCACCTCGCAGCCGGTGAGGCGCTCCAGGTCGCCGATCAGGCGGGCGCGGCGCTCGGTGAGATGGTTGCGCTCGTCGGGGTGCAGCTCGTCATGGTAGACCGCGGGCTCGTCGAGCAGACGGCGGGCCAGGCGGTGGCGCAGGGGCGCGTCGCCTGCGCCGGGCGGATAGCGCTCCTCGCCGAACTGCTCGAGGCCCCGCTGCGGGTCGATCCACGCCGGAGCCGCGCCGAGCATGCGCCGCGCGGCATCGTGGTCGATGGTGTAGAGCGCGTCGGCCTGCTCGTCCTCAATGAACGCGACCGTCTCGCCGTCGGGCGCGGTCCGCAGCACGCCGAGGCGCTCCAGATAGCCGACCGCGTGGACGAACGCGCGGCGGTACTCGACGCGACCGAAGTCGATCGGGATGCTCTCGTCGCCGGCGCGGACGCGCATGACGCCCTCGACCAGGCGCCGAATCGTGGTCTGGCCGACCTCGCCGTGGAGCGCGGCGAGCACCAGGCACAGCAACACGTAGCCGAGGCGCCCGAACGGCCTCGGCGTGCGCTCGCCGCCGGCGACGGTCACCATCGCCGGGCGCCGTTGCGACGGCTCGACCCGGCGCTGCACCAGCCGGGCGCAGGTGGGTGTCACCTCCAGCCGCCAGCGGGTGAGGCGCTCGAACTCGTTGCGCAGCGTGGTCTCCCAACGGCGCACCCGCGGCAGCGCCTCGGGGTTCGGGTAGGACGTGGTGACCAGCGGGTGCGCCAGCAGCGTGCGGGCCGCCTCCTGGAACTCCTCCAGCTCCAGCGGGTCGAGCATTGAGGCGAACCGGGCCGGGCTCATGCCGGCACCACCTCCACGGTCAGTCGCTCGAAGACAAGGTCGCCGTCCACGCTGCGGACCGTGCAGCCCGCCAGGTCGGGCCGCACCCGGACGGTGACCCCTTCCGCGGCGGCGTACGCGGCATCGCCGCCACGGGTCGGCAGCGCGAACAGACACTCGTCGACCAGATCGAGCAGGAGCTCCAGCTCCGCACGGGAGAGGACCCGCCCGACGAGCGGCCCGCCGGCGAGGCCCGCCGCTGCGTCGGCCCGCGCCCGCTCAGCTGCCTCGGCCTCTGCCGCGAGCTCCTCCCGCTGGCCGGAGAAGTCGGCAGCGCGGGCCGGCTTGCCGGGTCCGCTGTGCTGGCCGCGCTCGCGCAGCGACACAACGATCTCGACCGGCTCGGCGCTCCACCAGGAGGCACGCGGGCCGGTCGCGGTCGGGTCAGGCGGCAGGCCGCTCACCCGAGGCGTGCGGCCCAGCCCGAAGGCCGCGTCGAACAGGGCATGCGCGTCGGAATCACGGTCACAGCGGTGGAACCAGCGCGCCAATGCCACCAGCTCCGAGGTCCGGTCCACCGGGCGACTGTCCGCCTCTGAGAGGCGCCGGATCTGCGCCAGCACGTCCCCCACCGCCTGGGTGGTGGCGGCGAACAGCTCCTCCAGCCCGGACGGCCGCCCGTCCGCCGGGGTGAGCCACCCTTCCAGCCCCGTCCAGCGGCTCTGCCAGCTGGCCCGCAGGTCGCTACCCAGTCCGAGGGCGGCCGCAGCCCCGTCGTCGCCGGCCGCCGCCAGCTCGACCAGCCGGTCCACGCCCTCGGCGGCGATCGCCGCGGCGGTGACCGCCATGCGCCGCCGGTAGCGGTAGAGGTCGTCGGAGAAGGTGGAGAGGTAGGAGAGGAGCAGTTCCTTGCAGTCCAGGAACACCGCCGCGTCCAGATCGGCCCCACGGGTCAGCTCCGCCAGCCGGGTCGAGAAGTCCTGCGCCGACCGCGTCAGGTCGCGGAGATCGGTGTCGAGCGAGCGGAGCAGGCCGTACACGCCGCCGGCATCCCCCGCCCGGACAGCCTCCAGCAGCAGCTCGAGGTTGCGCCGCATCCCCTCGAACAGCCGCGCCCGCAAGCCACCCGCGGTTTCGACCGCGGCGAGCACCGCCTGCGCCGCGTCATAGCCCGCCACCCCGACCGCCGTCAGATACCACTGCGCCCGCCGCCGGTACATGTCCTCCTTGCGGGTCACGTGTCGCATGTCGGGCGCCCAGTCCACGCACCCCATCGCCTTGAGGGCGTCCAGCGCCTCGACCAGCCGGTCGAAGTCCAGCTCCAGCTCGGCAGCCGGCAACCTCGCCAGCAGCTCCTCGGTCCGCAGCTGCGGCTGGTACGCCGCCCGGGCCGCGACCATCGCCGACAGGATCGCCAGATGTCGGTCGGCCCGCTCGGTCGTCGCCACCAGCAGCGCCCGCAGCCGGTCCCGCTCGCCGGGCTCCAGCAGCCGCTCATGGAATGCCCGCACCTCGGCGGCTGGCAGCGATCCAGCAGCCTGGTCCTGGCCCGCCGCGGCCTCCACCGGACCGGCCAGGACCGAGGCCGTGACGTCATGCGCCTGCCCGTTGCCGCTCCGCGCATCGGTAGTCGGAGCGGCCAGTTCCTGGATGGCAAAGGGTTCGATCGGCATGGCGCGAGAGCCTACCCGGACCCCGCGACAACGCGGAAACCTCAGTTGTTGCAATGCAGACATCGCCGAGGCGACTCACGACGCCAGCCGCGTGGGCCGTCACAGCACTTGGTAGGTAGTACGCCACAGCGTGCGGTCAGCCCACCGTTGGCGGAGCGGGCGAGAACTCTCAGGCGGCCAGCCGGCCGCTTTGGCCAGGGCTATCACCCGAACCCGCAGCTCCTGGGGGTTCGAATAGGGTATCGGCCGTCGAGTTGGCCCGCATCGCCGCAGCACTCGGCCGCCCGCTCGACTGGTTCCTGGTCGAGGGACCGCAGGCAGTCGTCAGTCGGCGAACCGATGCCGCCGCCGGCCAGCTTTCCGTACCGCTTGACCGAGCGGTCGAGAAGGTCGCCAGCGACGTGGAATTCCTGGTCGAACAGGGGATCCTCAGTCCTGCGGCCACCGATCTGCGGCTTCGGCCACCATGGGACCTGGCAGAAGCCGAACGGGCGGCGGAACGAGTACGCGCTGCCGTGTGGCTGGACGGTGGGCCGCTCCTTGGACTCGGGGAGGTCGCCGAGCAACTTGGCGTGCTCTGCTTCGCGCTTGCGCTCGGAGATCGCGGTGGCGACGGCGCCTATGTGTCCATCGGCGACTTTGGTATCGCTGTGATCAACGGCAACACCGATGCTGGCCGTCGCCGCTTCACGTTGGCGCACGAGATCGGTCACCATATCTTCGCGGACGAGTACTCCACCGACCTGTCCATCGCCGACGTCGGAAGCGAGACGGAGCGCCGCATCAACGGATTCGCCGTGCACCTCCTGCTTCCCCGCGGCTCGCTCACCCAGCGATGGCGAACGTTGACCGGCGAGCCTCGAGAGAAGGCAATCCGGCTCGGGGTCGAGTACCGCGTGAGCTGGTCGGGTCTCTGCAGCCAACCCAAGAACCTTGAGCTGGTGAATGAAGGTGAGCACCGAGCCCTCCTCGCCCACCCGCCGACCCGGGCTGACTATCTCGAGCTTGGGATGGGCTTCGTCGAGGAACTCCACCCACCGTTCGTTCCACCAAGCTACGCGCGCGCCGTGCTCGGGGGATACCGCTCCGGCAAGCTCGGTGCCAACCGCACCATCGACCTGCTCTGGGGGTCCATCGCCAAGGAGGATCTGCCAGAGCTTGCCGCCCTGCCGATCGAGGCATACCAACGCGAGTTCGATGCGCCATCCGCCGAAGGAGCTCGTCGTCGCTGAGCCCAACGAGATCGGCGCGTGCAGCGAACGCGACGACGTCATGGCCTCGGGTGCGGAGCTGTCGGGCGATCTCGGGCGAATAGTGCTCGTCGAGAAGCAGCTTCACGCCAGCGCCTCAGCGCGCCGCTGCCAGCGCGCCTCCTCGCGCTCGGCGATCGCGTGCGCCCGGTCGATCCACTCGTCAATCTCATCGCCATGGTCAGCGTAGTAGCGCAGGCATGCCTCGATCCGGTCAGCCGGTAGTTCGAGACCGGTAGTTCGAGATAGGTGGCTGTCCGCTCGACCGATCTGTCGTTTTGTCGAATCGTCTCGATGACGTCGGCTAGGTCGAGTCGTGTGCCAAGCAATGCTGGGCGTCGGCCACTGGTGCCGTCGCGAAAATAGATCCCTGGGTGCTCGTCCATCCGCAGGCCCTCTTCGATGTAGCGTTCAGCGAGCGCTGTCTGCGGCTGGCTGGCCGGCCTCACGGGCACGACGCTTGAGGTGCTCTATGGTGCGGGGTGGGACCCGGAAGGTGAGCGGCTGCTTGGCTGCGGCAGGCTTTGCCATGGTTCTTCCTTCGCTCGTATGCACTGTATGACGATGTTCACAAAGCTCGGCAAGCCGGGGCACGCCAACTGCCAGGACATCCTCGCCGCCACGATCGAGCCGTACGGGCTGGACGGCTTCGACGTGCCCGACGTGCCCGACGTGCCCGACGTGCCCGACGTGCTCAACATCTTCATGAACCCTCGCCTGCACCAGGACGGGACCTACGAGTTCCTCGCCTCGCCGGTAGAGCCGGGCGCCTACGTTGCCCTGCGGGCGCGGATGGACGGGCGCCTACGTTGCCCTGCGGGCGCGGATGGACGGGCGCCTACGTTGCCCTGCGGGCGCGGATGGACGGGCGCCTACGTTGCCCTGCGGGCGCGGATGGACACGCTGGTCGCCGTCTCCGCCTGCCCGGACGACGCGCCGTACAACATCGGCTACCCCAAGCGCCTCACCATGGAGATCTGGGCGTAGGAGCCGCGCCGGCAAGCCGCCGGTGCCCACCGGGGCCCGGAGCCCACCGGTGGCCCCGGCGCCGGGACCGCGCCGAGACGGGGCGACGGGCCGGCTACCCGGCCGGAGCCTGCGCCTGGAGTTGATGGTCGAGGAAGTAGTGCTCCTGCGCCCAGAGGTGCAGGCCGAGACCGAAGCGCATGGCGCAGCGCTTGAGGGCGTCGGAGGCGGCGTCCTTGAGGCGGGCGCCGTCGTGGGGCCAGTTGTGGACGTCGCCGACGTCGCCAACCTCCTCGACGCGTACCTGGCGACCGTCGATGGTGCAGGTGAGGCGCCAGATGCCACCGACAACGACGTTGCGGAGGGCCGGCGTGCCGGCCTTGCCCCTTCGGCTCCTGGCATGGGGATCGGCAGGCACCGCGGGCATGTCGCCCCGGATGACCTCGACCAGCTCGAAGTCGAACGGGCCGACGATGCTGAGCAGGCGCTGGTTGACGACGTGGTGGGCGACGTAGTTGCTGCCGTCCTTGCGTTCGACGAAGCCGTCGGGGAAGCGGCGGGACAGTTCGACGAGGTCGTGTTCGGACGTGGCCGGCGGCTGCCGGACCTCGGAGATGGTGCTCACAGCGTTCCGTCCTCAGGGAAGGGGAGAGCGTCAGGTACGAGCGTATCCGCACCCTGTGACAGTCGAGCCCGGGTGGGACGGGGGCCGTCCGGCATCGACCGGGCTTCCAGATGGTCGCGTCCACCGGGTATGCTCTTGGCTTGGCGCCGTCCTGCGCCTGACCTCTTTCCCGGTGCTCACGCCGCCGGCTCGCGGAGGTAAAGGGGACCTCGGGTCCTCGGGATGCCGGTCGAGTGCCCGCTTCGCCGGGGGCGACGGGAGCGTGGGTCCCGAAGCCGCCCGCTCGCGAAGGAGCACCAGATGACCAGGCAGAAGTCGTTCAAGGGCCGCGTCCGCGCGCGCATGGACAAGACGGCCGAAAGCTACACCACCGCCCGCCGCCAGCTGCTGGCCAGGGCATCGGCGGCCCCTGAGACGGCGCCCGAGGCGGCCCCGGAGGCGGCGCCCGACGGTGCGCCGGAGATCAGGCGTCCCTACTCCGACGAGGTGATCCGCCGCAACACCGGTCGGGACTGGGACCAGTGGTTCGCCCTGCTCGACGAGTGGGGCGCGGCCGAGCGCCCGCATCCCGAGATCGCCCGCTGGATCGCCGAGGCGCACGCCGTCCCCGGCTGGTGGGCCCAGGGGGTCACCGTCGCCTACGAGCAGGCGCGCGGCCGGCGTGTCCCGGGACAGCGCTGCGACGGCGACTTCTCGGTCAGCGCGTCCAAGACGGTGGCCGTGCCGGTCGGCCGGCTGTTCGAGGCCTTCGCGGACCAGGACCTGCGCGAGCGCTGGCTCCCGGATGCGGCCTTCGAGCTGCGCACCGCCCAGCCCGGCCGGTCGCTCCGGGCCAACTGGGAGGACGGCTCCACCCGGGTCAACGTCAACTTCACCGCCCTCGGCGCCGCCAAGAGCCAGGCCGCGGTCCAGCACGAGCGCCTGCCCGACGCCGAGACGGCCGAGACGATGAAGACCTACTGGCGCGAGCGGGTCGCGATCCTGAAGCAGGTCCTGGAGGACTAGCAGGTCCTGGAGGACTAAGTGGCCTGCCTGAAGTTCTGCACGTAACCCTCGGGCAGCCAAGGTGAGCTGTCAGGGTGGCGGTGGTCGGCATCCGGGCTGGGCTCCGCGAAGGAACTGGGTCGCGTCGGCCGCTGCGATGCCTAGCGGGTGAACCGTCCCGCCACCAGCCGGAGCGGGATGGTGACCGCCCACACCAGCGCCGCATACCTGGGGGCGAACATCCCGACCGGCACCGCCGCGCCGAAGACCAGCAGCGTCCCCCGTAGCGCCGTGCTGAAGCCGGTGCGGATTTCATCCGGGACCGGCTCCCTGAGCAGGTTGCGGCGCTCGGGCCGGGTCACGTCCAGCCAGATCAGGCGCTGCAGCTGCATCGCAGCGATGAAGGTCACCGCATAGATGGCTACCGCGAGGGGCCGGTTGGTGTAGTCGCTGAGGAGCCGGACGGGAAACGGCATGATCGCGATGAGACCGAGGAATAGAAGGTTGCGCAGCAGGACCGCGTCATCAACAAGGGCGATGACCCCGAAGATGCGGTGATGGGCGAGCCAGAGCTGGCCGAGGATCACGAAGCTCAACGCGTAGGCGCCGAGCGCCGGCAGGAGCTGGTGGATTGCTCTGGTGAGGTCGGCGCCGTGCAGGCCCGGCCGCACCTTGAGGGTGAGCAGCGTGATCGCGATGGCGAAGACGGCGTCGGAGAAGGCGAGCACCCGGTCGGCCTCGACTGGCCCGCCCCACAGCGCGCGCTGCTGCTCCCGTCTTCGTTGCCGCAGCTCGTGGCGCCGTGCCCGCTGCCGTCGGCGCCACGCGCCCAGCTGCGCCTGGCCCGCCCTCCCCCCCTCCCCTCCTCTGTCGACCCCGGTCGACGGCCACCCCAGCATGCCAGAAGGGGTTAAAACGCAAGTTTAGCCGCGGCGACTGGCGCTACCGGTCCGGATCCCTGCTGACGCCGAGGTCGGCCAGTTGGGCGGTGAGCCACTTGGCGATGTCGTTCTCCTGGACCACCGTGGCGGCGGCTTCGAGGCGGGCCCGGCGGAGGCTGCGGTCCATGGTCAACGCCTCGTAGAGGGCGTCGGCCTGCTGCTGGATGTCGAACGGGTGCAGGGTCACCGCGAACGCGCCGAGCTCCTGGTAGGCGCCCGTATTCTCGGACAGGGCGAGGACGCCGTCGCGGGTGTTGACCACCACCGCCTCCTTGGCGACCAGGTTCATGCCGTCGGCGAGGGCGTTGACGACCAGCACGTCGTAGACGGTGTAGGCGGCGACGACCAGCGACATGTCCTCCTGGAGCCGCAGGTCGATCGGCTCGTTGCCCTCCTTGCTGTGGGCGGCGTTGACCCTGGCCACCGCCGCGCCGATCTCGGCCAGGTAGTCGGCGTACTCGGGCACGTCCTGGCGGCTGGGCTGCAGGATGGCCAGGAACCGCACCCGGCCGGCCAGCTCGGGATGGTCCTCGAGCAGGGTCGCGAAGGCATTGAACCCGCGGACGATGTTCTTGGAGGGGTCGGTGCGGTCGACCCGCAGGATCAGCTGGTCGCCGCCGCCGGTGAAGGCCTCCCGGAGCGCGCCGGCGCGCTCGGCCACCTCGGACGACGCCGCCAGCTCGCGGATGGCGGCCGTGTCGATCGAGATCGGGTAGTGACGGGCGGCCACCTCCCGGTCGCCCACCTGCACCGTCATGGCGTCCAGGTCGACCGGCAGCCCGAGCAGCTCCTGGGCGCAGAGCACGAAGTTCCGGGCGAACCCCTCGGTGTGGAAGGCGACGACGTCGTTGCCGAGGAGGCCGGTGAGCAGCTGCTCGCGCCAGGCCGGTGGCAGCACCCGCCACGCGTCCGGGCCGGGCCATGGGATGTGCAGGAAGAACGACAGCACCACCTCGGGGCAGCGCTCCCGCACCCGCTGGCCGACCAGGTAGAAATGGTAGTCGTGCAGCATCACCAGGGCGCGCCCGCCGCGGGCCTCGACCTCCTCGATCACCGCGTCGGCGAAGAGCTGGTTGACGGCCTTGTAGCCATGCTCGTAGGCGTCGTGCTCGCGCCTGGTCAGCTGCGGGTCGAGCGCGAGCCCGTACATGCCGTGCTGCAGGAACCACAGCAGCGGGTTGGCGATCACCGTGTAGAAGTCGTCGTGCGCCTGCTCGTCGACCTCCACCATTCGCAGCCGCACGGTGGCACCTCGCCGCTCACCGAGGTCGTCCTCGGCCTCGTCGAGCAGCCGCGGCCTGGGCTCGAGGGCCACCTCGAAGGCCCGATGGTGGTGCTCGCCGGCCACCGCGATGTCCTCCTCGGTGGTGGCCGCACACACCCAGACGGCGTCGGCCAGGTCGGAGACCAGACCGGTGAGCGCCGTGACCAGCCCGCCTGCGCCGCGGCTGGCGGTGCGGCCGGAATCATCCCGACCGAACGAGACAGGCCCGCGGTGCGACAGCAGGATCATCGGCAGGTCCGGTGCGTTCGCTCGCCTCATGTCCCGCGCTCCTCCCGTCGCTGGCTGCCGCCGGCGGCGCGCCTGGGATCGGCCACCGTCCTCGTCGGCGTCGCAGCGGGTGACGTGCCACTGATGCTGTCACGCCGGACGGTGGTTGGCCTCAGCCCGCGTCGGGGGCTGTGCCATCTGGTTCCAGCTCCTGGAACTGGCGGCGCAGCCGGCGGAGCCGGGCCAGGCGGCGGTCCGCGGTCGCCCCCAGCCACAGGAGCAGCAGGCCGGTGCCGCCGATCGCGGCCCAGCGTGGCAGCCGGGCGGCGACGGGCAAGGCGGCGTCGGCGGCCAGCCCGATCAGCGTGACCGCGCCGAGCACGAGCGGTGCCTGCAGCCTGGCCCGGGCGCCGGCCAGCACCACCAGCAGGGCGCATCCGAAGAGGAGCAGCGGGCGGGCCAGGCCGTGCTCGTCGACGGCCAGGCCGAGGCTCGGCAGCAGGGCCAGGGCGAGCCCGGGGCCATAGGCCGGCCACGAACCGGGGTGCGGATGACCGCGGCGGGCCGCCAGGCCGGCCACCAGCGCGACGGTGGCCGCCGGCAGGGTGTAGGCCTCCACGACGGTCACGTCGGCCACGGCCAGCCATGCCCAGGTGGCGGCCACCGCGACCGCCGCCCCGGCCCACAGGTAGCCCCGCCGGGCCGGCCTGGCCGCGGCCAGGAGCAGCGGCGGGACCGCCACCGTCAAGGCCCCGGCCAGCCAGCGCTGGTGCGCGGCGGCCAGCGTGACCCCAAGTGCGAGCCCGGCCAGGCCGAGCGATTCCGCGACCGGGCCCTCGGCCGCGCCGTGCCGCCGGCGGGCCCCGGCGGCCAGCACGGCCCCGGCGGCAAGGGTCACCGCGAACCCGGCCTGCGCGGCGTCCCCGCCCAGGTGGACCGCGATGGCCGCGCCCTCACCGATGACAGCGACGGCCGCGACGGCCCCCCAACCCCGGCGCAGCCACGGGCTCGGCGAGCTCCGGGCGCCGACGACGGCCGCGGGCACGAGCACCCCCAGGAAGGCGAGCGTGCCGGTCTCGGTCGCCAGCGCCAACGACCCGGCCAGGACGAGCAGGGCCGCGGTGGCGCCTGCCACCACCGCCACGGCGTCGGCGGCGCCGGAGGTCGGCAGACCATCGGCGCGGCGGTCCAGCAGCACCACCCAGCCTCCAGCCCCCAGCGCGCCCGCCGCGGCGAGGGCCAGGGCCGCCCACAGCGGCCAGCCGGCGGCCAGGGGGAGCACGGCCACGACGCCGACCGTCGAAGCCACCGCGACGGCGCCGGCCAACCGGGGGGCGAGGACCCTGGGTCCACGTCCGGGCGCGGCCGCCAGGCCAGCTCCGGCGATGCCGGCCAGGAGCCCGACAATCGCCGGGTAGCCCCCGTGCGGACCGCTTCCGGCACGCGCGACCCGTTGGACGGCGGCGGAGGCGTCGGAGCCGAGCTGCGCCGTCCATGGGTGGACTGTCCAGCCCACCGGCCCGACCAGCGCCAACAGGACCGGTTCGGCCAGCCCGACCAGGCCGGCGGCGAGCGTGACGCTGGCCGCCAGCACGGTGCCGAGCTGGAGCGGCCGGGGCAGGACGCGGCCGACGCCGACCCCGGCGGCTCCGAGCACGGCCACCGCCGCCGCCAGTGACCATGATGTCCACGCGGCCGCCAGCAGCGCGCCGGCGCCGGCCAGCAGCGCCCCCGCCGACGCCGCGACCAGCCCGTCGGGCACCAGACGTCCCGACCGCGGGGTCAGCAGGGCCCGGGCCCCGGCGGGGGCAATGGCCATGGTGGCCAGCGTCAGGGCGGGCCCGGTGGCGCTGGCCAGGTCGTCGATCGCCGGGGCCTGGAGGAGCAGGACGAGCGCGGCCAGCTCGAGGAAGGCGGCGCCGCCGCCGAGCACGACCGCGGTGGGGCGCCACCCGCCGCCTCCCCCGAGCCTGGCTGCGGCCCCGGCGGCGACGGCCGCCACCAGCGCCAGTCCGCTTCCGACGGTCCAGTGCGCGTCGGCGATCGTCGCCACGACCAGCACGGCGGAGGCCTGCGCCAGGGCGGCCGCGGCCGGGCGCTGCAGCCGCAGCCAGCGTCCCGCGGCCGCCGCCACGACCGCGGCGATCCCGGTGCCGAGCGCCCACCACGCCGTGGCCGCCCAGCCGCCGCCGATCCCGGCCCGCCGGACCGCGTACCAGTCGACCAGCAGCAGGGCGAGGGCGAGCCCGCCGAACGCCTCGCCGGTTGCCGGCAGGCGCGGTCGCGCGGCCGCGGCGGCGGCCGCGGCCACCAGGGTGGCGCCGGCCAGCAGCCCGGCCCGGCCAGGGTCGCCCAGGCGGACCCACGCCACCACCGCGAAGATCACGGCGGCCAGCGCGACCAGCACCGCCCCGAGTCCGAGCAGGAGGCCGCGGACCACCTCCGGGCGCCACTCGGGCAGCGGCCGGGAGCTCGACCGGGACGGTTCGGGGGCGAGCGCCTGCAGCAGCCGACGCTGCTCCAGTCCAAGGGCGGCGGCCTCGGCCTC
>Ga0210378_10000645_pt1 | contig 18020 bp, 18 predicted proteins | sample PLM1_60_b1redo_FD_155465 | JGI IMG/M metagenome (GOLD analysis project Ga0210378, IMG submission 155465) | Groundwater sediment microbial communities from an aquifer in East River, Colorado, USA - PLM1_60_b1 redo | ecosystem: Environmental > Terrestrial > Soil > Riparian zone | place: USA: East...
CAACGCCTCTTGGCCCTCAACGCCGCGATCTGGCACAACTGGGCCATCGGCGCGCCGGTCAAACGCTCCTTGATCGCCTATGATCACTGACCCGCTGACCTGCACCGAATTACCGGTCAACGATCTCGGGGGAGTGCAGCGGCCTCGCCGAGTGGTGCGCTTCGCGCGATTTGATTGATCGGCGCGTCCAATCTTGGCAGACTGTCGGTCCGCGCCGCTTTCGGCGGCAGTCTGAATGCCCCATTGCGGACACGTCCAAGAGCCAGCGTTCGCCATCCTGCTAGGCTGCTCGGCGAGATGAAGGTTTCCCAGCGCCCGGGTGCTGCCGACCGCGGCGCATGGCCGATCGCCGCACCCCTTGAGCGCGTGGCGAAGCTCCTGCGGGTCGACTTGGGTGTCGTCGCTGAAGCGGCGGAGCGGGTCGCGCCCTACATCACGGCCGACGGCCGGTCGCTGTGGTCGGTCAAGCTCATCGAGCGGGCTATCGACCCGGACGCGAGGCCTTGGCTGTACTGGAGGTCGGCCAAACGGCCGAAGACGCCGCCGACCTTGGCAGGCTGACCGGAGCGCCCGGGGACGCGGGTTCGGCCTGGCCGCGCTGGAGGCACTGTTGCATTGAGTCGGAAGGCGTCGGCGAAGGGCAGCGGAGTGGAGGCTCTCCCTATGGCGAGGCCGCTAAGAATGACTGAAACACGCGATCGTGACCGCGATCTGCCGTGTTGAGCGGCCGAGTGGAGGCAGCCGGAAAGGGTGATCGCTCAATGCAACAGTGCCCGTCTTGGGTGCGTCGGAGGGTGCCGTGGAGCTCCCGCTGTTCCCGCTGTCGACCGTCCTGCACCCCGGGTTGCCGATCTCCCTGCACGTCTTCGAGGACCGCTACTGGGAGATGTTCGGCCGGACCCTCGACGGCGAGCGGCGCTTCGGATGGTCGCTCTCGTCCACGGCCATGAGGTCGGCAGGTCCGCCGTCTACCACCCGATCGGCTGCTTGGCCGAGGTCGGCGACGTCCGGCGCTACCCCGACGGGCCGCCTGGACGTGGTGGCCAGGGACGAGCGCCGCTTCCGCATCGAAGGCGTGACCCAGGCGGCGCAGTACATCGCCAACGTGGCTACGCTAGGCGAGTCCGCCAGCGAGCGGGCCACGGAGCGGATCGTCCCGGTCGCCCGCCTCTTCAACCCGCTATGTCACCACCCGCGGGAGATCGTCGGTGAGAGCGAGATCGGGCAGGTCGACCTGCCCAATGACCGGTCGCAGCCTCCTCCCTGGTCGCGGCCGGCCTCCAGGTCGACCCGCCCGACAAGCAGAACCTGCTGGCCATCCCGCCCGCGTCCGAGCGCCTGCGCACCGAGGGGCGCTCCTCCGGAGGGAGCTGTCCCTGCTCGAGCAGTTGGGCATCGCCGGTCCGGCCCCGCCCGACACCGCCCTTCTCGCTGAAGCGAACGTGGGTGCTCCAACTGAGCACGGGTGCCAAAGGAGACACGATGTGTGCTGACAGCCACCCCGTAGTGCTCATCAATCCGTTCGAGGTGCCGCCCGACCGGCACACCGAGTTCGTGACCCGCTGGGAGCGGGCGAGGGACTTCCTCGCCGGCCGGGAGGGCTACGTAGACACGGCCCTGCACCGCAGCCTGGCTCCGGAGGCCGAATTCCGGTTCGTCAACGTGGCGCGTTGGCGGTCCCCGCGCGACTTCCAGGCGGCCATGGCCGCGCCCGGGTTCCCGGGCCGGCAGATGCCCTACGTCTCGCACCCGGCGCTGTACCAGGTGGTCGCCGAGGACGACGCGTCGGCCGGGCCGGACCCGGCCGGATCGGACCCGGCGGGGTTGGAGCCGGCGGGGGCCGTGCTGCTGATCAACCTGTTCGAGGTCCCGGCGCCCGACGAGGACGACTTCATGTCCTCGTGGGAGCAGGCCCGGAGCCTCATGCGGGCCCGGCCCGGCTATCTGGGCACCAGGCTGCACCGCAGCCTTGCTCCTGACGCGGAGTTCCGCTTCGTCAACATCGCCGCGTGGCCGAGCGCGGGCGCGTTCCAGGCCGCGATCGACGACCCCGCCTTTCGCGAGGCCACCGCGGAGATCGCGGGCCGGGCGCACCCGTCCCTCTACGAGGTCGCGCGGCGGTAGCCGCTTCGGCCAGGCCAGCTACGGAGCGCGCTCCAGCTCGGCTTGCTGCTCCGCGAGCTGAGGTGCCGCCGTCCACCGAGCCGACCTTCGGAGAGGGGTCATAGGCGACCGCCAGCCAGGTGTTGGGCCGCGCCCTGGCCCCGACGAAGGCCAGGTAGTCGTCCAGCAGGTGTGACCCGCCCGCCACGCTTGCCTGCGCGATGGGCGATGGTGCGCAGCGCGGTGGCTGCAGGTGCAAGGCGGACCCGCCGTAGCCGCAAGGATGAGGACGAGGCGGTCGTGAGGCCCCGCGTGGCCTGGACGACAGCCGTGTCGACCTTGTCATGAGGGGGTGGTGCTGTCAGGCTCGCGATATCCGACCAAAGGGGGCGCTTATGGCAGCAGCGGCCGCATCCCAGCCGCCGGTCGGCACGATTCAGGTTGTCGATCCCCATCCGTTGAACTGGCTGTTCATCACCTGGAACACGATGGAGGAGCCGGTCCGCACCGACGAGCGGGGCCACATCGTCGGCGCGGCGATGCAGGACTCCCGCTGGGTCGACGAGTCCACCTTGGAGGTGCAGCTCCGCAGCGGCGTGCGCTACCAGGACGGCGAGCAGCTCACCGCAGAGAGCTTCAAGCGGGCGTTCGAGGAGGTCCAGCGCTGGAAGGCGCCGCACCCACCCGGCACCTACCTCAACTTCCACCCCGACACCCGGCTCGAGGTGATCGACGGCCACACCGTCCGCATGGTGTTCCCGGAGCCGGATGGGCTGGTGCTGGGCAAGTTCCGCGGCTTCCACCTGCCGAGCACGCGCTTCTGGGACGAGGAGGGCTTCGGCTACCGCACGCGCGGCAGCGGCGAGGGCCACTGGTGAGTGATCGACGCACCGGGCCCGTGGGGCACCGGACCGTTCATGCTCACCGAGGGCGCCTCGTCGCTGGAGGCCGAGATCGGCCTGGTGCAGGCCGACCCGTTGGTCTGCGTGTGGCTGCCGACCGGCACGCCCCGAAGCGACCGGGTGGTGCTGGAGGCCAACGCCGGCCACTGGAACACCGCGCGCGGGCCGCGGCTGGAGCGGGTCATCTTCCGTAACGACCTGTCGGCCGCACAGGCTCTAGAGCTGGTGTGTACCAGCGAGGGGGAGGTCGACCTCGTCACCGAAGTCGCCCCCGCCGACGCGCAGACGGTCAGCGCCTCCGAGCACGCCAAGCTGGTCAGGGTGGACGCGATGCGGGTGCTGGTCGGGGTGATCAACCGCGACGCCGAGGGCGCGCCGCTGCACGACCTGCGGACCCGCAGGGCGCTCAACCTGGCGGTCGACCGCGACCGGCTGATCCAGCAGGCGTTTGCCGGCTACGCCTCCCCGCTGGCGGGGCTGACCCCGCAGTACGCGGCCGGGGTGCCACCGGGCCAGCAGCCCTACCCGCACGACCCGGAGCAGGCGCGCCAGCTGCTGGCCGAGGCGCGCTGGCCCGCCGGGCGGGCGCTGCGGCTGGCCGCCCCCGCCGACCTGGAGGGCGTGGCCCGGCTGCTGGCCGACAGCTTCACCAGCTCGCTGGGGGTGGAGGTCGACCTGAGGGTGATCCCGCCGGAGCAGCTGTTGGCCGCCCAGCATGCGCTGGTCGAAAAGGTGTTGCCGCTGCCGTTTGACGTGCTCGTGCACGCCTGGTTCGACCTTGCCGCGGACGCGCCACCGGCGGTGCTGCACCGCGAGTTCTTCCACGCCACCGGCGCGTTTCGGGCCGGCCCGCCGATCGCGGAGTTCCAGGAGCTGATCGGCCGGTTCGCGGTGGCGACCGACCCTGGGGTGCTGGGGGAGCTCACCACCGACATCGACCGGTTCGTCTACCAGCAGGCGCTGTGTGTCTTCCTGTGCGCGCCGCAGGCGCTGTACGCGGTCAACCGGCACGTCGCCTTCGACGGCTACGCCGCCACCTTCGAGCTGGCCGAGACCCAGGCCTCACGGCAGCACTGGTCACGACGTTAGGCACTTCGCGCCTCGCGACGGTGTGGCCTCGGGGATGCGGTGCTGCTTCCGCCGGTCGCTGCGCGACCGTCATCGGTTGAGGCGAAGACATGGCGGCACTGGCAGCCAACGTGCGCTGCTGCGGCACTGGGCGGAAGGTACCAGGCCGCTCAGGCCGACGGCGCTTCGCGGCGCTCGTTGGCCAGCTCGCGGATCTTCGCCTCCTGGTAGCGGCGGCGCCCGCCGAGCGTCTTCAGGAAGGGTGCTGCGGCACGACACGGTGGCGTTCGCGGCCGGCACCCGGACCGAGTCGGTGAAGCTTCCGACCCGGGAGCTGTTCGGGCGTGAGGGCGCCACGACCGTGCCGCTGGTCAAGCGACCGGAGCGGGCCAGGACGACCCGGTCGGTCGGCGCCGGGCGGCGCAGCAGACCCTGGCAGGCCGCGGGCAGCCGTCGTCGTGACGGCTTGCACGACGGTAAGACGCCCGGGAATCGAGGGTGAGCTGGCCGTCGCGGGCGCTGCCCCTGGGCGGCATCGTTCCCTCGGGCCCGGCATCGCCAACCCCATCGTGCTCTGCCTGGATCTCTGGACACCGGCCCTGCACGGTGGTGGAGTTGCGCCGCCGGCACGAAACCCGCTTCTGGTAGGAGGAGGGTCCGATGGCGAAGATCCTGTATGCGACCAGCTTCGGCTCTGATGACCCGACCCGCGCCACCATCCCCTTCATCGCCGCGACCGGGGCGATCCAGGCGGGGCACGAGCCGGAGATCGCCCTGCTCGGCGAGGCGACCTACCTGGTCAAGACCGGGATGGCCGAGCAGATCCAAGGGGTGGGATTCCCGCCGCTCACGCAGCTGTTCTCCAAGCTCATCGAGCATCGGGTTCCCGTCTACGTGTGAGGGCTGTGCGGGAAGGCCCGTGGGGTCTCCGAGGACGAGCTCAACAACATCGGTGCACGGTTCATCAGCCCAGCAGAGTTCGCGGAGGTGACGGCGGCCGCCGACCGAGTTGTGACCGTCTGAACGCCGACGCAGCAAGTATCACTCCAGTCTGGCGGCGGCCCGCCTGCCCGCCAGGGGAGATCCCGACGCCGAGCAGCTTGTGGCCGACCTCCGCCGGCAGCTCGCCGGGCTGCCCGACAGCGCGAATAGTGAGTGAGCGGCATCCGATGCCGCTGCCGAACCCGAGCGAGCAGGAGGTTGGGCCGTGCCACGAATCGTCACCCTGCTGGCCGCAGCGACCGAGATCGTGGCTGCGGTGGGCGCCGGCGAGGAGCTGGTCGGCGTCTCCCACGAGTGCGACCACCCACCCGGCGCGGTGGCCGGCCGGCCCGTGCTGACCACGGCCAGGGTCGGGCCACTGCCCTCCAGCGCCAGCGTGGACCGCTCGGTCCGCCAGCTGGTCGCCGACGCCCTGGCCGTCTACGACATCGACGCCGAGCTGCTGGCCGCCCTCGCCCCGGACGTGATCGTGCCCAAGACCTGCGCCGGGTCTGCGCGGTCAGCGTCGACGACGTCCGGGCCGCGGTCGCCCAGCTGGCCGCCAACGCCAACCTGCGGCTGGTCACCCTGCACCCGCGCCGCCTTGGCGACATCCTCGACGACATCGCCCGGGTCGCGGCCGCGGTCGCCCGCCCGGCCGCTGGGGAGCGGGTGGTGGCCGGGCTGCGAGATCGGATCGAGCGGGTCGGGACCGTGGCGGGCGGGTCGCTGAGCCGGCCCCGGGTGGTCACGGTGGAGTGGATCGAGCCGGTGATGCTCGGTGGGCTGTGGATGCCCGAGCTGATCGAGCTGGCAGGCGGCGAGCCGCTGGGGGTTGCGGCCGGAGCACCAGCGCCGACCGTCGGGCCAGACGTGCTGGCCCGGCTGGCGCCCGACGTGGTCGTCGTCAAGCCGTGCGGGTTCACTGTCGAGCGGACCCTGGCCGAGCTGCCCGTCCTGACCAGGGCCCTGCCATGGGCGGCGTGGACTGGCCCAGGGCGGGCCGCCCGGGTGTATGTGGCCGACGGCAACGCCTACTTCAACCGCTCCGGCCCACGCATCGTGGACTCGCTGGAGCTGCTGGCCGCCTTGCTGCACCCGGGCCGCTTCCCCGACCACACGGCCCGGCTGGCCGGCGCGGCCGTGCGGATCGGCCCCGAGCTGGAGGTCCTGCCCGCCATCACGACCTGAACGTACGGAGCCGACGGTGCTGTGGCTCCCAGCCCCGCCTGGAACCACAATGGGCGGCGGCGCTGCGTGCCATGCGGGAACACCGGCGCGACCAGCAGCAACGCAGCCGCCAAGCTCCCAGCCGAGCCGGGCACCCTCGCGTGTGCGCTGTAGCACTGCCAGCCATCCGCGGCATGCTCGACCGCGTCATGCCGGCGACGGTCGCACGGGACGTCCGGTCGAACCGGGCATCGTGACGGTGTGAGCCGCTCGGGCCCGTTGCACGCGCCGGCCGCCGCGACGGTGCCCGTCTTCGAGTACCACGTCGCGGGACGCGGCCCTGTTCCTGGTCGGCTTGCCGTGATGAACCGTAACGCCCAACGCGCTCGCGGCGCTCTACGGAAGGTGGCCGAGGACGGTGGCCTGTCGACAGTCACAGCCATAGCGTGCCCCGGCTGGGCGACCCTGTGCTGCCCGGGCGACGTGGCGAGGTCATTCGACGGCGGTTGGTAGGTAGGCTCCCGCCGGGAAGGCGCAGAGGAGAGGGATGGGACCGGCCGTGGCCACACGCACCGTTGAGATCGACCTGCCGACCCAGACGACGCTCGACCAGGCCATCGTGGCGCTGCTCCAGCTCCGGCGCGGGCAGGTGCCCGGCGATGCGACCCTCGACCAGGCTGCCGTCCTGAGGTTCGAATACACCACCGCCGACGAGGCGACGCCTGAGGTCCCACCACCCGAGGACATCACACCCGAGGAGTAGGCGATTTGCTCGCTCGAAGCAGACCCCCCGGGGTTCGACAGTTGATTAGTACTCCAACCGGAGATCGTGACCTTCATGGTTGTTGGACCGCTTGCCGTCGGTAGTGGCAGGCGCGAGCGCGGGCTTGCTGCCGGCGTTGCCACCACGACCAGCGCAAGCGGTGGCTCGTATCAGCGACGGGTGCGGCGACGAGCGCAGCGAATAGGTGCTGGACCTCGTTGCAGGTCAGCTCGATCACCCCGGGTGGAGCCGGCTGCCGAGCGTGCTCGGTTGTCGCGGCCACCACCAGGAACGCATACGCCAACATGGCCAGCGTCACCCAGCGGTACCAGGAGGACCAGCGGCGAACCTGATGCTGGTCCAAGCCGCACAGCCCCTTGCCGGCCTGGAACGCCTCCTCCACCCGCCAACGGGTCCCGGCCACCCGCACCAGGGCGACCAGCGGCAGGCCGGCCGGGCCGGCGCACACGTAGTAGGCCAGCTCCCCGGTGCGAAGGCTGCGGCGCACCAGCAGCCAGCGGCCCCACTCCTCCGGGGTACCGGCGCGGTCCAGCAGCAGGCGGCTCCACGCATACCAGCGGCGGCCCTTGGCGCCCTGCCCAGCGCTGAGGCGCAGCCAGCAGTGCGGTGGGACGCGCTCGGCCAGCCGGGCCGCCGGCATGGCCGGCCCCGACGGCGGCGGCAGCGGCTCGGTGCACTTGACCGCCAGCACATACGGCAGCTGGCGGGCCTCCAGCCAGCCGCGCAACGCCGGGCTGTTGCCGTAGACCTCATCGGCGGTCACCCACCCGGCCGGCACCCCGGCCGCCAGCGCGCGTTCCAGCATCACCCTGGCCAGCTCCGGCTTGGTCGCAAAGGCGCGCTGGTCGGGGACGCCAGCGGCGTGGCAGCGGGCGGGATCGTCGATCCAGCCTTGGGGCAGGTACAGCTCGCGGTCGATCACCCCGTGCCCGGCGGTGGTGGCGTAGGTCAGGTAGACGGCGACCTGGGCGTTATCGACCTTGCCGGCGGTGCCGGTGTACTGGCGACCCACCCCACGGTGTGGGTGCCCTTCTTGAGATCCCCCGTCTCGTCAACCACCAGCACCGCGCTCGGGTCGCCGAGGTGGTCGACCAGGCAGTCGCGGACGTCGTCGCGGACCCCGTCGTGGTCCCAGACCGCCCCAGCCAGCAGGTGCTGCAGGCCGTCGGGGGTGGCCTGGCCGGCGTGCTCGGCGATCGTCCAGCAGTTCTTGCGTGGCAGGTCCGCCAGGAGTCCAAGGACCAACGTGCGGGCGTGCCGCCGGGGCTCCACCCGGCCGAACCGGCCGGCGACCCGGCCCAGCAGCTCCTCCAGTCCCGTCTGCCAGCTCGTAGGGGTTACGCTGTGGCCTCCGGCTACCGTGTGATCTTCGGTTGTCCACATACCACCGGATCATCACCGCTGGGGCGGTACTGATGAACGACAGTTGGGAGGGCTTCTGAACGTGCAGCCGAGCGAGATCACCGACGTCCTGAACCATCCGATCAGCCAGGAGCTCCTGGCCCGCGACCTGACCCGCCTGGCCTACGTCGCCAAGGACGGCACGCCCCGGTCCATCCCGATCGGGTTCGTCTGGAACGGCTCGGAGATCGTCATGTGCACGGCAAAGAACGCCGCGAAGGTCCCGGCCCTGCGCCACAACCCGGCGGTCGCCCTGACCATCGACACCGAGGTGCACCCGCCGAAGATCCTGCTGATCCGCGGTCGGGCCGAGCTGGACGTCGTCGAGGGCATCCCGGACGAGTACCTTGAGATGAACGGCACCTACACGATGACGCCCGAGCAACGGGTCGAGTGGGAGGCCGACGTGCGTTCGCTCTACGACGGCATGGTCCGGATCGTCGTGACCCCGACCTGGGTGAAGCTGATCGACTTCGAGACGACCCTCCCGAGCGCGGTTGCGGAGCTGGCCCGGCAGCGGGACGAACGTCAGCGCGCCTGAGCGCCACTGTGTGTCCGACGCATCGAGATCCGGACCCAGGAGCTACACAGGGAGCACGGTCGAACCACAAGAAACCGCGCGGAGCCGGGGTCGCTGGTGCCGGTTGGGGCCGTGGAGATCGGATCAGCGGCGCAGCGACGAGCCGACTGATCACGGCATCGGCCGGTCCCGCGGTGGGCTGACCACCGGATCATCACCGGTGGCCGCCCTGCCTGCTGGCCGGCTCTGCCGCTCCCCGATCAGCCAGATCACGATCTCCGGTTGGAGTATTAGGTGTTGACCGAGTCCGGCCGGTTGCTTGTGAGCGTGGCCCAGGCCGCAAGGTGGCTGCGAGGATCAGCGCCGTCGTCGGGGTGGGTCGCGTAGCTGTCGGCGGGCCAGCGCCTCGGGAGACGCGGGCGTAGCGGTCCAGCGACGCCACCGAGGTGTGGCCGGTTAGGCGAGCAGCGTGGCGGTGTTGGCGCCGGCCTGGGGGGCGTGGGTGAGCGCCGAGTGCCGAAGCTGGTGCAGCGTCCATGGTCCGCCGGGACAGGCGACGGTGGCCTGCTCGAACAGCTCGGCGGCGCGGCGGTGCGACAGCCGTGTGCGGCCGGTGGCCGGGGCGAGGTCGCCGGGTGGCAGCGCGATGCGGGCGCGCCGGTCGGTTACAAACACCGGACCGGTCCGGCGGCTCTTGAGCAGCCCAGGCAGCAGCCGGGGCGGTGCCGGTCTGCCGCACGATCACGTCGACCGCGCTGCCCTTGCGGCGGCCTTTGGCGCAGCGGTTGCGCAGATCCAGCTCGTCGACGTCGAGGGCGAGGACCTCGTGGGCGCGGGCGGCGGTCTCATAGAGCATCCGCCACAGGGTTCGCTCCCGCGGGCCGAGATCATGGCGCTGGCGAGCACCCCGGGCCGGCCTCGGAGGTGAATCCGGCTCCTGCCAGGCCAGCCGGCTCGGTAGGGGGTCGGCGGCTGGCACCACGGCTGCCGGCGCCCTGCCGCGGAGGAGTGCCGAGCACCACAAGCGGCGGAACACCACCGCATGGCGGGAGCCTGCCACACCCGCCGAGTCCGGACAACTCCGCCCTCCACGGCACGGTTGCATCGGTGGCAGTCGCGTCCGAGCAGACGTAGCGCCACCGACCGGCCACCTTCACATCGGTCTCATCGACCTGCCAGCGATCCCCGACTCGGTGCCGGCAGGGCCGGGCGGCTTCGGCCAGCAGCGGGTGAAGCGCTGGACCTACCGGTAGATGATGACGTGGTCGACCTGGACACCGCGCTCGGTGAGGAGCTCATCGACGTCGCGGTAGGACAGGCCGAGGCGTAGGTACCAGCGGACCCAACGATCACGTCGGGTGGGAAGCCGAAGCCGGCGAAGGCGGATCGGGGAACTGGAGGATGGCGAGGTCGGCGAGTGTTCATGCCGGCCGCCTTGCTGCTCCCGGGCGGTCACGGCGAACGCAACCGTGCCGATCAAGGAGGGTGATGACGCCCCGCGGGCGTCACCCCGCGGGCCGTGGCCGCAGCCGGAGCCGGCGGTGGCCTGGTGGAAGCCGTGCTGCTAGGTGTGGATGACGGCGTTGTGGCCGCCGACGCCGTTGGGCTCGAACGCCTCGGCGGTTGGGTCGTCGTGCCAGCGGCCACCCTCGGCGAGGTAGCGGAACGCGAATCGGCGCCCGCGGGGCAGGGTCACCACGGCGCTGCGGGTGCCGTTGCGGCGGGGCCGCAGCGGGTGGGCGAAGGGGTCCCAGCCGTTGAAGTCGCCGACCACCGACACGTTACCGGCAACGGCGTCCTTGGGCAGGACGAAGTTGACCTTGACGGCCTGACGGTCCTTGACGGGTGCCTGGGTGACCACGGGCAGCTCTCCTTTCGGCGTCACTGGACGGACAGTCCAAGATGTCGGGACGAGGGCGGTCGCGCTTGAGCCCAGAGTGCAGCGGCGGTGCCCATCCGGTGAGCTTGGCTGACGGCTTCCGGCTCGCTGCAACGGTGCCGCCCCGGGCTCGTGGTAAGGCAACCAGCGATCGCCAATGCGCCCGCGCCCGCGGGCCCTGGGATGCGACTTCGTCGGCCCGGGACGGCTGGCTTCCAGGAGGGACGGACACCTGATCGAGACCTCGACCGGTCCGAAGACACCAGGGCTGGCGCCGGGTTCACCGCGGCGGTCTCCGACGACTTCCGGACGGCCCGCCGGATTCTGGGACCCGGCCGGGCGCTGCTGTGGTGTCAGGGGTGGTGGGACCGCAACGGGATCGTGTCGGCCAACTCGTCCAGGACGGCCAGCAGCTGGGTGACCTCGGTGTCAGTGTTGGCGGCGGTGAGCTGCAGGCGGAAGCCGACCTGCTGGCGGGGCACGCCGGGGTAGAACGCCAGGGTGGCGTAGATGCCGTGGTCCAGCAGGAAGCGGCCGGCCCGTGGCAGATCGCCGGGGTCGGCCAGCGGCACCTCGATGATCGGGAAGCCCGAGGTGTTCAAGGTGGCCGCCCCCAGCTTGTCGAGGTGGTCCAGGACCCGGCGGGTCTTGCCGTAGAGCATGGCGCGGAGCTCGTCGCCGCGGGTGTCGTTGATGCCGAGGCCGACCAGGGCGCTGGCCAGCGAGGCGACCGGGGAGGGTCCCGAGTACAGGTAGGGCGGTGCGGCGACCTTGAGCAGCCGTTTGAGCGCAGATGGGCCAGCGATGAAGGCCAGCAGCGAGGAGTAGGCCTTGGAGAACCCGGCCGTCAGGATGACGTGGTCGTAGCTCTCGCCGAGGTGGCGGACCACGCCGTTGCCGCGGCGGCCGTAGGGGCACGGCTCGTCGGGGCTGCGCTGCCCGATCACCCCGAAGCCGTGGGCGTCGTCCAGGTACAGCAGGGCGTCGTGGTCGCGCGCCAAGGCCGCGAACGCCGGCAGGTGGGGCGGGTTGCCGGTCATGCTGTTGACGCCGTCCATGCAGACCAGCCGCGGCTCCTTGGGGTGGCGGCGCAGCAGGTCCTCGAGCGCCTCGGGGTCGTTGTGGGCGAAGCGGTGCAGGCGGGCGCCGTGGGCGCGGGCGACCACGCAGCCGTCCCAGATCGTCTTGTGGGCGCGGCTGTCGACGAAGATCGTGCCGTCGGAGGCCAAGATGGGGATGACCGAGGCGTGGATGTGGGTGAGGGTCGGTAGCAGCAGGGTGTCCTCGGCGCCGAGCAGCCCGGTGAGGCGGGTCTCGATCTGCTGGTAGAGGGCGGGGCTGCCGAGCATCCGCGACCAGCTCGGATGGGTGCCCCACCGCTTCAGGTAGTCGGGGATGGCGGCGATGACCTCGGGGTCGAGGTCCAGCCCGAGGTAGTTGCAGGAGGCGAAGTCGACCAGCCAGCGCCCTTCGACCCGGATGCGGCGGCCGCGCACCTCGTCGATCACGGCGTCGAGCAGCTGGTGGTGGGCGAACAGCTCCTGGAGGTCGGCGCAGGCGGCCAGCCAACGCGCCAGCCAGCCGCTGGGCGCGGGGCGGTCCACCAAGTCGACCACTGGTGCCAGGACGGTCGTGGCGGCGGGTCGCGGGCGGTCGCGCGAGGGTGGCATGGCGGCTCCCGGCAGGGCGGCGACGCGGTCCCCGGTTGCCCAGACCGAGGCGCATGAGACCGCGACAAGCTAGCAGGATTGCCACCCCCCCGCCAGACGAAGCGAACAGCTCTAGCCAGTCGAACACGCCCACGCCTGAGCTGCGTACGGCGGCGGCGACCCCGACCTGCAGGCGCCCACACCCCGTCGGCCTGGCCGCCGTCGGTGCTCCCGGCCAGGACCCCAGCAGGCGGCTCAAGCGGCCCGCGCACCGGGCCGAGACAGCCGAGAGCAGAGAAGACGACGCCGACAAGGAACCGTGGATGCCACCAGGCCAGCAAGCCCCCTCCCATCCGCCGACCTCTCTGGACCAACGAGAGCTCGAGCGGGTCATCGCCACCCTGCTGCTCGGCCTGGACCTCGTCAGCGTCGCGGTCACCGGCGAGCAGCCCAGCCTAGCCCGCGCGCCAGCGTCGGGCGGGCCGGTCGCCGACGGCCCGACCGGGTACGATCCGGGGGTGCAGCAACCCAACCCGCCAGCCGAGCCTGCCCTGCCGCCACGGGTGCTGATCGTCGACGACGCCCCAGCCATGCGCGCCGCGCTGCGTGGCCTGCTGGAGGACCACGGGCTGCCGGTCGTCGGCGAAGCCGCCGACGGGCTCCAGGCTGTCACCATGGCCGAACAATTCCAGCCCGACGTCGTCGTGATGGACGTGCGCATGCCCGGCCTCGACGGCCTGCAGGCCACCACCCGCATCACCGGCGCCCACCCCACCATCCGGGTGGTTGTCTACTCGGTGTTCGACAGCGACCAGACCCAGCTGGCCGCCCACCTGGCTGGCGCCGCCGCCTTCGTCCCCAAGCACGCTCCACCCGAGCACGTTCCCGCCGCCGTGCTCGCCGTCTGGCAGGCGGCCACCGCCACCCCGACCCCGCCAGCGGCACCACCCAGCAGCCATCCGCAGTAGCCTGGCGAGAGTGATTGGCTGGCCTCCCGGGTCGTGCATCCGGACAGCACCGTGAAGCCACGCGGCCCTGGGACGCGCGCCGACGCCCCGTGAGGCCACCGTGGACTCGTTCGCTCACCGAACGTGGGCATCGGTTGCCCACTGCGACCACCAGGTGCCGTGGCTGGTGCGCCGCAGGCAGAGGGGCGGCTACCAGGTACGAGTGGCCGGCCGGCTGGGCGATGCGCTGCTACACGCCTTGGCCGACCCCGATCCTGCGGTGGTCACCCGAGACCGTGCTGCACATGCCCGACCGGGCGCCCTCTGCGGGCTGCTGCAGGACGGGCTGGAGATCGTGGAGGTACGCCGGGTGCCTACACGGCCAGGTGCACCGACTGGGTGGGTAGCCCGCCGTTCGCCGCTGCCGACCCTCGCCGATCCGCGGCCGGGCTGAGCAGGCACCCTCAGCGGCTCCGCAGGCCGTACAGGACCCGCTCCAGCAAGGCCCGGTCGGGACGGTCGCCGGCGTGGGCGGGCCGGTAGACGACGACCAGGTGCTCGTCGGCCATGTCGCCGACCAGCACGCGGATGACGCCCAGGGGGAGGCGGAGTTGTGCGGAGACCTCGGCGATGGACAGCAGGTCGTGGCAGAGGGCGGCGATGGCGCGCTGCTCGACGGTCAGCTTGGGCGTCCGCTCTCCGATGGAGGTGGTGGCGACCAGCGCCTCGATCTCCAGGTCGTCGTGGGTGGGCCGGGTCCGCCCACCGGTCAGCGCATAGGGGCGGACCCGTCGGCGGTCGGGCGCTGGCTGGTCGTCGGAGGCGCTCATGTCCGGGCTTGCCTGGGTCGGGCGTGGGTGACCGGCCTTGACGGTTGCCGGCGTCCCGCCCTGGGGCAGGGTGCGCGACGCCGATCGTTGACCGGCCCGCCAGCGGGATGTCGGGCGCTCATAGCGGGAGGGCGGCTTGCAGCTCTGCGCGGAGGCTTGGGGTGAGGACCTCGCCGGCGCGCGCGACCAGCAGCGCCATCTCGTAGCCGACCACACCCACGTCGCAGGAGGACGCGGCCAGCACCGTCAGGCAGGACCCGTCGCTGATCGCCATGACCAGCAGGAACCCCCGCTGCATCTCCACCACGGTCTGCTTAACCAGCCCGGCGTCGAAGTAGCGGGCGGCGCCCTGGCTCAGGCTGGCCACCCCCGAGGCGATCGCGGCCAGCTGGTCGGCCATGACCCGGTCCAGCCGCTCGGACACCGCGACCGGCAGCCCGTCGGCCGACACGACCATCGCGTGGGCGACCCCAGGGGTTCGCGTGGCGAAGTTGCCGAGCAGCCAGTTGAGGTCGCGGGCGTCGGCGCTGAGCGGCGGCATGGGCGCTCCTGGTGGCTGGCCACGGTCGAGCCCGTTGCAGGAGGCGTCGTCGGCCCGCTGGCCCGGATCCAGGCCGTCGGCGACCACGCGGCCGTGCGTGCGGCCGCGTTGGTAGCCCGACAGCATACTGCCGACCTCATCTGGGAGCGCGCTGGACCTCGTCGACCTCACCGGGTATCGAGCCGGGGCACCAGATGCGGCTGCTGGTCGGCGTGGGAGACGCGTTGCGTCGCCCGACCGGCTGCCGCTGCGGCTCATTGGGCCGCCTCATGATCCGGACCCGTGACGCTCTCGCTCGGCGTGCTCCAGACCCGGTTGGAAGCCTTCAGCGAATCCTCCGCGAGCTCCCTTGCCCATGCGTTGGCGGTCACCTGGCACCGCCACCCGGCAACTCCGGTCGCCTGCGACGTGACGCTGTCCCCGGCGCAAAGCTCCTGGTGAGCTGGTATCTCCAGCGGTGCGTCGAGCCTGGCCGGTGAGTGGCCCTTGCCCGTCGTGGTTGCCCCAGCCGGAGGGATGGTGGCGCAAACGCGCTGGTGAAGGTGGGTTTGCCCATCGTCGTTTCAGGCGCCACCGGCAACGCATGGGCAAACCCACAAGCAGCAGAAACGCCGCGCCGGCTGCTCCTTTCGGGCGGATTTCGGGTCGACGGCGGCCGCGATCGGCGGCTGGACGAGCGCGCTCGGCTGTTGGGGTTCGAGGATCTGCACGGATGCCTGCAGGCCCGCTGCGACGCCGGCGCCAGCATCCCCCGGATCGCCACCGAGCTTGGGGTGCGCGACTGGCAGGTGCACGCGGCGCTGTCGCGCCTGGCGGTGCGGCTGGCGCCTCGTTCGCAGCGGCTGGCGCAGCAGCGGCGGCGCCACACCGAGGAACGCATCGCCGCCCGCGTGGCCCAGCTAGGCTTCGCCGACGTGGGCGCCTACCTGGCGGATCGGGTGGTGCAGCGAGGGTGGCTGTTGGCGGAGGTGGCCGCGGAGCTGGCCGCGCATCGGGTGACGGTGCGGCGGCTGCTGGACCGCCACGGGATCCGCCGGGTGCGGCGCACCCCCGCCGAGCGGGCGGCGTCCGAGTCGGGGCGTCGGGTGCAGGCGGTGGGGTGGCAGGCGCGGCGGTCGGCGAGGCTGGCGGAGCTCGGCTTCGCGGACCTGGCGGCATACCTGCGGGCGCGGCACGTCGCGCAGGGCTGGTCGATCAAGCGGATGCGGGCCGAGCTTCGGGTCGGCCGCCGGTGGCTGGTGGGGGAGTTGGCCCGGCTGGGGCCGCGACCCTGACCTGGGCCCGATCCAGCGATGCTGTGGGGTGTCGGGCCGCGACGGTGCTGCGGCGAGGTCTGGCGCTGGGTGGTTCTCGCCGGGTTCACTGGTTCTGGAGGCTGCCGAACGGGGTGGGGGCTCGGCGTGGCACAAGCGGCGCCCTTCCGAGCCGGGGGATGGAGCTTCAGCACGCCGGGGCCGCGGTGTGGCCTCTTTGGTATCCCGTCGTTCAGCCTCTGCGGCGCCACCGAGTGGCAGGTGATCGATGGATGAACGAGCCGCTGACCGCGTGAACGGTCGGTGATCGACGGGTGATCGAACCGATGCGCCGCCACCATGGCGGGAGCCGGGCGGTTCCGGCGAGCATGCGCTGCCCAGTTGCGCTGGGCGACCCGAGCCAGCCAGGTTGTCGGGCCGGGATCGATACTGGGCTTCGCCGGGGGCCGCGGTGGCGCTGCACGTTCAACGCCACGTCGCCGTGCAGCCTTGGCACTGGCTCGTGGTCGGGACCGGCTGCGCTCGGCGGCGTGGGCGCAGGCGGATGCGCGAACGCCCTGGTTAGCGTGATCGAGACAGGATCGGGATCGGGTGCGACACTCCCACGCGCGCCAGCCGTGGACGACTGGACTCGGCCGGCGGCACCAACAGCCGTGGGCGAGCAAGGAGCCGTGCATGCCCAACCCCGATCCTCGGCCCACACCACCTGCACGCCAGCCCGCCGCCAGCCAGGGCCGCAGCCGTGGTCGACGGCCACGACCAGGGCCGCCAGGGTTCACCTACGAGGTGCAGCTGCTGGGCGGTGAGGCTGGCCGCCTCCTTGCGCAGGAGCAGACCGAGGCGATCGCTGCGGTGCTGGCGTGGCTTGCCACCCACCCGCCCATGCCCACTGCCACGACCGGGCCGGCGGCCACCGCCGTCGGCAAGCCTGGCGGGCAGAGCACGGCGACGCGGACCGGGACGCGGCCAGCCCAGCCGAGCTCCGCGGGGCCAGCGGATGGGAGCACGCAGCGGGGGACGGGCGGGAGCGGGGGGTGGGCCGACACCCACGCCGAACCGGCCGAGGCCCTCCGGCGGGCCGGGCGGCCTGGAGGGTGGCGGGTCGTGGTCGACGGATCCGACCGCGGTGCGGGTGCAGGCGGTGGGGAGGGGGGGGTGGGCCGACACCCACGCCGAACCGGCCGAGGCCCTCCGGCGGGCCGGGCGGCCTGGAGGGTGGCGGGTCGTGGTCGACGGATCCGACCGCGGTGCGGGTGCAGGCGGTGGGGCTGGTGGGGGCGGGCCGGCCGGTTGGGGAGGTCGCACGGGCGCTGGGTGTGCACCCAGCGGCGCAACGCCGCTGGGTCTGGCAAGCGTGGCATGGGTGGGGGACCGCCATGGGCCTGCCGCAGCCCGACAGCCCTGACCCTCCCGGCTGATCGCAACAAGGGCCAGAAGGGGTCAGCGTAGTGCCGGTGCTCACCGAGGCCCAGCTTCGCCCGCAACGGCGCCCTGACTCCCTCGGGCGTCTTCCAGGTCTTCGAGCGGGCCGCCTCGGTCGGCCTGCCTGGGCTGCATCCGCACCAGCTTCGGCAACTTATTCGCGGCCTGGTGGCTTGCCGCTGGCGGCACCGAGGGGGACCTGATGCGCCTGGCCGGCTGGAAGTCCCGCTCCATGGTGGACCGGTCCGCCAAGGCGGCCGCCGAGCAGCGAGCCCGGGCCGCCCACGCCCGGCTGGGCCTCGGCGACCGAATGCAGAACGCCGGTCAAGTATCGACGCCGCCGCGACGCCTGCAGCATGCGCGCCGTGGCTCCTTGACCGGTGCGCTAGGCGCCGCCGCTGCCCGTGTCGTCGCTGCCGGTGTCGGTGTCGTCGCTGCCGGTGCCGGTGCCGGTGCCGGTGGCGGTGTCGCCGTTGCTCGTGCCTGTGGGCGCGGTGGAGCCGCGCCCACGGCGGGCGGTGCCCGGCGAGGCGGCCGACGACCTGGAGCTTGTGCCGGTCGTCCGGGTCC
>Ga0210378_10000647_pt1 | contig 17993 bp, 21 predicted proteins | sample PLM1_60_b1redo_FD_155465 | JGI IMG/M metagenome (GOLD analysis project Ga0210378, IMG submission 155465) | Groundwater sediment microbial communities from an aquifer in East River, Colorado, USA - PLM1_60_b1 redo | ecosystem: Environmental > Terrestrial > Soil > Riparian zone | place: USA: East...
CGGGACCCGAGCAACGACCCGAGGGACTGTTCCCATGCCATGGGTTCCGGCCTGGAGACGACCCGTGGATCCTGCGCAGGACGCTGCGCGCCCAACGCCGCCAGCACGAGCGCGGCGACATGTTTGCAGTTGAACGCCACGGGGCAGCTGCACTCGCCGTGCGCGAACCGCATGGTCAGATCGTTGGCGGACGCGAAGTACGCCGTCGTGGCGTAGAGGCGGCCGCCCCGCACGGTTCCCTCCAAGGCGCTGCCGGCGGGATCCCATCGCACCCGGATGACCGCGCTCTGCCGCGCGTACTCGGCACCCCTCGTGTAGGAGGCTGCGCCGACGGCGTCCTCCAACAGGGTGAGATCGACGTCAAGCACCGCTACGGAACGCACGCGGCCAAGGTAGCGGTCGGCACCGACGCTCCTCGTTCGACATGCCGGGCCCAGCAAGATTGACATAATCAACGGGGTCTAACCGCGCGCTGGTCCGTCAGATGACGTGAGGTACTGGCGTGCGAGCTTGCCTGCCCCGCCGTTCTGGTCATCCGGACCGGATGAATTCTATGACCGTGATCCGAAAGGCACACCGGGATCGCTGGAGTGGAGCAAAGCCGGGGATTGCCGGCGGACACCGGCGGCGAGGTCAGCGGCCAGGGCGCGGATAGCTGGTTCGCCGGAGGCCGCCGCGGTGACGAAGGCGGAGCCGACGATGACAGCGTCGGCGAAGGAGGCTACCTCGGCGGCCTGGGTGCCGGAGCGGACGCCGAGGCCGACGCCGACGGGGATGGGGGTGTGCTCGCGGATTCGCGCAACCAACGCCGGGGCGGCGTCGCTGACGGTGTCGCGGGCGCCCGTGACGCCCATCGTGGAGGCGGCGTAGAGGAAGCCACGGCAGGCGGCGGCGGTCATGGCGATCCGAGCCGGCGTCGAGGACGGCGCGACGAGGAAGATCCGGTCGAGGTCGTGCGCGTCCGCGGCGGCCAGCCAGTCGGCGGCCTCATCGGGCACGAGGTCGGGGGTGATCACGCCAAGGCCGCCGGCCGCGGCCAGGTCACGGGCGAAGGCGTGCACGCCGTAGCGGTACACCGGGTTCCAGTACGTCATCACCACGGCGCGGCCGCCGGCGGCGGCCACCGTCTGCACGACATGGAACACGTCGCGCAGACGCACGCCGCCGCGCAGCGCAGCGGTCGCCGCGGCCTGGATCGTCGGGCCGTCCATCACCGGGTCGGAGTACGGGATGCCGACCTCGACGAGGTCGCAGCCGGCGTCCAGCATGGCTCGCAGGGCAACCGCCGACCCCTCGACGGTGGGGTACCCGGCCGGCAGGTAACCGATCAGCGCGGCCCGCCGCTCGGCGCGGCACCCGTCGAACAGCGGCGCGAGCCTGGCGATCACGAAGTGTCCCCGTCGAGCACGCTGAACCCGCCGCCGGAGGCGGCAAGTCCGAACCACTGCGCGGCGGTGTCGACGTCCTTGTCGCCGCGGCCGGACAGGTTGACCAGGATCACCGCGTCCGGCCCGAGTTCACGGCCGAGGTCCACCGCGCCGGCGACGGCGTGCGCCGACTCGATGGCCGGGATGATGCCCTCGGTGCGGCACAGCAGCCGGAAGGCGTCCATCGCCTCGGCGTCGGTGACCGGGTGGTACTCGGCGCGGCCGGTGTCCTTGAGGTAGGAGTGCTCCGGGCCGACGCCGGGGTAGTCCAGCCCTGCGGAGATCGAGTGCGCCTCGATGGTCTGGCCCTCGTCGTCCTGCAGCAGGTAGGACAGCGCGCCGTGCAGCGCCCCCGGTGTGCCCTCGGTCAGCGTGGCGGCGTGCCGGCCGGTGGCGATGCCGTCGCCGGCCGCCTCGTACCCGCACAGCCGCACGCCGTGGTCGTCGAGGAAGGCGTGGAAGATGCCGATGGCGTTCGAGCCGCCGCCGACGCAGGCTGCCACCGCGGACGGCAGCCGCCCGGTCAGTTCGAGGACCTGGGCACGGGCTTCGAGCCCGATCACCCGGTGGAAGTCGCGCACCATCACCGGGAACGGGTGCGGGCCGGCGACCGTGCCGAGCAGGTAGTGCGTGCTGTCGACGTTGGCGACCCAGTCACGCAGCGCCTCGTTGATGGCGTCCTTGAGGGTGCGTGAGCCGGTGCCGACCGGGATCACCTCGGCGCCGAGCAGCCGCATCCTGGCCACGTTGAGCGCCTGCCGCCGGGTGTCCTCCTCTCCCATGTACACCACGCAGTCCAGCCCGAGCAGCGCGCACGCGGTCGCGGTGGCCACCCCGTGCTGGCCGGCGCCGGTCTCCGCGATCACCCTCTTCTTGCCCATCCGCCGGGTGAGCAGCGCCTGGCCGAGCACGTTGTTGATCTTGTGCGATCCGGTGTGGTTGAGGTCCTCGCGCTTGAGCAGGATCCGGGCGCCGCCGGCGTGCGAGGACAGCCGGGTGGCGTCGGTCAGCGGAGACGGGCGGCCGCTGTAGTCGCGCTGCAGCCGGTCGAGCTCGGCGAGGAACTCCGGGTCGACGCGGGCCTTCTCGTAGCACGCGGTGAGCTCGTCAAGCGCGGCGATCAGCGCCTCCGGAACGAACCGCCCCCCATACCGCCCGAAGTGCCCGTGCTCGTCCGGCCCATGCCCGCTCCGCTCCGCAACCCCATCCCCCGCGGTGGGCAACTCCCCCGCGCGATAAGCGGGCTCATCGCGCGTTTCCGTGGTCGCGGATGCGCGATAAGCACGCTTATCGCGGTTAGGGAGGCGGTTGGGGGGGCGGGGCATCAGCGGGTGGGTTTGGGGCATGCGGGGTGCGAGCCGGCGGTGACCAGCTCGGCCACCATGCTCCGGGGGTCGCCGCTGGTCACCAGGCCCTCGCCGACCAGGACGGCGTCGGCGCCGGCGCCGGCGTAGGTCAGCAGGTCGGCGGTGCCGCGGACGCCGGACTCGGCCACCCTCAGGACCTCGTTGGGCAGCCCGGGAGCGATCCGGCCGAACACGTCGCGGTCCACCTCGAGGGTGTGCAGGTCGCGCGCGTTCACCCCGACCAGCCTTGCGCCGGCCTCCAGCGCGCGGTCGGCCTCCTCCGCGGTGTGCACCTCGACCAGGGCCGTCATGCCGAGCGACTCGACGCGGTCGACCAGCGACTCCAGCGCGTTCTGCTCCAGCGCGGCGACGATCAGCAGCACGACGTCGGCGCCGTGCGCGCGGGCCTCGTGCACCTGGTACGGGCCGACCACGAAGTCCTTGCGCAGCACCGGCAGGTCGACGGCGGCGCGCACGGCGTCCAGGTCGGCGAGCGAGCCGCCGAAGCGGCGCCGCTCGGTGACCACGCTGATCAGCCGGGCGCCGCCGGCGGCGTACTCCGACGCCAGCCATCCAGGGTCGTCGATCACCGCGAGCTCGCCGCGCGACGGGCTGCGCCGCTTCACCTCGGCGATCACCCCGATGCCAGGCCCGCGCAGCGCGGCCATCGCGTCGCGGGGTGCCGCGACCCGCGCGGCGCGCTCCTTCATCTCGTCGAACGAGACGCGGCGCTCGCGGTCGGCTAGGTCGGTGCGCACCCCTTCCAGGATGGACTCCAGGACGCTCAAGCCGTACCCCTTCCCGCTACCCGGGTCGCTGGCCGATGCTAACCCTCACACCGCGCCGGCCTGTGCACCGGGGTGGGCGCGCGCTGACACCTTGGTCATCGCCGTCGCGGCGGTCTCCGATAGCCCGACGGCGTCCCGTTCAGCCGGTCGGGTCGCGGCCGGCGTCCAGCTCGTCCCACATGTTGCGCTGGCCGGCGGCCGGGCGGGACCGGTAGCGCGAGCCCATCCGCGGCATGCGGTGGCCGAGGGTGGCGAGCAGGACACCGGCGGCGAGCTGGAGGGCGGCGGCGGCCATGCCGAGGACGGCCGGCAGCAGGGCACCACCGGCGCTGGCGAACCCCGCGACAATGCCGACGGCCGCCACCACCCCGCCGAGCAGCCGGCGGAGGAACCCGCCCGTCGCCAGCGCGGCCGCGATCATGGCGAGGGCCAGCGCGGCGAGCGCGGACTGGCCGGCGCCGCCGCCACGGTAGGCGCCGACCCAGAGCAGCACGGCGGCGGCCGCCAGCAGCCCTACGACCGTCCACAGTGGACGCTTCAGGGCGGTCACGGGAGTCACGGCGGTCACCGCGGTCACGGCTGCGCGGCGATGCGCAGCGTCGCGGCGGTGGCCACCGCGTCGAGCACGGCGCGCGCCTTGTTCAGGCACTCGGTGTCCTCGTAGGCCGGGTCGGAGTCGGCCACGATGCCGGCGCCGGCCTGCACGTACGCCACGCCGTCGCGGATCATGGCGGTGCGGATGGCGATGGCGGTGTCGGCGTCGCCGGCGAAGTCCAGGTAGCCGACGACCCCGCCGTACAGCCCGCGGCGGGTCGGCTCGAGCTCCTCGATGATCTCCATGGCCCGCGGCTTCGGCGCGCCGGACAGGGTGCCGGCCGGAAAGCAGGCGGCCACCGCGTCGAACGCGGTCCGGCCGGGGGCCAGCTCGCCGGTCACGGTCGAGACGATGTGCATGACGTGGCTGTACCGCTCGACGCGGTAGAAGTCGATCACCCGGACGGTGCCTGGCAGGCACACCCTGCCGAGGTCGTTGCGGCCGAGGTCGACCAGCATGAGGTGCTCGGCTCGTTCCTTCTCGTCGGCAAGCAGATCCTTCTCGAGCAACTCGTCGTCGGCGTCGGTCTCGCCGCGCCAGCGGGTGCCGGCTATCGGGTGCGTGGTCGCCCGCCCGTCCCGCACGGTGACCAGCGACTCCGGCGACGAGCCGACGATGTCGAAGCCGTCCAGCCGCAGCAGGTACATGTACGGGCTGGGGTTGGACGTGCGCAGCACCCGGTAGACGTCCAGCGCGTCGGCGGCGGTGCGCATCTGGAAGCGCTGGGACAGCACCACCTGGAACGCCTCGCCGGCCATGATCTGCTCCTTGACGGCCAGCACGCCGTCCTGGAACGCCGCGGAGGAGGTGCGGCGCTCGAAGGTCGGCTCCGGCCGCTGGAACACCGCGGCCGAGGCCGGGGCCGGGGTGCACAGCCGCTCGGTCATGGCCTCCAGCCTTGCCACCGCGTCGTCGTAGGCAGCGTCCACGCGCTCGTCCGTGTCGTCCCAGTTCACCGCGTTGGCGATGAGCGTGATCACGCCCTCGTGGTGGTCAAGCGCGGCCAGGTCGGTGGCCAGCAGCATCACCAGCTCCGGCAGCCGCAGGTCGTCCTGCGCCAGCGTCGGCAGCCGCTCGAGGCGGCGCACGGCGTCGTAGCCGATGTAGCCGACCATGCCGCCGTGCAGCGGAGGCAGGTCGGGCAGCGGGTCGGTGCGCAGCGCGCGCAGGGTCTCGTCCAACGCCTGCAGGGGGTCGCCGTCGTACCGCGCGCCGACGCCCGGCAGGCCAACCGGTGGCGTGCCGGTCCAGGTCACGCTGCCGTCCACCTCGGTCAGCGCGGCCGCGCTGCGCACGCCGATGAACGACCAGCGCGACCACGACCGGCCGTTCTCCGCCGACTCCAGCACGAACGTGCCAGCCCTGTTCTCGGCGAGCTTGCGGTACACCCCGAGCGGGGTCTCCCCGTCGGCCAGCAGCCGCCGCACCACCGGGATCACCCGCCGGCCAGCGGCCAGCTCCCGGAACTCCTCCCGGGTCGGGCCGATCTGGCCGAGGCCGGCGGCGCCGCGCTGGCCCCGGGTTCGGTACGCCGTGCCGATCACCGGCTCATTGTGCCGCCACCGCGGCCGGTGACGTCGACCGGTGACGTTGACCGGTGACCTTGACCGGAGCCGCGGTGGCGCGGTATGTTTTCAACGCGCGTTGAACAGACCCGTTCGGCGGAGGGCGGTCAGGCAATGGAGTCGATCAAGGCGGACGACCTCGTCGTGGTGCGCGGCGGGGTCACGGTGCTGGACCATCTCACGTTCGGCGTGCCGGCCGGCACGGTGACCGGGCTGCTGGGGCCCAGCGGCAGCGGCAAGACCACGCTGCTGCGGGTGATCGTCGGCGTGCAGAAGATCACCTCGGGCACCGTGACCGTGCTGGACCGGCCGGCCGGCGAGGCCAGCCTGCGGCACGAGTTCGGGTACACCACGCAGACGCCGTCGGTGTACGTCGATCTGACCGTCGCGGAGAACGTGCGCTATCACGCCGCGCTGCACGGCAAGCGGCGCGACGCGGTGGACGAGGCGATCGCCTCGGTCGGGATGAGCGAGCTGGAGGACCGGCTGGTCGGCAAGCTCTCCGGCGGCCAGCGCAACCGGGTGTCGCTGGCGTGCGCGCTGGTCGCGCGGCCGCGGCTGCTGCTGCTCGACGAGCCGACGGTCGGGCTGGACCCCGTGCTGCGCCGCGACCTGTGGGCGCTGTTCAAGCTGCTCGCCGCCGAGGGCGTCACGCTGCTGGTGTCCAGCCACGTGATGGACGAGGCGTCGCGCTGTGATCGGCTGCTGCTGCTGCGCGACGGGAAGCTGCTCACCGACGACACCCCGGACGGGCTGCGCGCGGTGACCGGCACGCACGACCTGGACGAGGCGTTCCTTCGCCTTGTCGAGCACGGGGAGGTGGCCGCGTGAACGTCAGGCTGACGATAGCGACGGCGCTGCGGGTTGGTACCCAGCTGCGCCGCGACCACCGCACGCTGGCGCTGGTGATCGTGGTGCCGTGCGTGCTGCTGTGGCTGTTCTCCGAGCTGTTCGCGGACGCGTCGATGATCTTCCAGCGGCTCGCCCCTGCGATGCTCGGCGTGTTCCCGTTCATCACCATGTTCCTGGTGACGAGCGTGGCCATGGTCCGCGAGCGCACCAGCGGCACCCTGGAGCGGCTGCTCACCACCCCGATCGGCCGGGCCGACCTGGTGCTGGGGTACGCGCTGGCGTTCGCCGTGCTGTCGCTGGTGCAGGCCTGCGTGGCCACCGCGGTGGCGCTCGGGCTGCTCGGCATGGACAGGCCGGCCTCGGTGATCGTGCTGGTGCTGGTGGCGCTGGCCAACGCGCTGCTCGGCACCGCGCTCGGCCTCGGCCTGTCCTCGTTGGCCACCACGGAGTTCCAGGCCGTGCAGTTCCTGCCGGCGGTGGCGCTGCCGCAGATCCTGCTGTGCGGGCTGATCGTGCCGACCGAGCAGATGGCCGGCTGGCTGGACGCCCTGAGCCGGGTGATGCCGCTGCGCTATGCGGTGGACGCCATGCAGACCCTGACCGGTGCGGCCGCCGTCGAGGGCCGGGTGTGGCGGGACCTGGTGGTGATCGTCGGCTGCGTGCTGGTGGCGCTCGGCCTCGGCGCGGGGACCCTGCGGCGGCGCAGCGCATGATCAAGGTCCGGGCGTGACGGCGGAGGACGGCGCTCCGGCCGCGGCTCGGCGCAGGGGCCGCCGGCCGGCGGGGGAGGACACCAGGGCCGCGCTGCTGGACGCCGCCAGGGCGGTGTTCGTCGAGCAGGGCTTCGACGGAGCCACCGTGCGCGCCATCGCCGCCAAGGCCGGCGTGGACGCCGCCATGGTCAACCACTGGTTCGGCGGCAAGGAGGGCCTGTTCGCCGCGGCCATGCAGATCCCGGTCGACCCGGCCGCGCTGGTGGACGAGCTGCTCGCCGGCGGGCTGGACGGGATCGGCGAGCGCATCGTGCGGCGGTTCCTCTCGGTGTGGGACGCCAGCCGCGGCGGCCCGCTGATCGCGATCGTCCGCTCGGTGAGCAGCCACGAGCAGTCCGCGCGGATGATGCGCGAGTTCATCACCAAGGTGATGTTCGGCCGGCTGGCCCGCGGGCTGGACATCGACCAACCGGACCTGCGGGCGGCGCTGTGCGGCTCGCAGATCGTCGGCCTTGCCATGATCCGGTACGTGATCCGGCTCGAGCCCATGGCCTCGGCGCACCCCGACGTCGTGGCCTCGGCGATCGGCCCGACGCTGCAGCGCTACCTCACCGCGGCGCTGTGAGCAGGAGCTCGGTGAAGCATGTCCGGCTGCCGGTATGGCAGGCCGGCCCGGTCTGGTCAACGACGAGCAGCACGGTGTCCCCGTCGCAGTCAAGGCGCACCTCGTGCACGAGTTGGGTGTGCCCGGAGGTCTCGCCCTTCTCCCACAGTTGCCCGCGGCTGCGCGAGTAGTACGTCGCCCGCCGGGTGGTGAGCGTGCGGTGCAGCGCCTCGTCGTCCATCCAGGCGACCATCAGCACCTCGCCGGTGCCGCGCTGCTGCGCGACGGCGCACACCAGCCCGTCGGCGGTGCGCTTGAGCCGGGCCGCGATCGCCGGGTCGAGGCTCACCGCCGGACGCCGCCGGTGTGCTGCAGCGCCGGCCTGGTGTTCAGCAGCACCGCAACGTACACCTGGGACGCGGCGATGAGGCCGGCCGCGATCCGCACCCACACCGCCAGCGGCTGCAACGCGATCAAGGTGTGCAGGAACGCCACGGCCAGCGCGAAGACCAGGCCGGCAAGGCGCGCCGACCGCATGCCGCGCAGCAGCCCGCCGGCCACCCCCACGGCGATCACGAGCTGCAGCAGCGACACCAGGAACACGCCGCCGCCACCGTCGCCCTCGATCGCCGACCTCAGCACGTCGACCAGCACGAACAGCAGGCCGCCTGTGACAAGCAGCCAGCCGGCCAGCCGGACCTCGACCGGCGCCCTCGCCCCGATCGAGAAGATCCACCGCCCCGACCCCGTTCCCGCTGGCCCCGTACTCATCGCACCTCCACACCGGCGGATCGCAGCTCCTGCTTGACCTGCCCGATCCGCAGCTGACCAAAGTGGAACACGCTGGCTGCGAGCACCGCGTCGGCCCCGGCCGCGACCGCCGGCGGGAAGTGCGACAGCTCGCCTGCCCCGCCGCTGGCGATCACCGGGACGGTCACCGCGGCGCGCACCGCCCGGATCATCTCCAGGTCGAAGCCGGCCATGGTGCCGTCGGCGTCCATGGAGTTCAGCAGGATCTCGCCGACGCCGAGCTCCTGGCCGCGGCTGGCCCACTCGACGGCGTCGATGCCGGTGCCGCGGCGCCCGCCGTGGGTGGTCACCTCGTACCCGGACGGGGTGCCCTGGCAGCGCCGTGCGTCCACCGACAGCACGATGCACTGCGCCCCGTACCGCCGCGACGCCTCGCCGAGCAGCTCGGGCCGCGCGATCGCCGCGGTGTTGACGCTGACCTTGTCCGCACCGGCCCGCAGCAGCCGGTCGACGTCCTGCGTGGTGCGGATGCCACCACCGACCGTGAGCGGGATGAACACGCACTCGGCCGTGCGCCGCACCACCTCGTAGGTGGTCTCCCTGTCCGCGGCGGACGCCGTGACGTCCAGGAACGTCAGCTCGTCCGCGCCGTCGGCGTCGTAGGCCGCGGCCAGCTCGACGGGGTCGCCGGCGTCGCGAAGGTCGCGGAAGTTGACGCCCTTGACCACCCGGCCACCGTCCACGTCCAGACACGGGATCACCCGAACCGCCACCATGGGGCGACGCTAGCGCGTCGCCCCATGTGAGTGGTAAATGGTGCTGGAGCACCATTTACCACTCACAAGCGGCCGTAGGCCGCCAACGTCAGGAACTCAACGAACCGCTCGCCCAGCGCCACCTGCTCGAACACCTCGCGCGCATCGCCCCAGCGTCCCGCGTCGAAGGCCGCGGAGCCGAGCTCGTCGCGGATGGCGTGCAGCCGCTCGGCCACGGCGGCGCGCACCAGCGGGGCGGTCACTAGCACGCCGGTGTCGGCCAGCGCCACCTGGTTGTGCACCCACTGCCACAGCTGGGAGCGCGAGATCTCCGCGGTGGCGACGTCCTCCATGAGGTTGTGGATGGCGGCCGCGCCGACCCCGCGCAGCCACGACTCGATGTACCGCAGGCCGACGTCCACGGCGGCGCGGAGCCCGTCGGAGGTCACCCGCCCCGGCGTCGACCCGATGTCCAGCAGGTCGGCGGCGGTCACCGCGACCTCGGGGCGCTGCCGGTCGAGCTGGTTGGGCCGGGTGCCGAGCACGCCGTCGAACACGGCCGTGCACACCGGCACCAGGTCGGGGTGCGCGACCCAGGAGCCGTCGAACCCGTCGGCGGCCTCGCGCTCCTTGTCCTGCCGCACCTTGGCAAGGGCCCGCTCGGTGACCTCGGGCTCGCGCCGGTTCGGCACGAACGCGGCCATCCCGCCGATGGCGAACGCGCCGCGCCGGTGGCAGGTCCGCACCAGCAGTTCGGTGTACGCGCGCATGAACGGCGCGGTCATGGTGACCGCGTTGCGGTCGGGCAGCACGAACTCCGGCCCGTTGTCGCGGAAGTTCTTGATCACGCTGAACAGGTAGTCCCACCGCCCGGCGTTCAGGCCGGACGCGTGCTCGCGCAGCTCGTACAGGATCTCGTCCATCTCGAACGCCGCGGTGATCGTCTCGATGAGCACGGTGGCCCTGACCGTGCCGTGCGGGACGCCGAGCACGGCCTGGGCGTGCGTGAACACCTCGTTCCACAGCCGCGCCTCGAGGTGGCTCTCCAGCTTGGGCAGGTAGAAGTACGGGCCGCTGCCGCTGGCGAGCTGCCGCGCCGCGTTGTGGAAGAAGTACAGCCCGAAGTCAACAAGCGACGCCGACGCCGGCTCGCCGTCCACCGTGAGGTGCCGCTCGGTCAGGTGCCAGCCGCGCGGCCGGAACACGATCGCCGGGATCCGTTGCGACGCCAGCGCGTACCGCCTGCCGTCCGGGCCGTCGAAGGAGATCCGGCGCTCGATGGCGTCGACGAGGTTGACCTGCCCGGCGACCATGTTGGCCCAGGTCGGCGCGTTGGCGTCCTCGTGGTCGGCGAGCCACACCCTGGCCCCGGAGTTCAGCGCGTTGATCGTCATCTTGCGTTCGGTCGGCCCGGTGATCTCGGTGCGACGGTCGGTGAGGTCGGCCGGCGCCGGCGCCACCGACCACTGCGCCTCGCGCACGTCCCTGGTCTGCGGCAGCCAGTCCAGCCGGCCGGTCGCGGCGATCTCCGACCGCCGCCGGGCCCGCCGCGCCAGCAGCTCGGTCCGGCCCGAGTCGAAGCGCCGGTGCAGGTCGGCGACGAACCCCAGCGCGTCCGGGGTCAGCACCTCGCCGGCCCGCTCGACGCCGGACGGGGCAACCTCGATGTCGGCCATTCGCCGATCGTAGGTCCGCCGGACCGACCGCCGGCGGTCACTCCGGGTCGACGTCCGGGCGGCCCTTCGGGCCCATCGTGTGCCGCCAGCGCAGGATGCCCAGCACCATCACCAGGACCAGCGCCATCAGGATGAGCAGCTCGATGCCCTGCGGGTTCCAGCGGAACGACGGCTCGCCCCTGGCTGGTGCCGTCCCACCTCATGCCGGCCGAAGGAGGTCGCTGGCGAATGGTCAGGATGAGGCCGGGTCACAGTCGGTTCGATCAGCTGCTCGGCGCAGTCCGTCCAGGGCCGCTCAGGCGACTGCGGCGAGCGCCTCGGGCAGCGTGAACGCGCCGATGTAGAGGGCCTTGCCGACGATGCTGCCCTCGACGCCCTCCGGCGCAAGCTCGACGAGCGCGAGCAGGTCCTGGACGCTGGACACTCCCCCGGAGGCGACCACCGGCGCCTTCGTCCTGGCGCACACCTCGCGCAGCAGCCGCAGGTTGGGGCCGTGCATGGTGCCGTCCTTGCTGACGTCGGTCACCACGTACCGGGGGCAGCCGTCGGCGTCCAGCCGGTCGAGCACCTGCCACAGGTCGCCGCGCTCCTCGGTCCACCCGCGGGCGACCAGCCGGTGGTCGTCGTCGATGATCCGCACGTCCAGCCCGACCGCGATCCGCTCGCCGTGCTCGGCGATCACCCGCGCGCACCACGCCGGGTCCTCCAGCGCGCCGGTGCCGAGGTTGACCCTCGCGCAGCCGGTGGCCAGCGCGGCCCGCAGCGAGGCGTCGTCGCGGATGCCGCCGGACAGCTCGACGGCGACGTCCAGCTCGCCCACCATCCTGGCCAGCAGCTCTGCGTTGGACCCGCGGCCGAACGCGGCGTCCAGGTCGACAAGGTGGATCCACTCGGCGCCGTCGCGCTGCCACGCCAGCGCGGCGTCCAACGGGTCGCCGAACGTCGACTCGGTGCCGGCCTCGCCACGCACCATCCGCACCGCCAGCCCACCGCTGACGTCGACCGCGGGCAACAGGGTGAACACCACGCCGTAACCCTACGTGCCCGCCCTCGGTGTGCCTCCAAGTACCACCATTGCGGTGTCGATGGGCCTTTAACTACAGCCATTAGCGGTTGCTGCGGCCGAGGACCGCGGTCGCCACCACCGGCGTCGCGAGTAGCGTCCCGACCAGCACCGCGACCCGCACCGTCCACGAGTCGAACAGCAGCAGCGCGAGCACGCCGACGGCGACGATGACCATCATCATGCCGACCCGCTGTTCCCTGGTGCGCCGCGAGTAGCCGCCGGACGGCAGCCGGGGCACGAGCCGGCGCAGCGCCGCCCGACGGGCCCGCCGGCGCCTGCGGGCCGCTACCCTGGCTCGCTCCCGCCGTACCGCCTCGGCCTGGGTCCTGGCCGCGGCGGCGAGCCGCTCGGCACGGCGCCGTGCCCGTTCCTTGCTCACGGCTGAGCCTGCTGCTCTGGCGCTGGTGGCCCGGCAGCCTCGGACCCAGCGGCCTCGGCAACGGACGGCTCGGCCTCGGACACGGCGACGGACGGCTCGGCCTCGGCGACGAACGGCTCGGCCTCAGACACGGCAGGCTCGGACACGGCAGGCTCGGACACGGCAGGCTCGGCGACGTCCGGTACGGCGGCGGCGTGGCGGGCACGGACGGCCAGCGCCACCACGGCGGCGACCAACGCACCCGCCAGGAACAGCAGCACCCAGGCCCACCACGGCAGGCGGTCCCGCAGCGCGTATAGCAGCCCGGCGACGAGCACGCCAGCGGCGCCACCGGCGGTCGCGGCGACGGACGGGGTGCTGTGCCGGAGCCGGCCGCCTGCGCGGCGGGTGCCAAGGCGGCGGGTGCCATAGCGGCCGGTGCCGAGGCCGCGGGTGCCGAGGCGGCCGGTTCCGGTGCGGCGCCACGGCCGGCGGCGTGTCCTCGCGCTCATCCGAGGTCCTTGATCCAGTTGCGGAGTAGCTCGGCGCCGGCGTCACCGGACTTCTCCGGATGGAACTGGGTGGCCGACAGCGGGCCGTTCTCCACGGCGGCGACGAAGTCATCGCCGTGGGTGGCCCAGGTGACCAGCGGCGGACGAAGCACCGGCGACGGCTCCAGCTCCCAGCGGCGCACGCCGTAGGAGTGCACGAAGTAGAAGCGGGTGTCCGCGTCGAGGCCGGCGAACAGGCGCGACCCCTCGGCCGCGCGGACCGTGTTCCAGCCCATGTGCGGCAGCACGCCGGCGTGCAGCCGTTGCACCGTTCCCGGCCACTCGCCGCAGCCCTCGGTGTGCACGCCGTGCTCAACGCCGTGCTCGAACAGCACCTGCATGCCGACGCAGATACCCAGCACCGGGCGGCCGCCGGCCAGCCGCTCGCCGATGATCCGCGGGCCGCGCACGGCCCGCAGGCCGGCCATGCACGCGGCGAAGGCACCGACCCCCGGCACCACCAGGCCGCCGCACGACAGGGCGGCGTGATGGTCGGCGGTCACCGTCACCTCGGCGCCGACCCGGCGCAGCGCGCGTTCCGCCGAGCGCAGGTTGCCTGAGCCGTAGTCCAGCACGACGACACGGGGCACGCCGACCAGCGTAGCCAGCGGCGAGTTGCCAGAATCGGACGCGTGCCGCATGCGTCAACCCGCGATCTGATCATCCGGCCGCTGCGGGACGGCGAGGTGGACCTGTTCACCTCGATGCCGGGCTCGTCCGGCCGGTGGCACCCGGACTTCCAGCGCGACTACCGCGAGCTGCTCGCCGCGCGGCACTACCGGCTGCCGTGGACGTGGGTGGCGCTGCGCGAGGGCACCGTGGTGGCCCGCGCTGCCTGGTGGGGCTTCCCGGACAACGACGCGCCGTACACCCTCGACTGGCTGGACTTCGCCACCGAGCGGGACGGCGCCGAGCTGGTCCTGGCCGCCCACCAGGTGCTGCGCACCCCGGACGGCGCGTCGCCGGAGTACCACCTGTTCCTCCCGCTCGACTGGCGCGACCGGCGGCCGGTCCGCGAGCTGACGCAGCGGCGGCTGGCGGCGGCGCGTGGCGCCGGCATGCAGGTCCAGGTCGAGCGGTGGAGCTACCTGTGGACGCTCCCGGAGGGCCAGGTCCCCCCGCCGCCAACCCGGCTGCGGTTCCGCGCCGTCACCGCGGCGGACACGGACCTGCTGGTTGACGTGCTGGCCAGGGTCGCAAGCGGCAGCCTGGACGTCGCCACCAGGGCCAAGCTGGCCAGGCACCCGACGCCGGCGGAGTTCGGCCGCGCCGACCTTGCCGACCTGGAGGGATTCCCGGCGCCGCGGACCTGGTGGCGGCTCGGGTACGACCGGGCCGGCGAGCTGGTTGGGTTGGCCGTGCCGACCCGCAACTACTCGATACCCGTCGTCGGCTACATCGCCGTCGTCCCCGAGCAGCGTGGGCGCGGTTACGTCGACGAGCTGCTCGCCGAGACCACCCGCGTGCTGGTCGAGCACGGCGCCGACCGGGTCGGCGCCGACACCGACTCGACGAACACGCCGATGGCCGCCGCGTTCGACCGCGCCGGCTACCGCAAGCTCAAGGTGCGGCTGGTCATCGGCACGCCGTGAAACCCCGACGCCGTGACCGGGCGGCCGCTTACAGCACTGGGTCGCTACAGCATGCCCTTGGTGGACGGCACCCCGCCGGCCCTCGGGTCGAGCTCGGCGGCAGCACGAAGAGCTCGAGCGACAGCCTTGTACTGCGCCTCGGTGACGTGGTGCGGATCGCGGCCGTAGAGCACCCGCACGTGCAGCGCGAGCTGGGCGTGGAACGCGAGCGACTCGAACACGTGCCGGTTGAGCACAGTCGGGTAGTTGCCGCCGAGCACGAACGCCACCAGCGCGTCCGGCTCGCCGCTGTGCACGCAGTACGGGCGGCCGGACAGGTCGACTGCGGCGTGCGCCAGCGTCTCGTCCATCGGGATCCACGCGTCGCCGAAGCGGCGGATGCCGGACTTGTCGCCCAGTGCCCGCCGGATGGCCTCGCCGAGCACGATTGCGACGTCCTCCACGGTGTGGTGCGCGTCGACCCCGGTGTCCCCGGAGGCCCGCACCGCAAGGTCGAACGCCGCGTGCGCGCCGAGCGAGCCGAGCATGTGGTCGAAGAACGGAACGCCGGTGTCGACGTCGACCTTGCCGGCCCCGTCGAGGTCGAGCTCGACGAGCACGCTGGACTCCTTGGTGGTGCGCTCGACGCGCGCCGTCCGGTTCACCGCGACATCTCCTTAGCCCCCACGACAACCCCAACGACAACGCTCCGCAGGCTCCGAGGTCCCGCGGGGACCCGCCATGCTCGCGTGCAGGAACGCATCGTTCTCCGCCGGCAGCCCAATGGTGGCACGCAGGTGGCCGGTGATCCCCACGTCCCTGATCAGCACGCCGTGCTCGAGGTAGCGCTGCCAGGCCGCCGATGCGTCGTCGAACCGTCCGAAGAGGACGAAGTTGGCGTCGCTGTCCACGACGTCGAACCCCAACCCCCGCAGCGCCTGCGCGACGCGCCGGCGCTCGGCGACCAGCGCGGCCACCGAGTCCAACGTGGACGCGGCGTGCCGCAGCGCGGCGCGGGCCGCGGCCTGGGTGAGGGCGGAGAGGTGGTACGGCAGCCGGACGAGGGCCAGCGCGTCCACCACCGCCGGTGCCGCGGCGAGGTATCCCAGCCGGCCGCCCGCGAACGCGAACGCCTTGCTCATGGTGCGGGTGACCACCAGCCGGTCGCCGAGCTCGTCGAGCAGCGTCACCGCGCTCGGCTGCCCGGAGAACTCGGCGTACGCCTCGTCCACGATCACCATGCCCCGCGCGGCCCCGGCGATGCGGCGCAGGTCCGGCGGCGGCAGCGACTGGCCGGTGGGGTTGTTCGGGCTGGTCAGGAACACCAGGTCGGGCCGCAGCTCGCCGATGAGGCCGATCGCGGCGTCCGGGTCGATGGAGAAGTCGCGGCGGCGCGGCGCCGGTGACCACTCGGTGCGGGTGCCGCTGGCGATGATCGGGTGCATCGAGTACGACGGCTCGAAGCCGACCGCGAGGCGGCCGGGGCCGCCGAAGGCTTGCAGCAGCTGCTGCAGTACCTCGTTCGACCCGTTGGCCGCCCACACGTTCGCCGCGGTCACCGGCACGCCGGTGCTGGCGTGCAGGTACGCGGCGAGGTCCTCCCGCAGGGCGACGGCGTCGCGGTCCGGGTAGCGATGCAGCCCGGCCGCCGCCTGCGCGGTCGCCGCCGTCACCTCGGCGACCAGGGCCGGGGGCGGCGGGTACGGGTTCTCGTTCGTGTTCAACCTGACGGGGACGTCGAGCTGGGGCGCGCCGTACGGGGTGCGGCCGCGCAGGTCCTCGCGCAGCGGCAGATCACCGAGCGTGACCGCGGCACCCGGGATGGCGTGCCTCCAAGTACCACCAACCGGGGGGTTGGTGGTACTTGGAGTGCCGCCATTAGCGCCCATCGGCCGCCGCCTGGGTACGGGCCGTGACGGCCTGGCCGTGCGCCGGCAGGTCCTCCGCCTCGGCCAGCGCCACCACATGGTCGGCGACCTTGATCAACGCGTCCTGGTCGTACTCGATGAGCTGGATGCCGCGCAGGAAGGTCTGCACCGAGAGCCCGCCGGAGTGCCGTGCGCAGCCACCGGTCGGCAGCACGTGGTTGGACCCTGCGCAGTAGTCGCCGAGGGACACCGGAGAGTACCGGCCGACGAAGATCGCGCCGGCGCTGCGCACCCGACGGGCGACCGCGGCCGGGTCCGCGGTCTGGATCTCCAGGTGCTCGGCGGCGTACGCGTCGACGACGGCAAGCCCACTGTCCATTGTGGACACCAGGATGCAGCCGGACTGCCTGCCGGCCAGCGCCGCGGCGATCCGCTGGTGGTGCCTGGTCAGCGGCAGCAGCCTTGCCAGCTCTGCGTCGACGGCGTCGGCCAGCGCGACGGAGGTGGTGACGAGCACGCTCGCGGCGAGCGTGTCGTGCTCGGCCTGGCTGATCAGGTCCGCGGCGACGTGCACCGGGTCGGCGGTGTCGTCGGCCAGGATCGCGATCTCCGTCGGCCCGGCCTCTGCGTCGATGCCGACGAGCCCGCGCAGCAGCCGCTTGGCCGCCGTGACGTACACGTTGCCCGGCCCGGTGATCAGGTCCACCGGTTCGAGCAGGGCGCCGTCGGTGTCGGTTCCGCCGTGGCCGAGCAGCGCGATCGCCTGCGCGCCGCCGGCGGCCCACACCTCCTCGACCCCGAGCAGCCCGCACGCGGCGAGGATCGACGGGTGCGGCAGCCCGCCGTGGTCGGCCTGCGGCGGCGAGCACACCACCATCGAGCCGACGCCGGCGACCAGCGCCGGTACCACGTTCATCACCACGCTGGACGGGTAGACCGCCCTGCCGCCAGGCACGTACAGCCCGACCCGGCCGACCGGCACCCACCGCTGCGTCACCGCGCCACCCGGCACCACCTCGGTGCGGACCTCGGCGCGGCGCTGCGCGGCGTGCACTGCCCTCGCTCGCGCGATCGACTCCTCCAGCGCCGCCCGGACGGCCGGGTCCAGCGCTTGGAGCGCGGCCGCCAGGGCGTCCGCCGGCACCCTGACCGTGCGCGGCGCCACCCCGTCGAAGCGCTCGGACAGCTCGAGGACGGCCTCGACGCCGCGCCGCCGCACCGCGGCGAGCAGCGGCGCCACCGTGGCGGCCACCGCGTCGACGTCGATCTCGGCGCGCGGTAGCAGCTCCCACAGTCGCGCGGCAGCCGGCAGCTCGCCGCGCAGGTCCATCCGGTTCAGCATGGTCTCATCAGGGTAGGCGTCGAGAACCCCGGTCAGGCCAGGAGGTCAAGGCCGAGGTCCAGCGCCGGCGCGGAGTGCGTGATGGCCCCGACGGCGAGGTAGTCGACGCCGGTCTCGGCGTAGGCACGGGCCGCGTCGAGGGTCAGGCCACCGGAGGCCTCGAGGC
>Ga0210378_10000648_pt1 | contig 17983 bp, 16 predicted proteins | sample PLM1_60_b1redo_FD_155465 | JGI IMG/M metagenome (GOLD analysis project Ga0210378, IMG submission 155465) | Groundwater sediment microbial communities from an aquifer in East River, Colorado, USA - PLM1_60_b1 redo | ecosystem: Environmental > Terrestrial > Soil > Riparian zone | place: USA: East...
GGTCAGCTCAGGCGATCGCGGCTCCCTCGCCGTCTACGACCGGCGCAGCGGCAACGTCCTCCGCCGCCTGCCGGCGGATGCTCCACCTCAGCACGTGACGTTCTTCGGCGGGAACGCCTACGTCGCGAGCGGCGACGACGGCACCCTGCGCGTGCAGTCGCTGAAGGACGGACGGATCCTGCGCACGACCCGGATCCCGTTCGGCTCGTACAACGTCCAGGAGGCTTTCGGTTCGATCATCACGCCGTCGCTGGAGCGAGGGACGCTGTGCGTCCTCGACCGGCACGGCCGGCTCGTGCGGCGCGTGCAAGTGGCGCCGTCGTCGCACGACGCCTGCTTCGTCATGAGCGCCTGACTAGGGTTCGACTCGTGAAGTGGTCGGCGGTTGCGCTCGCAGGAGCGCTCTTGCTGGTTGCCGTCCCGGAAGCGGGCGCCAAGCCGGGCTGGTCGCTCGCGCAGGCACGGGCAGCCCTGACTCGGGCCGACTTCTTCGTCACCGACCTGCAGCAGGCGGACCAGCCGGACTACGAGCTGACGTTCACGCGAGCGGCGGCACGAGCTCTCCGTTCCACCGGCCAACGCTTCGTCTTCGACGGGGTTGCGCATGACCGGCTCACCGACGCCGACGTGCAGGTGCGGTTCACCTTCGTGCGCCCCGGCCGCATTAGGGCCTTCCGCGCTCCCCCCGCCGACACGTCGCAGCCGGCGTTTCCGATTCGCGCGGCGTTCTACTACGCGTGGTATCCCGAAGCGTGGTCGCGGCGATCCGTCTTCCCGTACAGCAGGTTCCAGCCGTCGCTCGACTACTACGACGCGGACGAGGCGCGCATCGTCCGCGCGCACGTCGAGGCGATGCGGTACGCGCGTCTCCAGGCAGGCATCTACTCCTGGTGGGGGCCGGTCGGCTACCCGATGACCGACGTGCGCTTCTGGCGCTACCTCGCTGCGGCGCGGACGACGCCGTTTCGCTGGGCGATCTACTACGAGCGCGAGGGCTACGAGACTCCGAGCGTTGGGAAGATCCGCTCGGACCTCGAGTACGTCCGTGACATGTACGCCTTGAAGCCCGCCTACCTGAAGATCGACGGCCGCTTCGTGGTGTTCGTCTACGGCGGCGCGGACGATACGTGTGAGTCGACCTCGCAACGGTGGCGGGAGGCCAACACCGTCGGCGCGTACGTCGTGCTGAAAGCGTTCGACGGGTACCTCTCCTGCACGCCGCAGCCCGAAGGCTGGCACCAGTACTCCGCGGATCTCGGTCAATACGGCCTGCCGCCCGGCGCCTTCATGATCTCTCCAGGCTTCGACGAGCCGAGTGAAGACACGGCCAGGCTTCCCCGCGACCTGACGCGCTGGCGCGAAGATATCGCCGCGATGGTCGCCTCGAATGCCGCGTGGCAGCTCGTCCTCAGCTTCAACGAGTGGCCGGAGGGGACGTCGGTCGAGAGTGCGCGCGAGTGGGAGACCCCCTCGGGCTTCGGGGCTTATCTCGACGCGCTCCACGAGCTCTTGCCCTGATGCGGATCATCGCCGGCGAGCGCAAGGGGCACACGATTGTGGCGCCGAAGGGCCTCGAAACGCGACCGACCTCGGATCGCGTCCGCGAGAACATCTTCAACATCGTCCTGCCCTGGGTCGAAGGCGCACGCGTGCTCGACCTGTACGCCGGCTCGGGCGCGATGGGGCTCGAAGCACTGTCCCGCGGAGCGCGGGCGGTCGTCTTCATGGAGGCGGATCCAGACGCGGTGCGCGCGATCGAGCGGAACCTCGACAAGCTCCGGCTCGGCGGCGCGACCATCCTGCGGCGCGATGCGACCAGTGGGTTGGCGCAAGAGGCAACCGCGGGCAGAAAGTACGATCTCGTGCTGGCCGATCCGCCCTATGCGATGACCGACTACAGCCCTCTTGCCCGTTACCTGCCACGCGTACTCGCCGACGACGGGGTGCTCGTGCTGGAGACCGCCGCGAAGACCCAGCCGGAGCTTCCGGGTCTCGAGGTGCGCACGACGCGGAAGTACGGGTCGACACGCGTGACGGTGTTCGAGCACCCATGATCACCGCGATCGCACCGGGCTCCTACGATCCCGTCACGAATGGGCACATCGACGTGATCGGGCGCGCCGCCGGAATCTTCGACCGCGTGGTCGTCGGCGTGGTCGGCAATCCCACGCACAAGACGCCGATGTTCACGCTGGACGAGCGGGTGCGGTTCCTGCACGAGGCGCTCGGCGAGCTCGAGAACGTGGAGGTGGACGTCTTCTCGGAGCTCGTAGTGAACTTCGCCCGAAAGTGGAACGCAAAGGTGATCGTGAAGGGCCTCAGGGTGATCTCGGACTTCGAGTGGGAGTTCCAGATGAACCAGCTCAACCGGACCCTGGCCCCTGACGTGGAGACCGTCTACGTGATGGCCAGCCCGACCGTGAGCTTCGTCTCCTCGAGCGGCGTGAAGGAGATCGCGGCCTTCGGCGGGAAAGTGGACGAGCTCGTCCCCGAAGCCGTTGCCCGCCGTTTCCAGGAGCTTTTCCCGGATGGTCGCCCCGGTACCCCAGAGAATCCGCAAGAATAGGAGCCCATGGACGTCCTGGTACTCATCGACAAGCTCGACGACCTCGTGCACAACGCCAAGGCCGTGCCCCTGACCGATCAGGTCCGGATCGACCGCGAGGAGATCTACGACATCCTCGACCAGATGCGGGCCACGATCCCCGAGGAGATCAAGCAGGCCCGGTGGATCGTCAAGGAGCGGCAGGAGATGCTCGCGGAGGCCAAGCGCGAGACCGACCGGCTCCTGGGCGAGGCGCGTGAGCAGGCTGTCCGCGAGGCGTCCCAGACGGAGATCGTCAAGATCGCCGAGCGCCAGGCGCAGGACATCATCGACGAGGCTCGCCGCACGGCGCGGGAGACGCGGCTCGAGATGGAGGACTGGGCCGACTCGATCCTCTCGACGCTCGAGGTGAACCTCGAGAAGTTCCTGACTGCGGTGAAGCGCGGTCGCGAGCGGCTGCACGAACGCTCGCAGGAGTCGGTGGTCGCCGGTGTCGCTGCCGGTTCCGACGACTCGCAGCCGTTCAACTAGCCACGCCGCGTATTTGAGCTAGGCCGCGACGGGCTCCAGCTCGACCTCGGCGCAGACCGCTGCAGCCGTCTCGACGAACACACGCGCTGCGGGAGTGCGGTAGCGGTCGCGGTGCCACGCGCCGGCAATCAGACGCGGTGCAACCTTGGGCATCTCGATGAGCCTGGTCGTCTCGTCCTCCGGATCCATCGTCAGCCGGGGCACGAGCGCGCTGCCGACGCCTGAAGCTACGAGCGCCTGAACCGTCTGGTTGTGATCAGAGCGGAAGACGAAGTTGAGCGGACGCTTGAAGCTCGCCTCGAGCTGGACGAGCGTCCGGCAATGCTTGTGGCCGATCAGGTCGAGCTCGGCGATCTCGCGCGTCGTCGGAGGCGTGTCCCGCGCTGCAAGGTCCGAGTCGGCCGGCACGACGAGCACGTAGGGGTCGCGCAGCAGCTCGACCGAGTCGAACGGCCCGTCGACGAGCGGCAGGTCGGCGAACGTCAGGTCGAGCTCCCCGCGCTCGACGAGACCGAGCAGGTCGGCGTCGTCGGCGGACTCGGTCAATGTGACCTTCACCTGGGGCCAGGCGTGCAGGAAGCGGCGCATCACCTCGGGGAGGATTCGCTGGCCGACGCTCTGGAAGACGCCGACGCGCAGCGTGCCGGCCTCGCCTTCCGCGAGAGCCGTCAGGTCCGCCTGGGCCGCGGAGACGCGCGCCGCGATGGCGTCGGCGTGCCGGAGGAGAAGTCGCCCGGCCTCGGTGAGGGACACGGCCTTGGGTCCGCCCGGGCGCTCGACGAGCCGCTGGCCGGTGATCCGCTCGAGGGCAGCGATCTGCTGGCTGACGGCGGACTGGGTGTAGCCCAGCGAATGGGCAGCCTTGCCGAAGGAGCCCTCCCGCGCGACCGCCTCCAGAGCCAAAAAGTGCCGCAATTCGACGCCGAGCCAACTATCAGGTTCCATAATCAAACTCCATTGTAAGTGGATTTGTCCTAATGGTACCCGATGCCGAATCATGGAGGTATGACAGGCATCGTCTTGATCGTCTTGCTGATCGTTGTCGGCCCGCTGGCCGTGTTCTTCGGAGCGGACTCACGGCTGCCCGAAGATCGTCGCTCCATCTAGCTAGTGCCTCTACCAGCGATGCACGCCGGCCTCTGGCCCGCGATCACGCGGCGCCAGAGTCCACCCTCGCTCTTGCGAAGGCGTCCAGCCTTCGCGGCGACCGAGTGCGGCCTCTGGCTTGGTGCTCGCGACCCAGAGACTCGGCAGCATCACTGGCAGAGGCACACGTGACCTCAGCTTTCGCCCGCCGCGCTCCGCTGGCGGTGGCCCTCGCGTTGGCCACCGTCTACTTGGTGTGGGGATCGACCTACCTCGCGATCCGGGTTACCGACCGGACGATGCCGCCGTTTCTCATGTCGTCGGTCCGCTTCCTGATCGCCGGCGTCGCTCTCTACGCCTTCGCCTCGCGCGGCCGCGCGAGGCCGACCCTGAAGGAATGGGGAGCGGCTGCGATCGTCGGCGCAGCCCTCCTGCTCGTCGGGAACGGCGGCGTCGCCTGGGCTGAGACGCGCCTCGAGTCCGGGCTGGCCGCTCTGATCGTGGCCATCATCCCGCTCTGGGTGGCGGTGTTGGACCGGGTCTTCTTCGGTCGGCGGCTCTCTCTGCCGGCAATCGTCGGCCTGATCGTCGGCTTCGCCGGTGTCGCCCTCCTCGTACGCCCCGGCGGGGGCGGCGACGTGGTGGCCATGCTCGTCCTGCTCGGCACGACTTCGGCGTGGGCCGGCGGCTCGCTCTACGCGCGCGGGGCGAAGCTGCCCGAAAGCCCGCTCCTCTCTGCCGCCATGCAGATGCTCGCGGCCAGCGTCTTCCTCGGCGTCTTCGGGCTCGCAACCGGAGAGGCCTCCGGCATCGGCGCCGATACGTTCGCGACCAAGCCGGTGATCGCGTTCGTCTACCTCGTCCTCGTCGGGTCGCTGATTGCGTTCTCGGCGTATGCGTGGCTGCTCAAGAACGTCCGGATCTCGGTGGTCTCGACCTACGCCTTCGTGAATCCTGTGGTCGCAGTCGCACTCGGGACGGTCTTCCTGAACGAGGCGATCGGCTGGACGACCGTCGTCGCGGGCGCGGCAATTGTCGTCGCGGTCGTCCTGATCGTCACCGCGAGGACACCGGTGCCGAAAGCGCGCAAAGAAGCCCTTCCCGCGCCGCTCAAAGCCGCTGCCTGAGCGCGCTACCCTGGGCTCCATGAGGAGCTTCAACCTACGACAGGCCAAGCTCCGCTCGGGGCAGGAGTATCGCGACGAGGTCGAGCTCGAGCTGGAGCCGTTCGAGCTCGGCGGCCAGCGCTACCTGCACGTGCCCGAGAAGGTTCCGGCTGAGCTGGCGATCAGCAAGGCGACGACGGGCACGGTCTTCGAGCTGGCCTTCGCCGATCGGCTACATGGGCCGTGCTACCGCTGCCTCGGAGACGCGGTTCTGGAGATCTCGATCGCTGCCCGGGAGTACCAGGCGACGAATCCCGAGGGCTCCGACGAGCTCCAGACGCCGTATGTCGTCAACGACCAGCTCGACCTCGGCTCGTGGGCGCGAGATGCCCTGGCCCTGGAGCTCCCGGACAAGATTCTCTGCCGGGACGACTGCGCGGGCCTCTGTCCCATGTGCGGCAAGAACCTCAACCACGACCCCCACGAACACGAGGAAGAGCACAGGGATTCCCGCTGGTCCGCGCTCGAGAGCCTGCGCGAGCAGCTGTAACGGCTACACTCCGCGACCTCAATGGCTGTCCCCAAGAAGAAAACCTCCAAGGCCCGTCGTGACAAGCGCCGCGCGCAGCACAAGATCGAGTCGCCGCGCCTGAACGTCTGCCCGCAGTGCGGTCGGCCGAAGCGGCCCCACCGGGTCTGCCCGACGTGCCACACGTATCGCGGCCGCGACGTCGAGCCGCTCCGCACGCCAGCCCCGTAGCCCGATGATTCGCGTTGCCGTGGACGCCATGGGGGGCGACCGCGGTCCGGAGGAGATCGTCGCCGGCGCGGTGGCCGCTGCGTCCGACGAGATCGTCCCGATCCTCGTCGGGCCTAGCGGGCTCGAGACGCACGGGCTCGAGCTCGTCGAGGCGCACGACGTGATCGGCATGGACGAGAAGCCCGCCGAGGCGGTCCGAGGCAAGCCGGAGAGTTCACTCGTCGTCGCGTGCCGGCTCGTCGGCGAAGGCAAGGCGGAAGCCGTCATCTCGGCGGGCAACACCGGCGCAATGCTCGCCGCGTGCTTGCTCGAGCTGCGGCGAGTTCCCGGAGTCCGCCGGCCGGCCATCGCGGTGACGATTCCCGCACGCCGCCGGCCGTCCGTGCTGCTCGACTCGGGCGCCAACGCGGACGCGCGCCCGGAAGACCTGGTGCAGTTCGCGCACATGGGTGCCGTCTTCGCCGAGGAGATCCTTGACATCCGGAACCCGGAGGTGCGCCTCCTCTCGATCGGTGAGGAGTCGGAGAAGGGGAACCAGCTCACGCTCGAGGCCCACCGTCTGCTGGCCGAGGGCGAACTGAACTTCACGGGCAACACCGAAGGCCGCGACCTGCTCGTCGGAGCGGCCGACGTCGTCGTCACCGACGGGTTCACCGGCAACGTGGCCCTCAAGCTGCTCGAGGGGACGATCAAGAACCTGCTCGAGGCCTTCCGCGAGGAGGTCACCGCAACCCTGCGCGGCAAGCTTGGTGGGCTGCTGATCCGGCCCGCCACCCGCCGCCTGCGCGAGCGGCTCGATCCCGACACGTACGGCGGCGCGTACCTCCTCGGCCTCCGCGGACTCGCTGTGATCGCGCATGGAAATTCCTCGCGGCGGGCGATCGCGAATGCGATCCGGCTCGCCGCCCGCGGGGTCGAGCACGACGTCGTGGGCCGACTGGCAGAGCGGGTGGGCGAGACCGTGTTAGCATCCCCGCCCTCTACGCCCCCGACCCCCACGTGAGGTGACATGGCAGCTTCGCGCGAAGAAGTCTTCGAGCGAGTGAAGGAAGTTTTGACCGAACAGCTCGGCGTCGAGGAGAACGACATCACCGAGGAGGCCTCCTTCCAGGAGGATCTCGACGCGGACTCACTCGACCTCGTCGAGCTGATTATGGAGCTGGAGGATCAGTTCGGGATCAAGATCTCCGACGAGGATGCTCAGAAGATCCAGACCGTCGGCCAGGCCGTCGACTACGTCTCGTCGCACCAGTAGCGCTCGTCCTCAGGGGGTCGCCGACCTCGGCGAGCTGATCGCCGGGCTGCCCGAGAAGCGGGCGGCCCAGGTGTACACGCACGCGTCCTGGGCGGCCGAGCGATCGGCTTCCTACGAACGGCTGGAGTTCCTCGGCGACAGCGTGCTCGAGCTCGCGATTGCGCGGGCGCTGTTCGAGCGCTACCCGGACTTCAGCGAAGGCCGGCTCGCGAAAGTGCGCTCGCACGTCGTCTCGCGCGCGAGCTGCTCGGTCGTCGCGCGGCAGCTCGACCTCGGCCGGAACCTCTCCGAGCGGGGCGCGGACATCCCGGAGGACGAGCTGACGCGACTGTCGCGGAACCGCAATGTCCTCGCAGCGCTGCTGGAGGCGGCGCTCGCGGCGCTCTTCCTCGAGCACGGGTTCGAGAAGATCGAGCGTCCGATCGTGGAGGCCTTCGACGGAAGGATCGAGTACGCGCTCACGAGTCACGTCGACTACAAGACGGAGCTGCAGGAAGCCCTCGCGCGACGAGGCCAGTCCGTCAACTACTCGGTTCTCGAGGTCGAGGGCCCGCCTCACGATCGTCGCTTCACCTGCGCAGCCTTGATCGACGGAGAGCAGCTCGGCCTCGGCACCGGGGAATCGAAGAAGGCCGCTGAACAGGAGGCAGCAAAGCAGACGCTCGTCAAGCTCGGGGTGAATGTCCCGGCGGTTTAGACTCCGCCAAACCAAAGGGAGGACGCGATGGCAAAGGAAGTCAACTGTCCGTGTGGGGAGACAGTTCGCGGCGAGGACGACGACATGCTCGTAAGCAATGTCGAGGCACACGTTCGCGATAAGCATCCCGAGATGGTCGGCACGATGTCGCGTGACCAGATCCTCGGGATGGCGCAGGAGGCCTAGGCAGCTAAGTCCCAGGCGGGGAGCGCCATTCGCGTTCCCCGCCGAGGCGGCGCTTGCGCTGCCGCCAAGACGGGCACGCGGCTTTGCCGCGTGCCCGTTTCGCTACCCGGCGGCATCCGCGTCGACGGGTAGCTTTCAGTGGCGTGAACCTACGCGCCATCAAGCTGCGCGGCTTCAAGTCGTTCCCTGACCCGATCGAGGTTCGCCTCGAGCCGGGCGTGGCCGTGGTCGTCGGCCCGAACGGCTCGGGGAAGTCCAACGTCTCCGACGCCATCGTCTGGGCGGCCGGATCGATGGCTCCCTCGGAGCTTCGCGCCGAGAAGCCCGATGACGTCCTTTTCGCCGGCGGCGGGGGGCGGAGCGCGGAGGACTTCTGCGAGGTCGAGCTGCTGTTCGACAATCCCGACAGCGACGGGCCGCTGCCCTATTCGGAGCTGTCAGTGGCGCGGAGGCTCCACCGCGGCGGCGAGGGGCAGTACCTCCTCAACCGCACCGCGGTGCGACGGATCGACCTCGTCGAGCTGCTCGCCGACCTCGGCCTCGGCGGCGGCATGCACTCGATCATCGGGCAGGGCCGCGTGGAGGAGATTCTCGGCTCGAAACCGCAGGAACGGCGTGAGCTGCTGGAGGAAGCAGCCGGGCTCGGCCGTTTCAAGCGGCGCAAGCACCGTGCGGAGCTCAAGTTGGCACGCGTTGCGATCCAGGTCGAGCGCGCGCGCGACGTCGAGGCGGAGGTCAAGAAACGGCTGCGCCCGCTCGCGCTGCAGGCGACCGCCGCGGAGCGTGCGGAGAAGCTGCGCGGCGAGATCGCATCCTTGCGCGCCCGTGTCGCGGAGCTCGACCTCGCCGATTTGCGTGCGCGTCTGGAGGACGGCGAAGGCAGGCGCACCGCGGCGCTGCTGGCGCGCAAGCACGCAGACGGCCGGCTCGACTCGCTGCTCGAGAGCAGGCGTCGCGCGGAGGAGGAGCTCGCGGACGCGGCAGGTCGCCGGGAGGAAGCGACGGCGACGCTCTACCGACTTCGCAGCGCGCGCGAGCGGCTCGAGTTGCGCCGAGAGAGCGCGGAAGGATTCCTCGAGCGGCTGCGCGCGGATCTGGCTCGGCCGCGACGCGTGCTCGATGCGCGCGTGCGCGCGGAGCGGGAAGCGCTGCGCGAGCAGGCCCGGGTCGGTCGAGAACGGCTGCAGACGCTGGAACGGGCGCTCGCCGAGCGCGAAGGACTTCCGCCTGCCGCCCGCGCGCTCGCAGAGGAAGGCGAGCGGCTGGCGCTGTCGCTCCTGGACGTGGAAGCGGGGCGCGAACGCGCCGTGGCCGCGGCACTCGGTCACCGTGCATCGGCGCTCGTCGCGGATGACGCGCGCGAGGCCCTTGCGCTCGCGGAGCGCGCACGTGCCGCCGGTCTCGGCAGCGTGGTCGTGCTCACCCGCGATCCTGCAGAGCTCGTGCGCGAGCTGCCGGTGGTTCCGAAAGAGCAGCTGCTGCAGTCGTCCGTCCCGGCCGTGACGCCCGAAGGCTTCGGCTACGACCCGCAGCGCGGCGAGCTCTGGTTCGCAGGCGAGACGGCCGAGGCCGTCTGGCTGGAGCTCGAGGCACGCCGGCGGGCGCTTGCGGCAGAGGTCGAAGAGCTGGAGGCCCGCGCGGACGCGCCGATCGCGGAGAATGCGTACTCGGTCGCCCGCGATCCGGTCAGTGTCACAATCGCGCGGCTCACGGCGCGGCTCGTCGAGACGCTCGAGGGTGCGGCAGACGATCGCTTCGAGGCGCCGTTGCGCGCACGGGCGGACGCGGGCTCGACACGCACGGGCGCGCTGGCAGAGGAGCTCCGACGACTTGGTGCCGAAGAAGTCGAAGCACGTCGTGCTGCCGCGGAGGCCGCTGAACGGCTGAGCGGCGTCGACGTGGAGCGCGCGCGCATCGACGCCGAGGCAGACGAGGCGCGGAGGCGCCTCGAGGCCGCTGGCGCCGAGCCGGCGGAAGGCGACGATCCGGACGAGCTCGCCGAGCGCATCGAGCGGCTCGACCGCCGCCGCGAGTCGCTCGGCCAGGTCAACCCGCTCGCGAAGCAGGAATACGACGCCGAGAAGGAGCGCCTCACCGAGCTCTCCGCCTCCCGCGCGGACCTCGAACGCAGCCTCGAGGAGCTCGAGACGCTGCGCGACGATCTCGCGCGCACGGTCGAGCAGCGCTTTGCCGAGACGTTCGCGGCCGTGCAGGAGAACTTCGCCGAGGTGGCCGCGACACTCTTCCCGGGCGGCGAAGGGCAGCTGCGCCTGACCGAGCCCGGCGACGAGGAAGAGCAGCCGGGCATCGAGGTCGAGCTCCGGCCCGCGGGCAAGAAGGTGACGCGGCTGTCGCTGCTGTCGGGTGGCGAGAAAGCGCTCGGCGCCATCTCGTTCCTGTTCGCCCTGTTCCTCGCGCGCCCGTGTCCGTTCTACCTCCTCGACGAGGTCGAGGCCGCGCTCGACGACACCAACATCGGCCGCTTCGTCGAACTGCTGCGCCGCTACTCGGACCGGGCGCAGTTCATCGTCATCACGCACCAGAAGAGGACGATGGAGGCCGCGGATATCCTCTACGGCGTGACGATGGGCGCCGACGGGGTCTCGCAGATCGTTTCCCGGCGCCTGCCACGCGAGCAGGCCGCCGCGATTGCCTCGTAGCTGGGGGCAGCTGCTCGGAGAGGAGAACGCGCAGCCCGAGCCGGAGGCTCAGCGCGGCGGGCTCTTCTCGCGCCTCCGCGATTCGCTCTCGAAGAGCCGAACGGCACTCACCGCCGAGTTAGCCTCGGCGGCCTTCGATCCAGGCGACGACGCGGCGTGGGAGCGGCTCGAGGAAGCACTCATCCACGCGGACGTCGGCGTGCGCACGACGGCCGAGCTGATCCGGCGGCTCGAGGCGCGACCCGATCTGGCCGACCTCAACGCGGCGCTCGCCGAAGAAATTGCGGCGCTGCTCGGAGACCCGGGCACGCTGAGCGTGCAAGCGAATCCCAGCGTGTTCCTCGTCGTCGGCGTCAACGGGACCGGCAAGACGACCACGATCGGCAAGCTCGCCTCGCGGTTGCACCAGCACGGCCACTCTGTCGTGCTCGGAGCCGCAGACACGTTTCGCGCGGCGGCCGAGGAGCAGCTGGAGATCTGGGCAGAGCGCGCCGACGCCGCTTTCGTGGGCGGCGAGCGCGGGGCGGATCCCGCGTCGGTTGCGTACGACGCGATCGAGACTGCAACGCGTGACGCCCGCGACGTCGTGATCGTGGACACCGCCGGCCGTCTGCACACGCAGGCGAACCTGATGCAAGAGCTCTCGAAGGTTCGCCGCGTCATCCAAGAAAAGCTCGCAGGCGCACCGCACGAGACGCTGCTCGTCGTCGATGCGACCACGGGACAGAACGGCGTCCAGCAGGCCCGCCTGTTCGGAGAGGCGGTCGGGGTCACCGGCGTTGCGCTGACGAAGCTCGACGGCAGCGCGAAGGGCGGGATCGCGGTGGCGATCGCCTACGAGCTCGGTCTACCGGTGAAGCTGATCGGCGTGGGCGAAACGCTCGAGGACCTCAGGCCCTTCGATCCGGAAGACTTCGCCCGCGCCCTCCTCGCTTAGCGCTTAATCCCGCTCTGTGTGAACCGACACTTTCGAGGAGTCCTTAGCGCTCGACCGCGAAGGCGATGTTCACCGTCGTCCGGTACATGCTGATCCGGTCACCCTCCACCTCGGCGCTCATCGAGACGACCTGCGCGCCGGAGATACCGCGCAACGTCTTTGCCGCTTCCTGAACTGCGACATCCGCGGCCTTGGCGAAGCTCTCTGGTGACGAACCGATGATCGTGACGACCTTTGCGATGTCAGCCATATTTCCCCCTTAGTCGCTGTCAGGCGCCTTCGCGATCTTCACGTTGTACGTGATGTGCCAAGGCGAATTGTGCTCGATCGTCTCTACCCATGCATCGACGATGTTGAACCGAATTCCCGGCCTTTCGGGCTGCTCGTCGCGCAGCTTGTACTCCACTGCCTCGTGGATCGCAGCGGCATAGCTCTCACGCGAGCTGCCGTCCGGTACGCGCTTCGTTTCCGGCGTCTGCGACATCTGTGCCTCCTCCCTCGGTCGACGACAGGAGGACGATACAACCGCGGTGCAGCCGCAGTGCAGCTAGCGGACGGGATCCGCGAGGAACGTGGTCGCCCGCTGAGACGACACGATGTTGCCTTTACGCTCGAAGAGCGCGAGCGCATCCCGGGCGGCACTCTCGGCCTCGTCGGTCCGTCCGGCGTCTCTGAGGACCTCGGCGAGGCGGGTGAGCGCGTCGCCGTGCAGGTTGAGCGCATCGGTCCCGGCTGCGATCTCGACAGCCTCGCGTGCGAGCTCGATCGCCCTGTCGTGGCGGTTCCTCAGTGACTCCAGCTTCGCACGGGTCGTGCGCCATTGCGTCTGTGCACCGAAGTCGCCGGCCGCTCCCGCCTCGCTCTGCTCGACGAGTTGCTCGACTTCGTCGTCGAGCCTTTCCTGGGCCATGAGTGCCTCAGCCAGAAGTCCGCCCTGGAATGCGACGAAGCTGCCGGTCCCGGCGGCCGATGCAATCTCGTATCCCTGGCGGAGCACGGCTTCGGCTGCGGCGAAGTCGCCCGCCAGTCTTTCGATCGCACCCATCGTCTCGGTGAGGCCGATGAGGACCAGGCGCAGGCCGAGCTCCTGGCAAAGGGCTTCGACCTCGGCGCACCGTGCCCGCGCTTCGTCGAAGTCGCCGCGCATAGCGAGCAAGGTGGCCATGGGTGGGATCACGCCGGCTTCGATCAGGCGATTCCGACTGGCCTGTTCGCGCATTGCCACGCAGCGGCGAAGCGCCTCCTCGACGGGCGCAGGCCCGTAGACCAGGATGTCGCAGAGGGAGGTCAGGACACGCGCTTCCTCCTTCACGATCCCAGCACGGCGAGCGTGGTGGAGCGCGTGCTCTAACGCGTCCTCGCAGGCGGCGAAGTCCCCGCGGGCCCTTGGGACCAGCGAGAGACGACGCCAGGCGATCGCGAGATCCTCGTCGTTCCCCAGTTGCTCGAAGACGCGGATGGTCTCGCGCGTGACGTCCTCGAAGTCGGCCATGTCCATGTCCGCCTCGGACATGGAGCGGTGCTGCGCCAGCTCGAGTAGCGCATGGTGCTCGATCCGGCGGTCGCCCATCAGCGTCGCGGTTTCCAAGAGGCCGTTCAGGAGCGTCTCTGAGCGAGCGACTTCACCGATCGCCCAGAAGGCCCCGCTGAGCTCGCGCATGAGCTCCAGGCGCGCCGGATGTTCTCCCGTCAGGAGGGCGACTGCGCGGTCGAGCAGCTTGATGGCCGCATGCATGTCGTCGCGCGCGAAGGCGCGGCGGCCGGCAGTGCCCAGTACTTCCCCTGCGCGTCCCGCCAGCGAGCGTGCATCGTCGTCGAGCGGTCCGAGCTGTTCGCGATAGCGGAAGGACTGCTCGAGGTGGTACCCGATGATCTCGTCGAGCTCTCCGGCCCGGCCGGCGTTCCCGCGCGCGGCCCAGGCGGCGAACCGCTTGTGTAGCTGCGCGCGCAACTCCTTTGAGAGACCGGCGTACGCGGCATCCCGGATCAGTGCGTGCCGGAAGCGGTAGCGGTCGTCCCGTCCGGGACGAGCCGCGAGGAGATCTTTGCGCGCGAGACTGAGGAGTCGGGCATCGATGTCCGCCCGTTCCTCCTCGGGTGACAGGTTCAGGATCGCGTTGCGCGAGAACTCCTTGCCGGCCACCGCTGCGCGCTCGAGTACTGCGCGCTCGTCGGCCGGGAGCCGATCAAGGCGCGCGGCCAGCAGCGCATGGATCGACGGCGGGATTGCATCGACAGGTCCGCCTTCTGCGAGCATCGCCGCCATCTGCTCGACGTACAGCGGGTTTCCCTCCGCCGCCTCTGCGATCCTCGTTCGTGCGGCCGCATCGAGCGGCCACTCGCGTGCGATCTCGTCAAGCAGAGTTTGGGACTCCGCAGGTGTCAGCGGGCCGAGCAGGACACCGGCACCGCTCTGCGACGTCAACCAGGTCGGGCGCGCATCGAGCAGATCAGGGCGCGCCAGACACAGCAACAGGATGGGCGCGTTGTGGATCCAGCCGGCCAAGTATTCGAGCAAGTCCAGCAGCGTCGGCTCGGCCCAGTGGATGTCCTCGATCAAAATGACGAGGGGCCCGCTGCGGGCAAGCTCCTCGAAGAGGCGCCGCACCGCCCAGAACATGTCGCCGCCGGGCGTAGACATGGGCGTGGGGCCGACCGCGGCGAGCACTCGCTCTGCCACGATCTGCGCATCGTCGGCCCCGGCGAGCGCACTGTGGACGCCCTCGTCGCTGCCGAGCACCCCGACCATCTGCACGAGCGGCCAGAACGTGATCCCGTCCCCGTACGGGAGGCACCGCCCCGTGAAGATGCGGGCGTCGTCTCGAACGCTGGCGCAGAGCTCGGCGGCGAGCCGGGACTTGCCGATGCCGGCGGGCCCGACGACCGTGACCAGACGGCAGGATCGCTCGGCCGCAGCGTTCGCGAACGCCTCGAGCAGCGTCGACAGCTCGTCCTCGCGTCCGACGAGCGGTGCATCGAGGCGCCGCGCGTATGCCGGTGCTCCTTCGATCACGGCCAGCGCATTCCACGCGCTGACGGTCCCCGACTTTCCCTTCACCTCGAGCTCCTCGCGCGGTTCCAGGACGGTGGCGTTCTCGACCAGCTTTCGCGTCGACTCCCCCAGCAGGATCTCGCCGGTCCGTGCCGCTTCCTCGAGGCGTTTCGCAACGTTGACCGGATCACCCGTGACCAGCAGCTGGCCACCGGTGCCGTCGCCGGCCACTACCTCACCCGTGTTGACGCCGACGCGAATGCCGATGCGAACCGCGAAGTCACGCTCCAGGTCCTCGTTCACCATGGCGAGCGCTTCGCGCAGCTCGGCGGCCGCGCGCACGGCCCGCAAGGCGTCGTCTTCGTGCAGTTCAGGGATCCCGAAGACCGCCATCACGGCGTCGCCGATGAACTTCTCCACGGTGCCGCCGTGCCGCTCGAGCACCTCCGCCATCGCTTCGAAGAAGCGCGACATCACCTGGCGCAGCGATTCGGGGTCGAGACGCTCGCCGAGCTGCGTCGAGTCAGCGACGTCGGCGAAGAGAACCGTTACCGTTCGGCGGCTTACGGCCATGTCCTGAGTCTAGGACTCGGCCCGCGAAGCGCCTAGTTTCGGAGGCGAAGGTCGCGGAGAACCGGCGTCTGCGCGGCGTGCCAGTCGAGCCGCAGCGCTCGGAACGCTCGCTGGGCGTCGGCGATGAGCCCTTCGTCGCCGGAGACCATGCCGAGCGCCCGAAGCATGAACGGCTCGAGGTAACCCTTCGGCTTGAGGAGTCCTTCCTGCCGGATGGAGGTCTCGGTGCCAATCACGGCAAGTGCGTCCAGACGTGCCGCGGCTGCGGGAAGCGCGAACCAGGTCTGACGACGGAACCAGTCAACGTCGGGAAGCATCCGCTTGAGGGTTGCGACCTCTTGTCGCGCGAGTGCGAGCCGAGCTCGCGGTCCGGTGAAGGTGAGCCCGTACCCCTCCGCCTCGTGCTCGTCCGCTTGTGCCTCGAGCGCGCGGCTTCTCCTTGCGTCGCCGAGTACTTCGGCGGCGACTGCGGCGAGGAGGAGGGAGCGTGCGTCGCGCACGCAGGGCGTCGCACGGTTCGCTTCGACCGCCTCCTCGACGCGCGGCTCCAGCTCGCGGATCCGCTCCCAGTTCCCGGCGAGCTCTTCCACTTCGAGCAGGCATGCAACTCCGTGCAGCCGGTGATGCGGAGTTAGATTCTCGACGAGCCGGTCGTTTTCCTCGGCCAACCGGCGGGCCTCTCGGATGCGGCCGATCGCGGCGCAGGCAGGGATCATCGAGACGTGCATATCGTGCATGTGATCCGGATCGGTGAGCTCGTCGAGTAGGTCGAACCGCCGCGCCTCCCACAGGTGGGCTGCATCGAACTCGCCCCGTCGGAACTCGGCGACTGCCCGGACGTCCCACGCGTAAGAGCGAAGCTCGAGGTCGCCGAGCTGCTCGGCGAGGGTGCTTGCTTCTTCGATCAGCCGGGCTTCGTTCGGGTCCACGCCCCAAACGGCTCGCCCCAGCAGCCCCTTGACGTGCGTTGGACTGCCCGGGCTCGAGTCGGCGATCGCACGCGTCGTCCATTCGTCCATCGACTCGTGCGAGGGGCGACGCAGCCACATGCCGGAGCGCATCGCCGTTTGGATGGCGAGATCGCCGTATGTCTCGGCACGTTCTTGTTCGTCGTCCGCAAGCTCGAGCGAGCGCTGCATCGCTTCGACGAATGCCTCGCCGTTGAACTTCAAGGCGTGCGCTTGGCCGATTCGCCGCCAGATGCGCGCCTGCTCGGTCGCGTCGGGCTCGAGCGGTAGCGCGCTCTCGAGGAGACGAATGCCATCATCGATCTCGTAGCGGGAAATCGCGACGTCGCCCGCGCGCCTCAGCCACTGCACCGCCTTCTCGCTCAGACGCCTCAGCTCTTCGCCGTCGTCGGTCCATACGAGATCGGCGTCCTCCGGCCGCACTGCGTTTGCAAAGTGGTGAGCGAGCAGCGGGGCGTGCTCGTCGCGGCCACCGCCAAAGCGTTCGATCCAGTCCGCGAACTGAGCATGTAGCCGTGCGCGCCTGGCCTTCGTCAGGCTGCCGTAGGCCACCTCGCGCGTGAGCGCATGCTTGAACACGTACTCCACCTCGCCCTCGAGCGACGAGCCGGAGCGCCGGCGGATCAGGTCCCGGCTCTCGAGGATGCCCAGGTCAGGCGCGAAACCTGCGACGAGCTCGTAGACGGGGCTCGTCCAGAAGACGCGTCCGATGACCGCTGCTGCCTGAAGAGCGGTTCGCTCGGCCTCGTCGAGCAGGTCCACGCGTGCTGCGAGAACGGCTTGAACGGAGTCGGGGATCTCGAATCCCGGCGGCAGCTCCCCCGCTCGCCAGCCTCCGTTGGCGCGTTCGAGGATGCCCGCGTCGATCAGGCTGCCGAGCACCTCCTCGACGAAGAACGGGTTACCTTCGGCCCGTTCGACGACGACGTCGCGAACCCATAGCGGGAGGTCCCCTGCGAGCAGGCTGTTGACGAGGGCTTCTGCCGTCTCCAGGGGCAGGGGCTCGAGCCAGATCGCCTCGGCGCCGATCCGCGCATCCCAGGGCGAACCGAACTCGGGCCGGGCCGTGGTGACGATCAGCAGCGGCCCCGTTACGTCACGCGCGACGCGCTCGATCAGGTCGAGCAGGGGCTGCTCCGCCCAGTGCAGGTCCTCGATCAGCACCACGAGCGGTCGTTCGGCCGCGAGCTCGGACAGCAGTGAGACCCACGCTGCGTGCAACCGGTCGCGCGCGGCAAGTGGATGAAGATCACCCGCCAGGTCGAGACCGAGCGTGAGACCCAGCATGGGGCGGTCGCCGAGACGGCGCTGCACCTCTTCCGGTGAGTCACTCTCCCGGATGTCCAGGTGCTCCTTCAGCACTTCCGCCAGCGGCCAGTACGTGATGCCTGCCCCGTACGCGAGACAGCGCCCCGTGCGCCGCAGCGTTTCGGGCTGCTCCTGCGCGAGGTTTTCCCAGAGCTCCCGGACGAGGCGAGTCTTGCCGACCCCGGCCTGGCCGAGGATCGTGAGCAGTGCGGGTCGCATCTGCCGCACCGAGCGCGCGTACGCGTCCTCCAGGCGTGCGACCTCCTCGTCTCGGCCGACGAACGCGTTCGCCAACCCGCGCACGCCCCTCGGACGCATCAGTGAAAGCGCACGGAGCACCGGGCGGCAGGTAACGCCGGCCGCCTTCCCCTTGGCCTCG
>Ga0210378_10000649_pt1 | contig 17945 bp, 17 predicted proteins | sample PLM1_60_b1redo_FD_155465 | JGI IMG/M metagenome (GOLD analysis project Ga0210378, IMG submission 155465) | Groundwater sediment microbial communities from an aquifer in East River, Colorado, USA - PLM1_60_b1 redo | ecosystem: Environmental > Terrestrial > Soil > Riparian zone | place: USA: East...
ACGCGCCGGCGGCGGCCGTGGTGAGCGCGAGCGCCGCGACACCCAGGATCAGGCGCCGCCGGCCCGGGCGGATCACCCCAGACGAGGCTTCGGTGTGGGACATCGATGATCCCTTCTGTTGGCTGCGCACCGTGGCTCGCGCGATCGGTCCGCTACGGACTGCTGGCGGCGATAGCGAGCGATCAGGCGCTGACACAGCCCTGACGGGTGGGGGGAGGGGCCGGCCTCGAAGTACCTGGACCATAGAAGTACTTCTTTTCGATGTCAATAAAAGTACGGAAATAAGCCACACATGGCCGGCTCCCGCCCTGGTAGCGGGCCAGATCGCGGACGTTGGGAGCCGCCCCACATCGCCACCGAAGCCGCGTGCAGACGGCAGGCATGCCATCACGACCTGCACTGATCTAGATGTGGTCTAGACCTTGTGCCGCGGCGAAAGTTTCCCGAGAATACGTCTCAAAGCCGGCCGTAGCCGAGATTGGAGGCGTTCCACACACCCCTCGCCGGGTCTCGGCCGGGGCGCTGTGACGTGCCCTGAGATCGCTCCGGGCACTCTCCCTTCCACGCCCCGACCGCCTGGTCCGTGTAGTCCACGGAGCCGCCGCTCCCCCACCCGATCCCTGGAAGGTGCTCCATGCGCATCCACAAACGACTGTTGGTCGCGGTCGGCGTGACGCTGCTGGCGACCGTCGGGCTGAGCGCGCCACCGGCGCACGCGGCCAACCTGCTCACGAATCCCGGCTTCGAGACCGGCACGCTGTCCGGCTGGTCCTGTACAGGCGGCCTCGGCTCGGTGGTGTCCAGCCCCGTGCACAGCGGTTCCCGGGCACTCGCCGGCGCGGCGAACAACTCCGACAACGCGAAGTGCACCCAGACGGTCGCGGTCCAGGCAAACACGGCCTACACACTGTCGGCCTGGGTACGCGGCAACTACGTCCACTTGGGCGTCACCGGAGGAGCCATCACCTGGACCCCGTCCGCCACCAGCTACACCCAGCTGACCACGTCGTTCACCACCGCAGCCAGCCAGACGAGCGTGCAGATCTTCCTACACGGCTGGTACGCCCAGGGCACCTACTACGCCGACGACGTCAGCCTCGACGGCCCCGGCGGCAACCCGGACCCCGATCCGGGCGCTCCCGGCGTACCCGGTAACCCGAGCGTCACCGGGACGACCAGTTCGTCGATCTCGCTGAGCTGGGGCGCGTCCAGCGGCACCGTCACGGGCTACCGCGTCTACGAGGGCACGACCGTCCGGGCCACCGTGACCGGCACCTCGGCCACGATCAGCGGGCTCAGTGCGTGCACGAGCCACACGTACACCGTGGCCGCGTACAACAGCAACGGCGAGTCGGCGAAGTCCGGCAGCGCCACCGGCACTACGACCGGCTGCCAGCCGAGCGGTGGAGCGATGGCCGCGCCGTACCTCTACCTCGGCTGGGGCGACCCGCCGAGCGCCACCTCCGTCATGTCCGCCACCGGCATCAAGCAGTTCACGATGGCGTTCATGCTCTCCGGCGGCGGCTGCTCGCCGGCGTGGGACGGCAACCGGCCGCTCACGGGCGGCGTTGACCAGAGCACGATCAACGCCATCCGCGGGGCCGGCGGCGACGTGCAGATCTCCTTCGGCGGCTGGAGCGGTAACAAGCTCGGCCCGAACTGCAGCAGCGCGTCCGCCCTTGCCGGCGCGTACCAGCAGGTCATCAACGCCTACAACCTCAAGTACATCGACATCGACATCGAAAACAGCGACGAATTCGAGAACGAGGTCGTGCAGGACCGGATCCTCGGCGCGCTGAAGATCGTCAAACAGAACAACCCCGGCATCAAGACGATCGTCACCTTCGGCACCAGCACCAGCGGCCCGACGTGGTGGGGCACCCGGCTCATCAACCAGTCCGCGGCGCTGGGCGCGAACATCGACAACTTCACGATCATGCCGTTCGACTTCGGCGGCGGCGCCGACATGTACGGCAACACCGTCAACGCGGCCAACGGGCTCAAGAACGCGCTGAAGAACGCCTACGGCTGGTCGGACGCCACCGCGTACGCCCACATCGGCATCTCCGGCATGAACGGCCTCTCGGACCAGCAGGAGCTCACCTCGCCGTCGACCTGGACCAGCATCCGCGACTGGGCGAACTCCAACCACATCCGCCGGCTCGCGTACTGGTCCGTCAACCGGGACCGCCCCTGCCCCGGCGGCGGTGTCGTCAGCAACTGCTCCGGCATTAGCCAGAACACCTGGCAGTTCACCTCCATCACCGCCGGCTTCACCGGCTGAGCACACAGCGGTGGGCGCCCGGGCACCCGGGCGCCCACCCGCAGTGGCAAGTACGCACCCGGGCTGGGTACTGCTACTCATCCGCCATGCAGTGTCCGGTTGGAACGATCACCGCATGCCTACTTCAGAAGTTCGGATGCGCCCCATAAAGGAACTGCTCGGCGTCCTCGTCATCGCCGGTCTGTCGCTCGCCGCGTGGTGGGCCTGGCTCGGCTGGGACACCGAGTACCAGGTCGATCCCGTGACCGGTAACTCCAGTGGCCCGTACGAGCCGTTCCAGGTGATCGGCTGCGTGCTGACGCTCGGCGTTATCGCGGTGGCCGGCGGGCTGGTGCTCCGGCCCTTGAGCGTCGTCGCCGCGATGACGGTGTCGTTCACCGCCGCGTGGGCGATCAGCGCGGCTGCGTCGGACGAGTCCGGCCTGTGGCCGGTGGGGGCCGTACTGGTGGCCGGCGGGATGGTGGCGGGCACGGCCGCGTGCAGCTTCGGCGCCCGCTGGACGCGGCGCGCGGCGCGGTCGGATGGCCAGCCGGGATCCGCCGCCGTCTGATCAGCGCGCGGCCACGGCGCGCCGGGGAGGTACCCGGCGCGCCGTGCCTGCCGGCGGTTCGTCACGTGTTCAGGGTCTGCTGGACCGCGACGCCGCACCACGCCCCGAGTGCGTCACGGAGTGCGGCGGGGTCGAGGCCGTCGGTGGCCCACGCGACGTAGCCGTCGGGGCGGACGAGCACCGTCGTTCGCGTCGCGTCCTCCGGGGCGGAGACGGTTACGCGGTCGTCCCAAGCCTCGATCCCGTCCACCTGGCCAGCGCTGAGCAGCACGAACGTGCCGGAACGGAGCGCCTCGTAGAGCCGGCGCCCGTCCGCGAGCCGCGTGTCCAGTGCCCGCGTCCCGACCAGCGCGTGCGCACCGCGTGGCGCCGGGTAGTGGATGCCGATCCCCGAGACGGTGTCGCGGAGCTTGTGCGCCACCGGCGCGAGGTTGGTGAGGATCCCGGCTATCACGCCGCGGGCGGCCCGCAGCGCCGCCGACTTCCCGAGCGCCAGGCGCAGCAGGTTGCCGCTGTTGTGCAGCACGTCACGTCCGACCGGGTGCCGCTCGCCGTGGTAGCTGTCCAGCAACGACGCGGGCGCCCAGCCATGGACGGTTGCGGCGAGCTTCCAGCTCAGGTTGGCGGCGTCCTGCAGGCCGGTGTTCATACCCTGCCCGCCTGCCGGTGAGTGCACGTGCGCGGCATCGCCGGCCAGGAACACCCGCCCGACCCGGTACTGCGGCACCTGCCGCTCGTCGCTGTGGAACCGCGACATCCACCGCGCGTCGCGCATGCCGTGGTCGGTGCCCAGCGCGAGCCGGGTGATCTCGCTGATCTCCGCCAGCTCGACCGGCGCGCTGTCCGGCTGCTGGTTGCGCCGGTCCCACGCGATGACGCGGTACCAGCCGTCGCCGAACGGAGCGATGAACGCGAACCCGTCGCGGCTGGCGTTGACGGTCAGGACATCGGCCGGCGACTGGGCGAGCCGGACGTCGGCCAGCATCACCGATGACACCGCCGTCTCGCCGGGGAACTCGAGGTCGAGCGCCTCTCGTACGGCACTGTGCACGCCGTCCGTGCCGACCACATAGGACGCTCGCCGCGTCGTGACGGCGGCACCGGTACGGATGTCGACGTCGACGCCGTCGGCGTCCTGGCGCAGCCCGATCACCTCGGCGCCGCGTACGATATCGACCCCGAGCGCGAGCGCCCGCTCCTCCAGCACCCGCTCGGTGTTGTACTGCGGCGTGACCAGCAGGAACGGGAAGCGGCTCGACAGCTCGGAGAGGTCGATATCGGCGCGGCCGAGCAGCCGGAGCGACTCGACCTTGGTGCCGGTGGCGATGAGCTCATCCGCGAGCCCGCGGGCGTCGAGCAGCTCCAGCGTGCGGGCGTGCACCGCGAACGCCCGGGTCAGGTTCGACTCGCCCGTACGGCGCTCCAGAACCGAGACAGAGACCCCGGCCGCGGCCAGATCCCCCGCCAGTAGCAGCCCTGTCGGCCCCGCGCCGACGACCAGGACATCCGTGTTCGCGCTCATCGCTTGTCTCCCTCAAGTCAACATCCGTTGGCCTACGCCTGTTGACATTATTCTGGCCGGGCTTCCCTGTCAACGGTTGTTGGCCTACAGTCGTTGACATGACCTCGACCAGCGCCCCCCGCCGCTCCGACAACACCCGTGCGGCGATCCTCGCCGCCGCCAGGGAGCGGTTCGCCGCCGACGGGTACGAGCGAGCGACGATCCGTGCCATCGCCGCCGACGCCGCGATTGACCCCGCGATGGTGATGCGCTACTTCGGCAACAAGGAGAAGCTGTTCGCCGCCGCGGCCGAGTTCGACCTACGCCTGCCCGACCTCGCCGCCGTGCCACGCCACGAACTGGGCGGCATCCTCGTCGGCCACTTCTTCGACCGCTGGGAGGACGACGACACGCTCAAGGCGTTGCTGCGCGCGGCGGTCAGCTATGACGCGGCCGCCGAACGGATGCGCGAGGTCTTCGCCACCCAGCTCGGCCCGATCGCCGTCGCACTGTGCCCCGACCCGGCCCAGGCGCCGCAGCGGGCCGGGCTGGTCGCCACCCAGATGATCGGCCTCGCGATGTGCCGCTACGTCCTGCAGCTGCCGCCCGTGGCCGCCCTCGACCGCGCCGCGATCGTCGCCTGGCTCGGCCCCACCGTGCAGCGCTACCTCACCGAGGTCCAGTAGGCCAGCTGCCGGCGACCGGCACCGGTATCCGCGTGGTGAAGGAAACCGGCACCTCGGTGACGGTGGAGCTGTTCAAGGAGTAGCGCACGGGAAGGGCGCGGCCGGCCAGCCGCGCCCTTCCCCGATTCCGTCCGCGAGCGTTCAGCAGCTGAGGTTGCCGCCCGGAGTGGTGCCCAGAATCTGCACGAACCGCTGGTAGGCGTCGATCCGGCTCTGCACCTGTGCCGGGTTCCGCCCGTTGCACTCCAGGCTGCCGTTGATGCTGCGGATCGTCTCGCCGAAACCGCGCTGGTCGACCATCGCGTTGTGCGGCGTCATCGTGCCGGGGCCGTTCTGCGTGTTCCAGTACCAGAGGCCCGTCTTCCAGGCGATCGCCGCGTTGTTCTGCACCTGGTACGGGTCGGCGAGCAGGTTGATGCCCAGCGCGTCACCGGCGGCCTTGTAGTTGAAGTTCCAGCTCAGCTGGATCGGGCCGCGGCCGTAGTACGCCGCCTGACCCGCGGGGCAGCCGTACGGCTGGCTGCTGTCGCAGTAGTGCGGGTAGTTGGCGGTGTTCTGCTCCACGATGTGGACCAGTCCACCGGTCTCATGGTTGACGTTGGCCAGGAAGGCCGCCGCCTCCTGCTTCTTGACGGTGTCGCTGCCCGTCTTCGCGAAACCCGGGTAGGCACTCAGCGCCGCGGTCAGCCCGCTGTAGGTGTAGAAGGAGTTCCGGCTCGGGAACATCTGGTTGAACTGCGCCTCGCTGACGACGAACGCGCCGGGGTTGGGATTCGGGTTCTGGGTCGGGCTCGGGTTCGTGGGGCCGCAGGTGTACGGGTCCCAGTACCAGGTGCTGATGACCGGGTCGTACCCCGGGTTGTCGTGCTCAGCGCGGTAGAAGTTGCCGTCGGTGTACTTCACGATGTCGCCGGCGACGTACGCCCGTCCGGCGATCCACGCCGGGTAGTTGCAGCCCGATCCGGGCGGCTGCGTCGTCGGCGCCGGCCCCGGAGTGCCCGAGCCGCAGGTGCCCTGGTCCGCCCAGACGTCCGCACTGCCCGGGACCTCGTTCTGGGTCCACCACTTCGCTGACCAGTTACGGCCGTTGTGCGAGGCCGCCGTGCCGCCGTGATAGACGGTCGCGGAACTCCACGGGGTCGCGCAGGCGGCGGCCGACGCCGAGGTCATCGGCAGGATCACGGCCATCGCGCCCGCGAGCGCCACGGCGATCAGTGACGCCAGGATGATGCGTTTTCTCGACACCTTTGACTGCTCCTTCGCGCGTACGCGCCGCACAGGATCGGAGGCCGGCCGCCCACCCCGGTTCGAAGTACCGGCCACGGGGTTGAGGGCACTCAATCGGGTTGGTCTACACCAGTCAAGGTGTAGACCAATTATCTCTTTCTTAACTTCCGTCCCGTTCGTCCCGGCGCAGGCCTCTTCCCGACAGCTCAGCTCGTCTTGACAACAATAATTGTCGGTGCCACGATCGGGTCATGTGGGATGTAGCGGTGATCGAGGATGCGGCGGCGGCTGAGGCGTCGTTGGATCCGATTCGGGCGCGGTTGTTGGCGGAGTTGGGTGAGCCGGCGTCGGCGACGATGTTGGCGACGCGGGTGGGGTTGCCGCGGCAGAAGGTGAACTACCACTTGCGGGCGTTGGAGCGGCACGGGCTGGTGGAGTTGGTGGAGGAGCGCCGTAAGGGGAATGTGACGGAGCGGGTGGTGCGGGCGACGGCGGCGTCGTATGTGATTTCGCCGGCGGCGTTGGCGGCGGTGCAGCCGGATCCGGCGCGGTCGCCGGATCGGTTGTCGGCGCGGTGGTTGTTGGCGGTCGCCGCGCGGCTGGTGCGGGATGTGGGGGCGTTGATCACGGGTGGGGTGCGGGCCGGGAGGCGGGTGGCGACGTTCGCTCTCGATGGGGAGGTGCGGTTCGCGTCGGCGGCGGATCGGGCGGCGTTCGCGGAGGAGTTGGCATCCGTGGTGACGGCGTTGGTGAGCAAGTATCACGACGAGTCCGCGCCGGGCGGGCGGGATCACCGGATCGTCGTCGCCGTCCACCCCAGCATCAAGAAGGAGCTCTGAGATGGGCCACGAATTCGAGGGGCACCAGGAGTTCGAACTCGACGCCACCCCCGAGCAGGTCTGGGAAGCGATCGCCACCGGCCCCGGGATCAACTCCTGGTTCATGGGGCGCACCGAGGTCGAGCCTCGCGAAGGCGGCACGGTGCGGATGGCCTTTGGTGACTACACGCCGGAGTCCACGATCACCGCGTGGGACCCGCTCAAGCGATTCGCCCACCACAGCGGCGTGGCCGAGGACGGCCGGTTCATCGCGTACGAGTTCCTCATCGAAGGACGCGCTGGTGGCAGCACCATCCTGCGCGCGGTGACCAGCGGCTTCCTCCCCGGCGACGACTGGGAGGCCGAGTTCGACGCCATGACCAAGGGCGGCGAGCTGTTCTTCCGCACACTGGTCGCCTACCTCACGCACTTCCCGGGCCGCACCGCGACGCCCATCACCGCGTTCGGCCCGATGGTCACCGACTGGGACCACGCCTGGGCAGTGCTCCACCGCGAGCTGCGCCTGACCGGCACGGTCGCCGAGGGGGATCAGGTCCGGTTCACCCCGGACGGGCTCGCGCCCATCGAGGGTGTCGTGTACTTCGTCAACCCGCACACCCTGGGCGTGCGCACGAGCGACGCGCTGTACCGGTTCCTGCGCGGATTCCACGGCCCGATGATCGTCGGGCATCACCTCTTCGCCGGCGGCGTGAACCGGGAACGGACCGAACACGCCTGGCAATCCTGGCTCACCACCCTGTTCGCCTGACAGAGACGATCGGAGAGTTCCCATGAGCGCAGTAGTTTCGAACGACGGCACGCCCATCGCTTTCGACCGCGTGGGTGAAGGACCGCCGCTCATCCTGGTGGACGGCGCGCTCTGTTACCGCGCGTTCGGTCCGGCCGGGCCGCTGGCCGCCCTCCTGAGGGAGCACTTCACCGTGTTCACCTACGACCGTCGGGGTCGAGGCGAGAGCGGTGATACGGCTCCCTACGCGACGGAGCGTGAGGTCGAGGATCTCGAAGCCCTCGTCAAGGAGGCCGCTGGATCGGCCTACATGTACGGCATCTCCTCCGGCGCGGCCCTCGCCCTCGAAGCAGCGAACCGTGGCGTCGGCATCACGAAGCTGGCCCTGTACGAGGCGCCGTTCATTGTCGACGACACCCTTCCCGCGCGGCCGGACGACTACCTGGCGACGATGGACGGTCTCATTGCGGCCGACCGGCGAGGCGCCGCGCTCAAGCTCTTCATGCGGACGGTGGGCATGCCGGCCTTCGTCATTGCGCTGATGCGGTTCACGCCGGCGTGGTCCAAGCTCAAGGCCGTCGCGCACACCCTCCCGTACGACTTCCGGATCCTCGGCGACACGGGATCGGGCAAACCGCTGCCGACCGACCGGTGGACGTCCGCCACGGTGCCCACACTCGTCATGGACGGCGGTAAGAGCCCCACGTGGATGCGGAACGCGATGCGGGCGCTCGCCGATGTCCTCCCCAACGCGTCGCACCGCACGCTGGACGGCCAGACGCACATGCTCAAGCCGGGCGCCGTCGCTCCCGTGCTGGTGGAGTTCTTCGCCGATTGAACCGGCGCTCGTCAGCGCTGGGTTCGGCCCTCGCGCAGCAGGGTGACTGCCTACTCGAATTTGCACGCAGGGTGACGGAGGGCTGACTCCGGCCCCGTGATCTGCGCAACATCGCGGCAGCCCAGGAGGGCATTAACCCGACAATAGTCCCTAGTTCGGAGAGTGATGTCCCTTTAATCCGCATTCGATTGGCGGGTTGACGAACGGCAACGTTGCCCGGTGCTGGTAATCCTTCAGGTCCCGGCAGCCACGTTCTGTTGCCAGCGTCCCCGTCGTCGATGAAGGATCCGCCTTGCCGCGCTCTCGCCTCCGCCGCCCCGGCCTCCTCACCCGATCCGCCCTGATCCTCGCCGCCGCAGTCGTCACACTGCCGGTCGGCGTCGCGCTCGCCGATCTGCCCGCGTCCCCGACGAGCAAGGCGTCGGCCACGCCGCACCTCGACGCCGTCGAGCGGACGCTGCGCGAGGTGTCGCCCGGGCTGGAAGGGTCCGTCTGGCAGCGCACCAGCGGTAACAGCCTCGACGCGCCCGACGGCGACCCGGCCGGCTGGATCCTGCAGACACCCGGGTGCTGGGGTGACAACACCTGCACCAACCGCGCCGGCACGCAGCGGCTGCTGGCGCAGACGACGGCAACCATCGCGAAGGCGACCCGCACGGTCGACCTCAGCACGCTCGCACCGCTGCCGGAGGGCGCGTTCCAGGACGCCATCGTCGCCGGCTTGAAGACCGCTGCGGCAGAACACGATCTGCACGTGCGGATGCTCGTCGGCGCGGCGCCGCTCATCCACCGCACCGTGGTGCCGGCCAATTACCGCGACCAGCTGATCGCCAAGCTCGGCCCCGCCGCGGACCGGATCACCCTGACGATCGCCTCGATGACGACGTCGAACACCGCGTTCTCGTGGAACCACTCGAAGATCCTGCTGGTTGACGGCGAGACGGCGATCGTCGGCGGCATCAACCACTGGAAGGGCGACTACCTCGACACCGCCCACCCGGTGTCGGACGTCTCGCTGGCGATCAACGGCCCAGCCGCCCGAGCCGCCGGCGACTACCTCGACACGCTCTGGGCGTGGACGTGCCAGAACAGCGCCAACGGCAGGTACGTGTGGTTCGCGGCGTCCCACGGCGCTCCCTGCACCCCGACCCTGCCGCGGGGCCGGGAGTCCGCCGCTACGGGAACCGTGCCGGCCATCGCCGTCGGCACCCTCGGGATCGGCATCAAGCAGTCCGACCCGGCGTCCACGTACCGGCCGACGCTGCCCACCGCGCCCGACGCCAAGTGCACGGGCGGGCTGTTCGACAACACCAACGCCAACCGCGACTACGACACTGTGAACCCGGAGGAAAGCGCCCAGCGCGCGCTCATCGCCAGCGCCCGCCACCGGATCGTGTTGTCCCAGCAGGATCTGAACGCGACCTGCCCGCCGCTCCCCCGCTATGACATCCGGCTGTACGACACGCTCGCCGCGAAGCTCGCCGACGGCGTCAAGGTCCGGATCGTCGTCGGCGATCCGGCCAACCGGGGCTCGCTCGGCAGCGGCGGCTACTCCCAGATCAAGTCGCTGGCCGAGATCAGCGACACGCTGCGGAACCGCCTCGCCCGGATCACCGGCGACCAGGCCAGCGCCCGGCAGGCGATGTGCGGGAACCTCCAGCTCGCCACGTTCCGCAGCGCCCCGGAGGCCAGGTGGGCCGACGGCCGCCCGTACGCGAAGCATCACAAGCTGATCGTGGTCGACGACTCGGCGTTCTACCTCGGCTCCAAGAACCTGTACCCGACCTGGTTGCAGGACTTCGGCTACATCATCGAGAGCCCGGACGCCGCCGCGCAGCTCAGCGCCGACCTGCTCGACCCCGAGTGGCGGTACTCCCGGCCGACCGCGTCCGTCGACCACGAGCGGGGCATCTGCCCGGCGTGACGATCGCCGCGGGAGCACGTCCGTACGCGGGACGTGCTCCCGCTCGACCTTCCACGGCTACTCCGGTGCGTGGCAGACGGCCTCAACGTTGTTGCCGTCGGGATCGCGGACGAACGCGCCGAAGTATGTCGGGTGGTACTCGGGCCGGACCCGTGGCTCGTGCAGCACCTCGGCGCCCAGCCCGACGGCGACATCGAAGAACGCGGTGACGGTGGCGCGGTCGGCGGCCTGGAACGCGATATGTATCTCGCGCGCCTCGTGGCCGGTGGTGACGGGCCCGATCCAGAAGTCCGGCCGGTCCGTGCCGTAGCCGATCACGTCACCGAAATCCAGGATCCGGGCGCCGCCCAGCGGAGCCAGCACGGCGTCGTAGAACGCCGCACTCGCCGGGACGTCCTGGACCTGAATGGACAAGTGGTCGATCATGCCGCAAGCCTTGCAGAGCGTGGCTGCCGCCGTCGACGGTTGCCGGAATCTGAGCTGGGTAGAGACGGGGCATGACTGTGTTCGGCTTCCACGCCTCCCACGAGCAGGTCCATCCGGCATCACTCCTCGACGCGGTGCAGGCGGCGCAGGAGGCGGGCTTCACCGCCGCGATGTGCTCCGATCACTTCTCACCGTGGAGCGAGCGCCAGGGGCAGTCGGCGTTCGCCTGGTCGTGGCTCGGCGCTGCGCTCCAGGCGACGGGCCTACCGTTCGGCGTGGTGAACGCGCCCGGCCAGCGGTACCACCCGGCGATCGTCGCTCAGGCGGCGGCGACGCTCGCGGCGATGTACCCGGAGCGGTTCTGGGTGGCGCTCGGCACCGGCGAGGCGTCGAACGAACACATCACCGGGCGACCGGTGGCCTAGCAAGGAGGTCCGTAACGCGCGGTTACGGGAGTGCGTCGAGGTGATGCGCGCGCTGTTCGCCGGGGAGGAGGTCAGCCACGACGGGCTCGTCACGGTCGACCGCGCCCGGTTGTGGACCCTGCCGGAACGCCCACCACCGCTGATCGGCGCGGCGGTCAGCGTCGAGACCGCCCGCTGGGTCGCGGGATGGGCCGACGGGTTGATCACGGTCGCCCAGGACCACGACCACCTGCGGCGGATGATCGACGCCTATCGCGGCGCCGGCGGCCGGGGCCGGCTCGCGGTCCAGGTGCACCTGTCGTACGCGCCCGACGAGGACACCGCGCTGCGCCTCGCGCACGAGCAGTGGCGGACGAACGTCTTCGCGCCGCCGGCCTGCTGGGACATCGACTCGGTGGCCGTCTTCGACGAAGCCGCCAAGCACGTGCCTCCGGACGCGGTGCGCGAATCCGTGCTGGTCTCCGCGGATCCGGCCCAGCACGCCGCCTGGCTCCAGGACTTCGTCGACCTCGGCTTCGACGAGATCTACCTGCACCACGTCGGACAGGAGCAGCGCGAGTTCCTCGACGTGTTCGGCGCCAAGGTGCTGCCGCAGGTGGCCCGATGAGGATCACCGACACCAGTGACCTCTGGTGGAAGACGGCCGTCATGTACTGCCTCGATGTCGAGACGTTCCTCGACTGGGACGGCGACGGCAAGGGTGACCTGCCGGGCCTGGCGCAGCGGATCGACTACCTCGCCGAACTCGGCGTCACGTGCCTGTGGCTGATGCCCTTCTACCCCACGCCCGACCGCGACGACGGCTACGACATCACCGACTTCTACGGCGTCGACCCACGGCTCGGCAGCCACGGCGACCTCGTCGAGGTCATCCGTACCGCCAAGGACCGGGGTATGCGGGTCATCGTCGACCTCGTCGTCAACCACACCTCCGACCGCCACCCGTGGTTCAGGTCCGCACGGGCGAGCCGGAACTCGCCGTACCGCGATTACTACGTCTGGCGGGACGATCCGCCAGAGCAGAAGATCGCGACCGTCTTCCCCGACCAGGAGAAGAGCGTCTGGCAGTACGACGAGAGAGCCGGCCAGTACTACCTGCACCGGTTCTACAAGCACCAGCCTGATCTGAACGTCGCCAACCCGGTGGTCCGCGACGAGATCGCGAAGGTGCTGGGCTTCTGGCTGGAGCTCGGCATCTCCGGCTTCCGGGTTGACGCGGTACCGTTCCTGCTGGAGACGCTGGGAGTCGAGGACGGCGACGACGCCCTGCCCGAACCGCACGACTACCTGAAGGCGCTGCGGGCCTTCGTCGGGCGGCGCACTGGTGACGCGATCCTGCTCGGCGAGGTCAACTTGCCGTATGACCAACAGATGGCGTTCTTCGGCGGTGACCAGCCAGCTGAGCTGACCATGCAGTTCGACTTCATCGGCATGCAGAGGCTGTACCTCTCGCTCGCTCGCCAGGACGCGCGGCCGCTCGCCGAGGCCCTGCTCGCGCGGCCGAAGATCGCGACCGAGGCGCAGTGGGCCACGTTCGTCCGCAATCACGACGAGCTCACCCTCGACAAGCTCTCCGACGACGAGCGGCAGGAGGTCTTTGCGGCGTTCGGCCCGGAGCCGGAGATGCAGATCTACGGCCGCGGGCTCACCCGCCGGCTCCCGCCGATGCTCGACGGCGATCCGCGCCGGATCCGGCTGGTGTACAGCCTGCTGTTTTCTCTCCCCGGCACGCCCGTCCTGTTCTACGGCGAGGAGATCGGGATGGGCGAGAACCTGGACGCCGAGGGACGGCTGGCCGTACGCACGCCGATGCAGTGGACCGCGGGCAAGAATGGTGGGTTCTCGACGGCGCCCCCGTCCCGCCTGCCCGCGCCGGTTGTGGAGGGCGGCTTCTCCCCCGAGCACGTCAACGTCGACGCGCAGCGCCGCGATCCCGACTCGCTGCTGCGCTTCGTCACGCTGCTGGCTCAGCGCTACCGCGCCTGCCCCGAACTCGGCTGGGGCGAGTTCGAGGTGCTCGACCAGCCGCACGCCGCCGTGCTCGCCCACCGGTGCACCTGGGACGACGCCAGCCTCGTGGCCCTGCACAACCTCGGCGCGGAATCGATCGCCGTGCCGCTCACGCTTGCCGGCTGTGACGAGTCGACACGGCTGGTCGACCTGCTCTTCGACGGCACGACCTCGGTCGACGCGGACGGGTCGACCGAGATCGTGCTCGACGGCTATGGCTTCCGCTGGCTGCGCGTCACGTCACCCGACGACCGCCGCCTGACCTGACGGCCCTACTCGTGCGGGCAGGTGTCCCGGTACTCCTGGATGGCGGAGCCGGCGGGCGCCGGGCAGAGGAACTGCTCGTAGCGGACGTCATTGTCGATAAAGCGCTTCAGCCACGAGATGCTGTACTTCGCGATCGTGACGTTGGCCGAGGTCGGGGCCGAGTGGCCGGCGTTGTTCAGTTCGAGGTACGCCTTGTCCAGTGACGCCGGCAGGCTGGTGTAGAACGGCTCGGCGTGCGCGGTGACCGACGCGGTGGTGTCGTTCTCGGCGCCGATGATCAGCGTCGGCACCCCGACGGACGACCAGTTCTTCGTGCCGTGCCACGGCGTGAGCGGGATCGCCGCCTGCAGCTGCGGTCGCGCCTTCGACACGGCCAGGCTGCCGCCGCCGCCCATCGAGTGGCCCATGACGCCGAGCCGGCTGCTGTCGATCCGGGTGCGGACGGCGCTGGTCCCGACGAGATAGTCCAGCGCGGCGAGCACCTGGGTGCCGCGGCTGTCCGAACTGTCGTACGGGGACAGTGTGTCGATCGTGATGACGACGAAGCCCTGCGACGCGAGCCGCGGCCCGTACCAGGCCACTCTGGACTGTGGCGAGGTGTAGCCGGGCGAGACGGCGACGGCGCCGAACGTCCCCTCGTCGGTGCTGGTCGGGTAGTAGATCGTGCCACCGCCGAAACCGGTGACGCTGGACGCGCGGACGGTGGTCTGCGCGATGGCGAACGGTCCGCGAGCCGCCTCGATGCTGGCGACCGTGGGCGCGGGACCGCGCTCGTACGGGTTGGCCGCCGCCTGCGCTTCTGGCGCGACGGCGACGGTACTGACCAGGGCTAACGTTGCGGCTAGTCGGGCGGCGATCCTCATCATCGAACGCTCCTGCCTCTGCCGTGGCGACGCGGGGCACGCCGGGGGCAACGGTAGGGTGTGCGCGGTTGCGGAAGCAAGCACTTGCTCCCGCGTCCACCCCGGCGTAGACGCTGGAACATGGAACTGAGCCTCTGAGCTATGTTCCGTCTCACCGCAGGTGGCTTGACTAGCGGCATGACAGAAAACACCGCCGCGACCGGCGTCTGGGCTGGACGGTAGAGAGGAATGCGCATGTCAGAGCTACTGCGCGGCGCCACGTTAATCGGCGCCACAGTCACTACCGGCCTCATGGCAGGTCTCTTCTACAGCTTCGCCTACTCCGTCATGCCGGGTCTACACAGGAGCGACGATCGGACGTTCGTCACGGCGATGCAGCGGATCAACGTGGCGATCCTCAACGGCTGGTTCGCGATCATCTTCGGCGGCGCGCTGGTGCTGACCGCGGCCGCCACGGTGCTCCACGTCCGTGGCGACGGCCGGAGTGTCCTGCCCTGGGTTGCGGCCGCATTGGTGCTCTACGTGGCCGCGCTCGCCATCACGTTCGGCGTCAACGTGCCGCTGAACAACGCGCTCGCCGCAGCCGGAGACCCCGACCGCATCGCCGATTTCGCCGCAGTGCGCGAGCGCTTCGAAACGGCGTGGGTGCGCTGGAACATCGCCCGCACGGTGGCGTGCATGGCCGCGTTCGGTTGCCTCACCTGGGCGCTCGTACTACACGGGCGGCTTAGTGCTTGACGTCGACCACCAGGCGCTTCGGGTCCGACAGTTCGAAGACCCGAAAGCCGTTCCGGCTGCTCAGCCCAAGGCACCAGCGGCAACTTTCCTTGTCACGGGAAAGCGTTGACATCGGCGTAGGGCCTGAGAATCCTGGCCGCAATTGGGACTTATCACCCTTGACCTCTGTCCTTCGGAGGAGTCATGCGGCTGAACCGAAGCTCACGCCGGCACGCGATGGCCGTCGCCACGGGGCTCGCCCTCTCCAGCACGATCGCCTGGCCCGTGGTGGCCGTGCCGCCCGCGGAGCAGGCGCGCCGGGTGGTCACGGCGGCGGCGTTGGACGCGGCGCTCGCTCAGGCCCGCCCCGGTGACCGGATCGAGGTGCCCGACGGCGTCCGCCCGGCCGGCTCGATCCGCATCGGCCGGTCCGGCACCGAAGCCGCGCCCATCACCGTCGCCGCGCAGCACCTGGGTCGCACCGAGCTGCGCGCGGGCAGCACGTTCGACCTAACTGGTGCCGCGCACGTCGTGATCGAGGGCTTCCACTTCAACGGCGCCCACCTGGACGTGCCACCGAGCGCGCAGGGCGTCCGGGTCACCCGCAACACTTTCAGCGGTGGCGGCAGCGGCGCCGTGGTCAGCATCAGCGCCGACGACAGCGAAGTCGACCACAACACGTTCCGGAACAAGACTTCGGCGGGCGTCTACCTGCAGATCACCGGGCCGGGCAGCGGGATCGCCAAGCGGACCAAGGTCCACCACAACTACTTCTTCAACCACCGGTTCGGCGGCAGCAACGGCGGCGAGTCCATCCGGCTCGGCTACAGCCACAAGCAGCACCAGCAGGCGTACGCGGTGATCGAGAACAACCTGTTCGAGAAGGCCGACGGCGACAACGAGGCGATCTCGGTGAAGTCTTCGGACAACGTCATCCGGTACAACACCCTGCGCAACAGCCGGGGCGAGATCACCCTGCGGCACGGCAACCGCAACAGGGTCGAGGGCAACATGATCCTCGGCGGCGTCTCCGGGATCCGCTTCTTCGGCAACGACCACGTGATCGCCAACAACGTGGTCCAGGGCATCAGCGGCAAGCCGATCCTCGTCGGCAGCGGCGCCATCCGGGACGACACCGGCAGTACCACCGACCACGAAGCCGCCGACCGCTGCCTGGTCGCGTTCAACACGCTCGTCAGCAACAACAGCGGCGTCATCAATGTCGGTAACGGCAAGAAGTACGCGCCCGACCGGATCACCTTCGCCAACAACATTCTCGTAGGCACCGGCACGCTGACCAAGATCAGCCAGGGCACGAACCTGAGCTGGCAGGGCAACATCGTGCACGGCGGCAGCGCGGGCATGCCGTCCGGTGGCTACCGGTCCGTGGACCCGAAGCTGGTGGCGGGCGCCGGCGGGTTGTACCGGCTGGCGGCCGGCAGCCCGGCCATCGACACTGCCGCTGGGTCGTACCCGCAGGTCACATTGGATCTGGACGGCGAAGACCGGTCCGGCGCGAAGGACGTCGGCGCCGACGAGTACTACACGGGCGGCACGCAGCGCCGGCCGCTCACACCCGCCGACGTGGGCCCGTCTGCACCCTGAGCAAGTAGGCGGCAGATCCGGTGGCTGTTAGCCGTTCGAGCCACGCCGCGCCAGCGGGTCGTGGCCCCAACGGCTAACACCAAGAGCAGCCACGGCTAGCAGGTGAGCACGGGCGCCGCCCAGTCGGTGCGGTCGAAGCGGTTGGTGTCGCCGGCATCGGTGCCGACCAGCCGCAGGTACCGGGCGCCGGTCAACGGACTAGACAGCGACAGCGGCCCGTCCTGCCAGGTACGCAGGCCGCTGTCGGCCACCTTCGTCCCGTCGGCCCAGATCTCGAATGTCGCCGTCCCCTGGTCGGGCAGCGGGCGCGGATCCCGCTCGTCATCGATGCCGACGTCCACCGTCAGCGCCGAGCACCGGCCGCCGAGGTGGAAGACCAGCTCGGCGGGCGCGTGCGTGCCCAACCCCTTTGGATAGGTGACGCCGTTGATCGTGAGCGGCTTGCCGTCGCCCGCGCGAGGCCCGCCGTTGGCCAGGTCGCGCTCCACCGGCCCGTACCCGTTGCGCGCCAACGCCCAGGCCAGGTCACCGAGGTCCGACCGGCCGGTGGGTGCCGGCTGTGGCACCCGGACGTCCTGCGCGCTGGCTCTGCGCTCGACGCCATGCCCGAGCCAGTGGAAACGGAAGTTGCCGCCAAGGGCTAGGTCAGCGGACAGCGCGCCGGCCGGCACCGTCACGCGCCACCGCGCGGTCAGCGTGGCGCCCGTGCGCAGGACGGCCCGGCGCGTCGCGGTCAGCGGCGCGGCGGTCCAACCCGGCGGCGGCGCCAGGTCCAGCCGGGCGTCCACCAGCGGTTGCCGGCCACGGTTGGTCGCGGTCGCCGCCACCGTGAACGACTCCCCCGCCGGCGTGATCCAGCCGGGGATCCCGGCAACCCTTGCCGGCACCGCGACGCCGACGTCCACCGCCGGCGGGTACCGCCACCAGCCACGACTGTCGGCCCGTATCCGGTACATCGCCGTGCCGTGCGCGGGCACGTGCGCCGCGATCGCGCCGGCGGTCTCGAACTCGCGGTGCTGCCACAGGTCCCGGACGCGGTAAGACGCCTGACTGGCC
>Ga0210378_10000650_pt1 | contig 17940 bp, 13 predicted proteins | sample PLM1_60_b1redo_FD_155465 | JGI IMG/M metagenome (GOLD analysis project Ga0210378, IMG submission 155465) | Groundwater sediment microbial communities from an aquifer in East River, Colorado, USA - PLM1_60_b1 redo | ecosystem: Environmental > Terrestrial > Soil > Riparian zone | place: USA: East...
CGATGGTCGCCGGGCTGGCCTACGCGTTTCTGCCGTTCCACGTCACGCAAGCCGCCGGTCACCCTCACGTCGCGCAGACGCAATGGCTCCCGTTCTACCTCCTGGCCTTGTGGCGCTGCGTCGACCATCCGGATCTCCCTCGCGCCGCGCTGCTGCTCGCCTCGGCCGCGGCCGTCGCGCTCTCCGACTTTTATGCAGGGTTCATCGCCGCGGTGCTGAGCCCCGTGGCGCTCGTCGCCTACGGGGTCGTATCGCCGAGCCGGCCGGGCGAGAGCCGCCTGCGACGCGTGGCGATCACGAGCCTGGTGCTCGCGGCCGCGGCCGCGGCCGGCCTCGTCCTCATATACCTCTTCGCCCCCGCGGTCTTGCTTCGTCCCGGGTCCCTTGCCTTTGCGCAGTCGGAGCTCTTCGCCTGGAGCGCGAGGTGGTGGAGCTACCTGGTTCCCCCGGTGGACCAACCGCTGTTGGGGTCCAGGGTCCGGGAGTTCTGGGCCAGGCGCGGCGTGGGTGAGAGTCTCCTGGAGCACCAGCAGGTGGGCGTAGGCTGGTCGCTCCTCGTGCTGGGGGCCGTGCCGCTGTGGCTCTGGCTGCGCGGCGATCGGACCTCGCTCGCGGTCCGCAGCGCTCCCGTGCTGGCGAGCCTCGCCTGCGCCGCCCTCCTCTGCTCGTTGTCTCCCGAGCGGAGAATCGGGTCGCTCACCTTCGTGCGCCCGTCCGCGCTGCTGTACGAGGTGGCGCCGATGTTCCGTGCCTATGCGCGGTTCGGCGTGGTGGTCGGGCTCATGATCGCGCTGCTCGCGGGAGCGGGCGCCGCCTGTCTGTGGCGTTGGCCCACGTCCGCCGGACGGCGCGCGGCCGCGCTTCTCCTTGGCCTGGCCGTCCTGGAATATGCGCCCTTCCCTCCCTGGCGGTGGCGTGACGTGCTACCGACCCGCGCCCACCGATGGCTCGCGGCGCAGGCGGGTTCCCTGCGCGTGTTGGACTGCGTGCCTCCGTCCCGAGGGTCCGACTCGTTGGCCGTCTCGCTGCTTGGCCACGAGGTTTCGCTGCTCGGCGCGCCGACCTTCGACGACTGCGGCGAGCCGCGGCTCGGCGACAAGCTCTCGGCGATGGGCTACACCCACGTCGTGGTGCGGCGGGACAGCCCGATAGGAAGGTGGCAGGCGGCTAACCCGGCGCCCGACGGGCTCGCACGCGGACGGGAGTTCCAGGACAGCTGGATCCTGGAAGTGAAGGCGGAACGGCCCCCCGTGTACGTGAGCGCACTCCTCGGCTTCTACCCTCGCGAATACGAGGGAGAGGCCACCTGGCGCTGGATGGGGCAGACGGCGGCGCTGCGGGTTGTCGCGACACGAGAGTCGGTGGGGACCGTGCTGGAGCTGGAACTGAGGGCGTTTCCTCGCGACCGACAGCTCGAGTGGTTCCTCGACGGGCGCCGGCTCGGCGAGGTGGAGGTGGCGGCCGAGTGGCGCCGGTACGAACTGCCTCTCGGCCCCCTCGAACCGGGGGAGACGACGCTCATCCTCGCCTGCCGTGGGCCGGCCATCGTAGCGAACGACGTCCTCCACAACGACGACCTTCGTGCCCTCGGCCTGGCCGTGGGGAGCTGGAGGATCGAGGACACCGGTGGCGTCCGCGGCGCCGCGCTCAGTTCGCCCCGTCCTGCCTGGCGAAGTTCACCGTGTAGCCTCCGATGCGCTGGCCGTGGTCCTTGCCGCGGTCGATGTCGGAACGATAGTGAATGGCGCCGTACAGCCGGGAGATTCCCGCCTCGTCCTTCATCGCGTCGAAATCGGCGGCGCCGCCGGGGAACAGATACGAGAGAACGACGGCCGCCGCCGCCGAGAATGTCGAATGTCCCGAGGTGTATGCCGGGAAATTCGGAAGGCCGATCACCGTCTTGATGCTCGCATCCAGCTGCGACGGTCGCGGGTTGAAGTAGAAGTACTTCGCCTCCCAACACCCCACCGCGGCGTCGTGCATGGCCATGTTCACCAGGGCGAAGGCCCGGGCCGCGCGCACTTCGCTGAAGCGGGCGTCGCGGATGTACTCCGCGGCGATGTCGTTCCAATGGCCGGGAGGCGTGTAGGTCCCGGCGCCGTCGTTCCACTTGTAGGCGATCGCCGTCTGATCACGCGTGAGGCTCTGGACCGTCTGCTTCACCTCGGCCAGCTCCTGCTGCATCTGGGCCGAAGAGGTCGAAGGAGGTGGAACGGGGCGCTCGCTCACGATGTCGGTCGGCGTCATCATCCAGGCTCGCACCTGGCCGAAGTTGGGGAGCATCGGCGGACGCGGCGGTGTCTCGAGGCTCACCCACGCGGTCTCCCCTCGCGCGGCCGCGGCGCTCGCGAGCGCTTGCCACTGGGCGGGTGTCCCGATGGCGGCCCCCATGCCGTCCGAGCCGGCGCGGGTGATGAACACCGTGGCCACGGCCCTTCCGAGCGCTCCTCGACGGCCGCAGGGAACAGGGCCCTCAGCAGCTCCGTGGACACGCCGGAGAGGACGGCGTCTTCCGACGGATAAGCGGGCAGGTCGGTGGTGGGCATCAATGCATGGATGCCGGTGTCGACCCGGGAGGGCGAAGGGCGGCCGTACTGGTGCTTGTAGGCCCACGCCACCTTGAGGGCTTCGAACTGCGCCACCGTCACGTAGCTGTAGGCACGCGCAGCATACGGTGGGTTGGCGAAGGGGAACGCCGGATCGGCAAACGGGTTGTTGGCGTCGGGGAAGACGTAGGTACCGTTGTCCCGGGGCGCGGGAGGCAGATTGTAGCGGGCCACCAGCTCGCGCAGTATCTGGTTCCAGCGCAACACCCCTCCGCCGCTCCAGTAGGTGATGGATTCGCGCTGGGCGTCCGTGAGGCTGGCCTGGGCGGTCTTGATCGACGCCAGCTCCGCGCGGTACGCGTCGGAGCCCACCGGCGCCGGGGGCGGAACGGTGAACTGGCTGGGGCCGGAGATGCGGTTGGAGACGAAGGGCATGTCCTGACGGCGGATGTCGCCTCCTCCCCTCGTGTACTGCTGCGTGAAATAAACCGGCACGTGCAGGCGGTGGTCCAGGTAGCCCGCGCTGGCGGTGTAATCGAACACGTCCGGCATGGCTACCTGGTCACTGTGGAACAGCTGGCCGTCGGTGTAGTAGGCGGGCCGGTCGAGGGTGACGTTGCCGCGCCACGTGTAGGCCCCCGTGCCGCGGAGGAACCATCCTGGCTTGGCCTGGAAGTGGAGGGTCAAGCGGCCCGAGAGGCTCCGGCTGGCGCTTCCGATCGAGAGCGGAAGGAAGTCCGGCGTGTAGTCGCCGACGGGAGCGCCGGCGGAGGCGACGACGAACGTCCGCAGCGAGCCGCGGCTCGTGAACCCCGTGTCGAGGACGTTGTACTTCACCGCCACCGTCACGTCCTGCAGGCCCTTCATGCCCTGGAGCACGCCCTGGCTGGCGCCCGTCCACACGTACGGCAGCGTGGCGATGACGTTGAGCCGGTTCGTGATCCCGTAGTTGCCCATCCAGCTCACGTTTTGCGTGGTGATCTTCCCCATGTTTTCGTTGCCGCGCTTCAGCGAGCCTTCCCAGTACTGGTCCCACGCGTTGTGCTGGTAGGTGAAGCCGATACAGAAGTTGTTCCTGGGCATCATCAGGCTGTCGTCCATGGTCTGGGCGCGAAGAGGTGCGGACGACAGCGCGAGGAGAACGCAGGGCAGCAGGGTGTTCGACGCTCGAAACCGAAGCATGTTCCTCTCCTGTTGCAGACGACGGAGCGATCGTGCGGGGAGTGCAACCGGTGTGCCGCCTGGCCGATCCGAATTGCGTGATTGAGACGATCGCGTCGAAAACCCAGTGGACGCCCTGGGATAGGGGCTATGAGGCGGGGGAGCCTCGTGCCGGTCGAGGCCCTGGGACGGGTCGCGGCCATAGGCCGGAATACGTGGAGGACATAGGGCCTATGGGTTTCCGGCCCAGATCGTCGTCAGGCCGCCGCGGTCGAGGGCATCAGACGGCGGTCGGGAGGTCTCGTGAAATAGGAGACGATCAGCAACGCCAGCAGCACCAGCGGCGTGAAAGAGCTGATGCCGTCTCCGGCCAGCCAGTGGGCGATGAATGCGATCACCCAGGCGAATGCGAAACCGGCGTATGCCCACTCTTTCGGCACGCGAAGGCCAGGCACGATCAGGATGACGGCGCCCGTGAGCTTCGCGATGCCGAGAATGATCCGCAGGTGTTGCGGGTAACCCAGGTGATTGAAACCCTCAACCACTTGGGGTGAGCCCGTCAGGTACATGACGGCCGGCAAGGTCATCACCACCACGATCACGGTGCTGACCCAGTAGCCGATCTTTCGACCCATGAATCCTCCCGCGGCTTGGATGAGTGGGGGGCGCTGTAGGACTTGAACCTACGAAAGCGCTGCTAGCCCGTCCGGCCGATGATAACCGGTTCTGAGATTAAAGGACATACGGAGGGTCGCCAGTTGACGGGCCGGCAGGGGACAATATCGGCGATGAGCGGCCTGAGGGCACGCGCGCTGGTGATGGCGGCCATGCTGGCCATGGCCCCCGCGGTGCGCGGGCGCGACGCCAAACCCCCGGCCGACATGAAGCCGTATACGGAAACGGTCCCGGGTACCAGCGTCACGTTCGACATGGTGCCGCTGGCCGGCGGCACCTTCCGGATGGGCAGCCCGGCCTTCGAGGCCGGCCGCTCCGAAGACGAGGGGCCGCCGCACGAGGTCACGCTCGGTCCGTTCTGGATCGGGAAGTTCGAGGTCACGTGGAGCGAATACGACAGGTTCTGGCTGGACAACGCGGTCGCGCAGGCCGCGTACGCCTCCGAGATCAAGGCCGCGGGTGTTGACGCACTGACCCGCCCGACGCCCCCCTACGCCGACGAGTCGTTCGGCTTCGGCAAGGGCAGGCAGCCCGTGATCAGCGTCGGGCACCATGCGGCCATGGAATATGCGCGCTGGCTGTCGCGGAAGACCGGCAAGGTGTACCGCCTGCCGACCGAGGCGGAGTGGGAGTACGCCTGCCGCGCCGGCGCGACCACCGCGTATTCGTTCGGCGATGATCCGGTCGCGCTTGGCGAGCACGCCTGGTCCGCCGGCAACTCGGAAGGCCAGCCCCGGCCGGTCGGCGGCAAGAAGCCCAACCCCTGGGGACTTTTCGACATGCACGGAAACGCGGGCGAATGGGCGCTCGACCTCTATCAGAAGGACGCCTACAAGACGCGAGCGACAACGCCGGCCGTGGGGCCGGTGGTCATGCCCACCGAGCGCATCTACCCGCACGTCGTGCGGGGAGGATCCTGGGATCACGACGCGCCCGCGCTGCGCTGCGCGGCCCGCCTGGCCTCGAAGGTCGAATGGAACCGCCGCGACCCGCAACGGCCCCAGAGCATCTGGTGGCTGACCGACGCCACCTTCGTGGGGTTCCGCCTGGTGAGGCCGCTCGAAGAACAGAAGGAGCTGATCGGGCTAAGATCACGGGTAACCAAGGAGAGTCCATGAGCAATGCCGGAGATCGCCCCGCCTTTCCCTCCCGCCGCGACTTCCTGAAGACGTCCACCGCCGCGGCCGTGGCCGCCGGCTTCACGCGCGTGCCGGGTGCGTGGGCCGGGGGCAGCGACACCATCCGCGTGGGCGTGATCGGCTGCGGCGGCCGCGGCACCGGCGCCGCCGCCAACGTGCTGAGCGCGGCGCCCGGTGTGAAGCTGGTGGCGATGGGCGACGCCTTCAGGGACCGTCTGGAGGGCTCGAAGGCCGAGCTGCTGAAGGACCCGAAGCTGGCCCCGATGATCGAGGTGACACCCGAGCGGTCGTTCGTGGGTCTCGACGCATTCGAGAAGGTGATCGCGACCGACGCCGACTACATCATCCTGGCGACGCCGCCGGGCTTCCGGCCGGAACACCTGAAGGCCGCGGTGGCCGCGGGCAAGAACGTCTTCGCCGAAAAGCCGCTGGCGGTGGACGGCCCGGGGATCCGCTCGGTGCTCGAGACCTACGAGCAGGCCAAGGCAAAGAACCTGGCCATCGTGGGCGGCACGCAGCGGCGGCACGGCAACGGCTACATCGAGACGATCAAACGCGTCCACGACGGGGCCATCGGCGAGCTGCAGGCGGCCCGCTGCTACTGGAACCAGGGCGCGCTCTGGAACAAGCCGCGCCAGCCCGAGTGGTCGGATCTCGAGTGGCAGATGCGCAATTGGCTCTATTTCACCTGGCTCTCGGGCGACCACATCGTCGAGCAGCACATCCACAACCTCGACGTCGTGAACTGGGCCATGGACGCCCATCCGGTCAAGGCGCTGGGGCTCGGCGGCCGGCAGGTGCGCACGGGACCGGAGTGGGGCCACATCTTCGACCACTTCACCGTCGACTACGAGTATCCCAACGGGGCGCACCTGCTGAGCATGTGCCGGCAGATTCCGGGGGCCGAGGGGCGGGTGTCCGAAGACCTGCAAGGCACCCTGGGCGCCTGCGCGACCTCGCAGGACGCCAAGCGGTACGTGATCACGGGGAAGAACGCCTGGCGGCTGGATCCCGAGCAGGTGGGCGTCGATCCGTACGTGCAGGAGCACACAAACCTGATCGCGAGCATCCGCGCGGGCAAGCCGCTCAACGATCTCAAGACGGTGGCCGAGAGCACCCTCACCGCGATCATGGGCCGCATGTCCGCGTACACGGGCCAGTCCGTCACCTGGGAACAGGCGCTGGGGTCGAAGCTGGCGCTGGTGCCGGAGTCCGGCCAGCTCGCCTGGGGCCCTATGCCGGTGCCGGCGGTGGCCGAGCCGGGCAAGACCGAGCTGGTGTAACGCGTTTGTTCTCGGTGCTGGTGGGCGGGCTGCTCGTGCTGCCGCCCGCCCCGACCGCGCCGGCCGGGTCGCGGGCGCGGCACGAGTTCACCGAGCCGCACATGGGGACGACCTTCCGGGTCGTCCTCTACGCGTCCTCGGCCAACGAGGCGGCGCGGGCCACGCAGGCGGCGTTCGCGCGCGTCGCCGACCTCGACCGGGTCCTGAGCGACTACAAGGCCGACAGCGAGCTCTCGTCGCTCGGGCGCCACGCCGGCGGGCCGCCGGTGGCGGTGGGGCCGGACCTGTGGCGTGTGCTCTCGGCGGCGCAGGAGTGGGCCCGCCGCTCGGGAGGCGCCTTCGACGTGACGGTGGGACCGCTCGTCCAGCTCTGGAGACGAGCGCGAAGGATCGGCGAGAGGCCCGCGGATGGCGCGCTCGCCTCGGCGCGGACGCTGGTCGGCCACGACAAGCTGCGGCTCGACGGCGTCGCGCGTACCGCTCGGCTCGCCCAGGCGGGCATGCGGCTCGACCTGGGAGGCATCGCGAAGGGTTTCGCGGCCGACGAGGCGCAGGCCGTCCTCAGGGCCCACGGCATCACCAGCGCGCTGGTCGCGGCCGGCGGAGACATCGTCGTCTCGGGTCCCCCGCCGGATCGCGAGGGCTGGTCGGTCGAGGTAGCGCTGCCGCCGCCGCTGCACGATCCGGGGGGGAGCCCCCTGGAGCTGCGCGACGCGGCGGTGTCGACGTCGGGCGATGCCGAGCAGTTCGTGACCCTCGGCGGCGTACGGCATTCGCACATCGTCGATCCGCGCACCGGGATGGCGTTGACCGGTCGTTCGGGCGTGACGGTCATCGCGCGGACGGGCACGGAGGCGGATGCCCTCGCTACGGCCGTCAGCGTGCTCGGCCCGCGGCGTGGCGTCGAGCTGGTGGAGGCCACCCCGGGCGCGGCGGCGAGGATCGCCCGTGAGGGACCGGCCGGCGTCGAGCGGTTGGAATCGAGGCGGTGGAAGGAAAGAGGAGGCAGGCATGCGGCGACGCGCGTTCCTTGACGGCGTGCTGGCGGCGGCGGGCGGCCTGGCTCTTCCGACCCTGGGTGCGGGGCGGGCGGAGACGGCGGGCCGTTACAGGCTACGGTATGCGCCGCGTCTGGACTTCCTCAAGGACGAGCTGTCCGTCCCGCAACGACTCGAGCTGTTCGCGAAGCACGGCTTCGACGCCACCGAATACAACGGGCTCATGAGCCATCCGCTGGCTGAGGTCGAGCAGATGCGGAGGACGCTCGACTCCCTCGGTATGGAGATGGGCATCTTCGTGGCGAACCCCGGTGGCTGGAAAACCGCCGGGCTGGTCGATCCCGCGCATCGCGACGCGTTCCTCGCCGAGCTCAAGAAGGCGGTCGAGTACCACCAGGTGATCGGCAACCGCTCGTGCACGATCATCACCGGCCCGGAGCGGCCGGGCTGGCCGCGAGGGCAGCAGCGGATCCACGTGATCGACGGGCTGCGCAAGGCCGCCGAATTGCTCGAGCCCACCCAGCTCACCGTCGTGCTCGAGCCGCTGAACCTCTGGGTGGACCACGCCGGCTACTACCTGGTGAACTCGGACGAGGCAGCCGAGGTGATGCACGCCGTCAACAGCCCGAAGGTCCGGATCCTCTTCGACATCTACCATCAACAGATCTCGGAGGGGAACCTCATCAACAACATCCGCCGGTACTGGGATTACATCGGCTACTTCCAGGTGGGCGATGTGCCGGGACGCAAGGAGCCGGGCACGGGCGAGGTCAACTGGCGGAACGTGTTCAAGGCCATCCACGAGAAGGGCTACAAGGGAATATTGGGCATGGAGCACGGCCTGTCCCAGCCCGGCATGGACGGCTTGCTGAAGTGCTTCGAGGAGTACCGGAAGGCGGATAGCTGGTAACCGTTCCGCCGGTCACCGAACGAGCTGAGATCCTTCCAGAACGATGACCGGTCGGCTTGGACGCCGGCTCAGCGAGGTCGTCGGCGTAGTGGTCCATATCAATGCCGTCCCAGGGCTGGCTCGAGCGTCCGTGGCCCCGGCGATCATGGGCGATGCATCGGTATCCCTTGGAAGCCAGGAAGAACATCTGGCCTTCGAAGGCATCTGCGGAGAGCGGCCAGCCATGGCTGAAAACCACGGGCTGCCCCTTGCCCCAGTCCTTGTAGTAGATCTGCGTCCCGTCCTTGGTCGTGATCGTGGTCATGGGATTCTCCCCTTTTCTGCGGTTGGGTGAAGTCGAAGTCGCCGGCTGGACGCCGGCGGCACCTGTGGCCGCCGGCAGTGCTCCCGCGGCCACCATTACGGCACCAGCGACGAGAACCCTCCGGCGTGATGTGACGGCATTCGCGCTTGATTTCATTGCCTCATTCCTCCCAGCCAAGACTGCACCTGACGTCTCCCGTCCCTCTCCACCAAAGGCAAAGGAAGCACCAACCGCGGGGAAAGGAGAGCCAAAAGTCCACAGCTCGATGCATCAAGGAGTTACGCCGAGCGACACTAGGTCGTGCGGACGCGCCGAGCCGACCCTGGCTGCACGCACAGACGCACACGGACGTTCATGGGTGCACGCCTCGAAGTCACGCCATCGGCGACCCAGGCCCGTGCGTGGCTCCGAGAGCGGCGCATCCGGCTGTACACGGCGCTCCCCGGAGAGCTAGAGCCCGGGATCCTTGCGGCCTTCGTGAACAGATATCGGCGTCCCACTCTCGGATCCGACATGAATGAGATGCCGCACCTTAGGCTCGCTACGAGCGTAGCCTTTCAACCGATCCTCCAGATCCCGATCCTCGCGCGTCGAGCGCTCATGTTGGCGAAGGTGCTCGGCCCAGGAGCTCACCAGGAACGTTTCGAGGTAGACATCTGGGTGTTCGAGGTCCCGGAAAATCCCCCAGCGTGATGCGCCGTCTCGACGCCTGACGCGCCCATACCTGTGCATCGCCCGCACGAACTCTTTCGCGTTCTGCGGATCTACGAGGTACTCGAGGGTCACGAGTACGGGACCCCGTTCGAGCTCGGGCACGACGTCTCTCACGATCGCCGGCACGCGCCAGTGGTTCCACGGGCTCACGTCGGCGGTCATGTCCGGCAGCCTCGCCAGCAGTCCCAGCGCCGTGGTCGCAATCGTCCCCAGGCCGGCCCACAGGAGAGCCGTCTCGACGCCCGCACCCGCGCCGACGCGTCCCCACAACGCGCTGCCGGCGGCCATCCCTCCCTGGGAGACGAGCATGAAGACCGCGAGCACGCGCGCTCGTACCCAGTCCGGCGCCAGGTTCTGCACGAGCGCGCTGACGAGCGAGATGAAGACGATCCATGCGGCACCGCTCACGAGCATCACGACAATGAGCCCGCCCAGGACGTGCACCCGGCCGGTCGCGACAATGGCCGCGCCGAGCACGGCGACGGCCATCGAGGCGATGGCTTCCGTCGACCAGCGGGCGCGGGCGGGCTGCATCAGCAGCGCGCCGCCGACCGCGCCGGCTCCGAAGCATCCCAGCAGGATCCCATACCCGATCGCGCTGTTGCTGACGTCGTGCGCCACCGTCGGCAACAGCGCAAACGACGCGCTCGCGAAGAACATCACCACGCCGGACCGCAGCATCGGCGCGCGGATCGCGGACGCGTAGCGAACGTAGCGGATGGCCGCGACCGTCGCTCCGCCAACCGTCTCCGGCGGCGCCGTCCGCTCGTGAACGAGCCGCTTCCAACGCGCGACCACCAGGATGACACCGGCGAACGACGCCACGTTCACCAGGAACGCGGCGCCGACGCCCGCCGTCGCGATCAGCACGCCGGCGAGCGCCGGGCCCACCGCCCGTGCGATGTTGAACTCAATGCCGTTGAGCGCCGAGGCGGCCGGCAAATCGTCCTTCGCCACGAGCTCCGGAAGCACTGCCCGCCAGGTGGGCGTTTCGAACGCGTCTCCCGCCGACAACGCGAACGTCAGCGCCAGCAGGAGCCACGGCGTGACGACACCGGTCAGCGTCACGACTGCGAGCGCCGCCGCGACGCATACCATCCATGCTTCGGTGTAGAGAATCAGCTTGCGACGGTCCACGATGTCGCCGATCGACCCGGCGGGCAGCGCGAGGAGGAAGAACGGGAGCGACGAGGCCGTCTGGGTCAGCGCCACGTACATGGGGCCGGCGCCGAGCGATACCATGAGCCATGCCGCGCCCACGCCCTGCATGAACGTGCCGACGTCGGACACCACGTCGGCGAGGAGCAGCTGGCGGAAGATGGGCGTCCGCAAGGGTCGCCACAGGCTTGCAGTTTCCCTCTTCGGTGACGTCGCCATTGAGATGTTGAGGAAGATATCGCGTTTGCGAAGCACGTGCGATCTTCCAGGATCGAGTCCCCGGCGGCGCGGGCGCCTGGCGCTCGTGCGGCAGTCGCGAAGGAGTTTCAAGCGGCAAGGCCGACGAGCTCATGGAGGCAGTCGACGGGCTGCGGGCGGTGATGGACATCCTTGGCCGTAGATCCTCGTAGGGTCGGCCCTTGCTGTCGCTGCCCGCACAGGGAAGACCCCGCGCGCCATCGGCTCCTTCAGCCGGGCGGACTTGTTCTCCTCCAGCGTGTGCAGGTCATCCAGGCGGCGCAGGAAGAGCAGGTAGGTGATCTGCTCGATGACCTCGAGTGGATTGGAGATGCCGCCGGATCAGAACGCGTTCCATATCTGGTCGATCTGACTCTTGATGGCGCCGGTGATCATTCAGTGCCTTCCTCGAAGAGCTTGACGTAGCCGTCGTAGCGGAAGCGGCGATGCCGGGCCTGGCCGGTGATCTCCGACAGGATCTTCAGGTCCACGAGGCGCCGGACGATCTGGTTGGCGCCCGGGAACGTCGTGCCGAGCAGCTCGCGCACCGCGGTCACGCTCACGATGGGCTGCTCGTAGAGGTGGTCGAGCACGCGATGGCCGTTGCCGGCGGCACGGCCCATGCTCGTGGTGATGGCGCGACGATGCTCTTCGCGCAGCTCCAGGATCCGTCCCGCGGTGGCCGCCGCCTTCACGCTCACTTCCGCCACGCCGCGCAGGAAGAATGCGAGCCACGCCTCGAAGTCTCCGCGGTCGCGGACAGCTTAAAGCCGGTCGTAGTACTCGGCGCGGTGGCGCTTGAAGTAGTGCGAGAGGTAGAGCACGGGCTTTCGGAGCGCCCCGCGTTCGCAGAGGAGGAACGTGATGAGCAGGCGGCCGATGCGCCCATTGCCGTCCAGGAAGGGGTGGATGGTCTCGAACTGGGCATGGGCGAGGCCGATCTGCACGAGCAGGGGCAGCCGGTCGTCTTGGTGCAGGAACGTCTCCAGCGCTCCGAGCGCGCCCGCCACCTCCGACGGAGGCGGGGGCACGAATGTGGCTTCGGCAAGGGTGCAGCCGGCGGGGCCGATCCAGTTCTGGCTGCGGCGCAGCTCGCCGGGCTCCAAGTGAGAGCCGCGGGCTCCTCGAAGAAGCTCGCGGTGGATCTCGCGGATGAGCCGCACCGATACCGGCAGTTTAGCCAGGCGGTTCAGGCCGTGGTTCATCGCGCGCCCCACCACTTCGCCCACGTCGCTCGCGTGGCTCTCGGTCCCGAGCCGGGTTTCCACCGCCAGCAGGTCCTGCAGGGAACTCTGGGTGCCCTCGATCTGGCTGGAGAGGACCGCCTCCTTGCGGACGTACATGTAAACGAAGAGGTCCGGGTTGGGGAGGGTCTGGATGGAGCCGTCCAGCCGGCCCAATGCGCGGTCGGCGTCCGAGAGCAGCCGCTGGAGGCTCGCGAGGCGAACGGCCGGCTTTGGCGGCAGGGACGCGGGAACGAACGCGCGATAGCCGGTCGGCTGGGCGACGTAACGTCCGGCTCTCGCCGATGTCTCCGAGATGCGGCTGCGTTTACCATGGCTGAGCGGCCCGCCCATGATAAACGCTACGTTTACCGAGCGCCAGCGCGGCGTCCATGCGAAACGCCGGGGTTTACTGCGCCTTCGGAGCGACACCACGAATAGACAAGAAATAGACAAATCCGCCGGTCAGCGGATCGGCCGTCTGGCTATGTTGTTGCCGGAGTTGGTGGAGCTGACGGGGAGCCTGAGACGTTCGATATCTCGGAGGGCCTCCGCCCGCCGTCGAAGGGGGCTTGGTCATAGAGGCAGGGCAGCGCGCTTGGGTCCATGCTGGTCGCAGGGGCCCAGCGGTTTTGGACCCAAATTGGACCCAACCTGGACCCAAGTTGATGGGGCTATGCCTGTAAGTTATTGATGGATGGTGGGCGCTGTAGGACTTGAACCTACGACTTCCACCGTGTGAAGGGATGCGGGAAGGCACAAGAGTGCTGCTCATTCCGGAGGGACGAAGCGGATGACTCCGGCGAAGGGCACCTCCTCGTCGGCCAGACCTTCGAGGAAACGCAGCAGACGCCCCGGTGTGATCCTATGGCGCTGGACGGCGATCACGGCGCCTGGGAGCGCCCTGCCGGACTTCATCCACCGGGCGATGTGAGCTTGTGCCCGCTGGTCCGTTGTCATCCAGACGTATCCGTGCTCGGCGCAGTAGGCCAGCACCTCAGGATCCGCGCTCCCTGGCCCAGCTCGCCGACATCGACGAGTCGGACCACTTCCCATCCCGCACTGCGGACAGCCTTGATGTGGCCTTTGGACCAGTGTTCGTCGGTGAGGAGCTTGAAGCGGCCGGCCACTACCGGCCGGGGCGACGCCTACTGATCTCAGCCTCTCGTGCAATTCCTTCAGCCGCGAGCCGCTCGTCCTCGGCGAAGTCGGCTTCGACCTCGTCCTTGTGGTCGTTGTAGTACGCGAGAGCCGCGTAAATCTCAGCCAGCGTGAGGGGACGAGTGGCGAAGTGATCTTGCAGCTCGGCCGGTGTAATGCCCTGTTCGTGGGCGGCCACGATGTCCATGACGCGGACTCGCGTGCCGGCGATGCAAGGACGGCCGTGACACACCTCCGGGTCGGCCGTGATGTGAGGAAAGACCGTCTTCGCTGCCGTGGCCATGGAAAGCGCCTTCTCCGCCGTCCGTGCGCAAGACCCGCGTCCAGACGCGTGGCTATTCTACCTCGGCCTGATGCTGCCCGGGCCGGGCCCACTGATGCTCTGCGCCGGTAGAGACGTTGCTTTCGGGCGGCTCAGCGCGCCGGCCCTGGCCTTGTTTCGGTCTCCTCGTCGGGAAGCCCACGTCATCGAGACCGACCAGTGCGCTTGGGTCCACGACTGGCGGGCGACCGTAGCTTTGGACCCAAGTTGGACCCAACTTGGACCCAAGTAGATGTTGCTGTGCCTATAAGTCGTTGATGGATGGTGGGCGCTGTAGGACTTGAACCTACGACTTCCACCGTGTGAAGGTGGCACTCTACCGCTGAGTTAAGCGCCCGGCCGGAAAGGCAGTCTAGCGCGCCGCCGAGAGGGCGGTCAAGGCCGGCGCGAAGCTCGCTCAGAAGGGCGGCGGCGTCGGCTCGGGCAGCGGCTCGCCGTAGCTGCCGCCCTGGTGCCACGAGCAGTACTCCTGCGGCTCGGTCCCGGCGATGAACGACTCGGAGTACGTGGACGGGCAGGCCGGGGTGGCGAGCAGTCCTGTCTGGGGGTCGATCGACACGAAGATGATGTTGGCGGCCGGCACGGGGAACTGGCCCAGCTTCCGGCCGGCGAGCGCGCCCTTCATGAAGTCGACCCAGATGGGCAGCGCGGCCTTCGCCCCCGCGAGGTTGATGGGGGAGTTGTCGTCGTAGCCCACCCACACGACGCACAGGATCTCCGGCGTGTACCCGGCGAACCACGCGTCGCGCATGTCGTTGGTCGTGCCCGTCTTGCCCGCGGCGTCGGCGTCGTACGGCAGGCCCATGGAGCGCGCGGCCGCCGCGGTGCCGTTGATGAGGACGGTGCGCAGCATGTTGGTGACGAGGTATGCCGACTCCGGGCGCACCACGCGCGGAGCCGACGCGGAGTGCTCCTGCAGCGCCACGTCGTGCTCATCGATCACGCTGAGCACGGTCGTCGGCTCCACCTTCAGGCCGCCCGTGGCGAGCACGTTGTAGGCGGTCGATATCTCGAGCGGCGTCGCCTCGAAGGCGCCGAGGGCCACCGCCGGATAGGGCTGCACCGGGTTCGGCATGCCGAGCTTGCGGTTCCACAGGTTGGCGACGCGGTCGTAGCCCACCATCTCCGCGACCTTGACGGTGGCGTTGTTGAGGCTGTGGTTCAGCGCCTTTCGCAAGGTGACGTAGCCCATGTAGTTGCCTTCGTAGTTCTCCGGCCGGTACTCGCGGTTGCCGAAGATGAAGGTCGTGGGCGCGTCCTCCACCACCGTCGCCGGCGTGATGGGCGGCAGGCTGGGGTCGTCGAAGGTCGCTTCGAAGGCGGCGAGGTAGACGAAGGGCTTGAAAGTACTGCCCGGCTGGCGCCGGGCCTGGGTCGCGCGGTTGTACTGGCTGGTCCCGTAGGAGCGCCCGCCCACGAGCGCGAGCACCGCGCCCGTGCTCGGCTCGACGGCGATGAGGGCGCCCTGCAGCGGCTCGGTGGTCCGCTTGCGCCGGATCATCTTCTCCACCCGGTCGAGGCCCGAGGTCAGGACCTGCTGGGCCACGATCTGCAGCGGCAGGTCGAGGCTCGTGTAGATGGTCAGGTTCTGGGTGGCGAGGTCCTTCTCGTCGTAGCGCTGGGTGAGCTGCGCCTTCACCAGGTCGATGAAGTACGGCGCCTCGGCGGTGTCGATCGAGGGGGCCTCGACCTTCACCGGCTCCGCCATCGTCCTCTCGGCGGTGGCGGCGTCGATGAAACCCGCCTCCACCATCGCCTTCAGCACCTGGTTGCGCCGCTCCTTGGCCCGCTGGGGGTGGCGGTACGGGTTGAAGGGGTTGGGAGACTGGATCATGCCCGCCAGCAGCGCCGCCTCCGAGAGCGTGAGGTTGCCCACGTCTTTGTGGAAGTACATGCGCGCGGCTTCGCCGACCCCGTGGATGGAGAACGAGCCCACTTGGCCCAGGTACACCTCGTTGAGGTACAGCTCGAGGATGTCCTTCTTCTCCGCGCGCCGCTCGAGTACGAAGGCGAGCAGCGCCTCCTGCAGCTTGCGGCGAATCGTCCGCTCCGGGGTGAGGAAGAAGTTCTTCACGAGCTGCTGGGTGATGGTGCTCCCGCCCTGGATGTAGCTCTCCGCCCGCGCGTTGCGGATGGCGGCGGCCACGATGCGGATGGGGTCGAGGCCGGGGTGGCTGAAGAACCGCCGGTCCTCGATGGCGAGCACGGCCTTGGCGAAGTGGTCGGGGAGCTCCTCGTACTTGATGATCCGCTTCTTCTCCCGAGACTCGTCGAACAGGTACGTGATCAGCTCCGGCTCCAGCGTGACCGTGGGATAGGAGCGCTTGGAGCTGAGGCCGCGCATGTCTCGGATCGCCTTCTTCTCGAACATCACCGCCACCGGCTCCGCGGGACCGTCGGCCATCGGCCGCGGGTTGAGGACGACGGTGCGCGCGCCCACCACGAACTCGCCCGGCGCTTCGGGGATCTTGTCCTTCTGCTCGTACCGGAGGCCATTGAGGATCTTGACCAGGTCCTCGGGGCTCAGGGGCAGGCCGGAGCGCAGGGCCACGGGCCGGGCGTAGATGCGGGCGGGGACCATCCACCTCTCGCCGTGCAGGCGCCGGTCCACCATGACGCTGTAACGCAGGTAGTAATAGATGAGGATGGAGGACCCGATGACGACGGGCAAGGTCAGGATCGTGAGGAGGGCGAGGACGAGGCGGAGTCGCTGGGGCGAGTAGGTGTGACCGCGGGAGCCTGTCGGCGCGACCCTGCGACCGGGATTTCCCACGCGTTTTCGATTATAGCCCGTTGACGGACGGTCCCTTGCGCGGCTAACGTCACGTCGTGCTAGGAGCGTGTCCCGGCAAACGACGGAGGATACGCTCCTAAATGAGAAAACTGAAGAGACGAACCCAAGTTACGTTCTCCTGCGGCCCGAAGGGCCGCCTTAGGAGTCCGTCCTCCGTTTACCGGGACGGACTCCTGGCGGCCTTGACCGCGATCCTCGCCGCGAGCGCCGCGGCATCCGCGCTCGCGCAGACGCGGCCCCTCGCGACCGAGGAGGCCACCACCGCTCCCGCCGGCCGCGTCGTCCTCGAAGCCGGCGTGGACGCCATCCGGGCCGAGCCCAACTTCCTGACCGGACACGAGCGGGACCGCTTCGAACTGCCCGTGCTCCGTCTGGTCTTCTCGCCGGCCGGCAACGTGGAGATCGACGTGGAGTGGATCGGACGCGTGGTCGCGCGCGACGACCCGGACTTCGGCACCGTGTCCGATTGGGGCGACGTCACGCTGCGCACGAAAGTGCGGCTCGTGGACGAGGCGGCCGGACGCCCCGCCCTCGCGGCCCGTTTCGCGATCACGCTGCCCGAGACGAGCTTCGGCAACGGGCTCGGGCCCAACACGCTGCGGATGGCGGCGCAGCTGCTGCTCACGAAGACGGCCGGCGGTTTCGCCTTTCACGCCAACGCGGGGCTGGGCCTGCAGGACGAGGTGCTGCGGCCGCACGAGCAGCGCGACTTCCTCGTCTACGGTGTTGCCCTCGTGCGGTCGCTGGGTTCGGGGGCCGCGCTCGCCGCCGAGGTGGCGGGACGCGCCGGCAAGGGCGCGCCCGGTGCCGAAGCGCACTCCGAGGCGCGGCTCGTCGTGCGTCTGGGAAGCGGCCGGCTGCGTGCCGACGCCGCGGTCCGGCGCGGGCTCGCCTCCGCCGACGGGAAGTGGGGCCTCACCGCGGGTTTGAGTTGGCACCTTCACTAGCGCCGTCCGCTTGCCCTTTCGGAGGAATCGAGAGTTCGTGGCTATTAGAGCTATCCCCTCTCCCTGAAAGGGAGAGGGGCAGGGGTGAGGGTCCCCTCACCCTACCCTCTCCCCCAAGGGGGAGAGGGGTTGCCGAGCCCGCGTTAGCGCGCTACTGGGGAATCCGGCTGGTAACGTCGTCGAGGGACCATTTGTCGATGTCCTCGAGCCGCGCGAGGAGGAGCCGGTGCGTTTCCGGGTCGAAGCCCTCCGGCGCCTCGGGCTGCCGCGCCCGCATCTCTGCCGCGAGCGCCTCGAGGCGCGTCCGCACGCGCCGATCCGGCTCGCGCGCCGCGGCGGTCTCGACCTCGCCGGCGGCCGCGCGAACC
>Ga0210378_10000651_pt1 | contig 17939 bp, 15 predicted proteins | sample PLM1_60_b1redo_FD_155465 | JGI IMG/M metagenome (GOLD analysis project Ga0210378, IMG submission 155465) | Groundwater sediment microbial communities from an aquifer in East River, Colorado, USA - PLM1_60_b1 redo | ecosystem: Environmental > Terrestrial > Soil > Riparian zone | place: USA: East...
GAGGACGTCGAGGAGTGTCACCCAGTCGGGCGCCTCGACCTCGTAGCGCTTGAGCTCCTTCTCCCCGGTCTCCGCGTCGTAACGCCAGATCTTCAGCGCGACCTCGATCGTCGTCGATCCTGGTGCGGGGGCCAGATCGGTGTGCACTAATAAGTCCTCTCTTGGGGTTGCCACTTGGTCATGGTCACGGGCTTCCAGTCCACTTGCGGCCGGCCGTCCTGCATCGTGACCAGCGTATGCCGCAGATAGTTCTCATCGTCGCGGTTGGGATAGTCGTGCGGGCGCGCGTGCGCACCGCGGCTCTCCTTGCGCTCGATGCCGCACGGAACCATGCACGCGGCTAGCTCGAGCAGGAAGCCGAGCTCCAGCGCCTGGGTGAGATCGTTGTTGAAGACGTTGCCCTTGTCCTCGACGATCACGCGCTCGTAACGTTCGCGCAAGCTCTCGACGATCTCGCCCTGCTTGCGCATCTGGTCCTCGCGGCGGAAGACACCGAAATTCTCGTGCATCGACTCGGCGAGCTCGTCGCGGATCGACCAGGGTCGCTCTCCCTCGCCGCGGTCGAGCAGCTCCTTCAGCTCGCGCTCGGCGTCGGCCTCGACCGACGGCGGAACCTCGACCGTCGTGTTGGCGAGCGCCCAGTCGGCAGCATGGTGACCGACGCGCTTCCCAAACGTGATGGTTTCCATCAGCGCGTTGCCGCCCAGCCGGTTCGCGCCGTGAACGGATACGCACGCGCATTCCCCCGCGGCGTAGAGGCCCTCGACCTCCGTCAGCCCCCAGACGTCGGTGTCGATACCGCCCATGTGGTAGTGCGCTCCGGGCCGGACGGGAATCGGCTCGTAGATCGGATCGACCCCGGCGAAGGTCATCGAGAGCTCGCGCGTGCCGTGCAGGCGCTCGAGGATCTTCTCCGCGCCGAGATGGCGCAGGTCGAGCATGACGTTGCCGTTGATCCCTCGCCCTTCGTCGATCTCCGTCTGCTCGGCGCGTGAGATGACGTCGCGCGACGCGAGCTCCATCGCGTTCGGTGCATAGCGCGTCAGGAAGCGCTCGCCTTCCGAGTTCAGGAGGTACGCCCCCTCACCGCGGGTCCCCTCGGTTATGAGAACGCCCGTCGGCGCGAGCGTCGTCGGATGGAACTGCATCATCTCCATGTCCTTCAGCGGGACACCGACGCGAAGCGCCAGTGCCATGCCGTCACCGGTACAGGCATATGCGTTCGTCGTTCCGACGTACAGCCGGCCCGCCCCGCCCGTCGTCAAAATGACCGTCTTCGCACCGATCGACTTCAGACCGCCGTCGAGGAGATCCCAGGCGATCACCCCGTGGCAGCGGTCGTCGTTCATGACGAGCTTCCACGCGAAGAACTCCTCGTAGGTCCGGATGTCGCGCTTCATCACCTGCTCATAGAGGACGTGGACGAGCACGTGGCCGGTGATGTCGGCCGCATAGGCAGTTCGCGGCGCGCCTGCGGCCCCGAACGGCCGCTGCGCGATCCGCCCGTCATCCGTGCGCGAGAAGACGGCGCCCCAGTGCTCGAGCTGGTAGACGTCGTCAGGCGCCTCCTGGCACAGGATCTCTATCGCGTCCTGGTCGCCGAGGTAGTCCGAGCCTTTGACCGTGTCGTAGGCGTGCTCCTCGGGACTGTCCTCGGAAGCATTGCCGAGCGCCGCGTTGATCCCGCCTTCGGCCGCGCCGGAGTGGCTGCGGACCGGATGGATCTTCGAAAGAAGCGCAACGTCGGCGCCTGCGTCATGCGCCTCGATCGCCGCCCGCATCCCCGCGCAGCCGGCGCCGACGATGAGGACGTCGTGCTTCGCCTCCACTACGGAGGAAGCTACACAATGGCTTCCCCTCGGGGCCGAAGCCTCCGTTGAGGGAGCCGCCAGGTCCGCGGCCCCCTCTTAGTACCCGCCGTTGCTACGCCCCGACCCTGGCCTGCCACGCGTAGGGCGCGGCGGCACAGTCGACATGCACTCCCCTGTAGTCGAACGACAGCCGGCTGAGGTTCAGGCTTCCGGTGGCGTTACCGGCTGTATCGAGTTTGCCGCTGACCGTGTAGCTCGTGGTGATCTTGAGCTCCGGATCACCGGAGTCGAGCGCGCCGTTGTAGGTGTACGAGAAGGTGAGATCCGACTGGATCGTCGTTGGCCCGACGAATCCGAGCCCGATGGTGAATCCGAATTCACCGCACGTGACGTCCGAGGTGGTCTCGAAGTTCCCGACCCTCGAGCCCGCGGCAACGTCGAAGCAGATGCTCTTGCCCTGGTTCGTGAACCCGCAGTAGTGCCCGGCCACTGCCTGTTGTGCAGGCGGGGCCGGAGGCGCGGGAGGCGCCGGTGGCGGCGTCGGCTCGGCCGGCGGCGGGGCCGGCAACCCCTTGACGGTCTCGCAATCGCTTCTCACCACGTCCGTCACATCGGCGACGGCGGTGTCCTTGCCCGGGCCACAACGGAGGTTGTCCTTGCCCGGGCCGCCGACGAGCTTGTCGTTGCCCTGGCTCCCGATCAGGATGTCCTTCCCCGCCAAGCCGTACAGCGTGTCGTTGCCGGCTCGGCCGTCGACCCAATCCGCCTTCTGCGTCCCTCTCAGCACCTCGCTCTTTGCTGAGCCGACGATCCGCCCGGTCGCTCGGGCCCACACGCCCGTAACGATCGCAAGACTCAAGGCGATGATGCCGGCCGTAATAAACAGTCTGCGCATTTCTGGTCCTCCTTTCGCAGCCACCCTGGAGGAGGCCGCCAACCGCGCACTAATCGGGGCAGTTCGCCATTGCGGCGGGCGCTCGGCCGCGAGCGCCCGCCGCCTGCCTCCGCCTAGGGAGCCGTCACACGGAGGGAGAACCGCGCGGGCCGACCGCCGCGGATGACGCGAACCCTCACCGAGCGCACCCCGCAGACGCGGTACTCGATCGACTTGGCTCCCGAGCTGTCCCAGGAGCTCTTCGCGAGCCCGGTCCGCCCGTCGCTCGAGAGCAGGGCCACGTCGTTGGCTCCGCCGCCCGGGACCGTCACCCGGATGCGGAGATCCCCGTCGAGCGGCGTCGCTACCCGGGTGGTCCAGGTGCGGCTCCGGCGGAGGAACTTTCCGGCAATCGTCTTCGTACTCGAACCGGCCCACGGATGCAGCACGTCTTCGCGCACTGCGTCGAGGCTGCGCGGATCCGGCCGGAAGCTGGGATCCACGATCGGCCAGTCGTAGCCGACCGCGGAGCCCTTCGTCTCGATCAGGACGCGGTAGGACTCCGCGAAGGCCTCACCTGGGTTGAACGAGTAGTTGACGCCCTCGTCCCCGGGAAACACCGTGCCTGCTTGCACGCGCGAACAGATTCCCGTCTGGCTCGCCCAGCGCTTCGTGCCCCAGTCGAGCGCGATCCAGGGAGCATTGATCCGGTTCGCGGCGACGTGGTGACCGTATTCATGCGCGGCCACCGACTCCGGCGACACTCCTGCCGATGAGTCGCCCACAGTCACGAGCCTCTGGCCGAAGTAGCAGCCTAAGACGTTCTGACGGCCGCCGCAGATCTCCTCGACCTCGGCGATAGACGCCACATAGGCGGTCAGGAGTGCGAGCTCGGAGCCGTGAACGAGGGAGCCGAGGAAGTCGGCCCACCGTCGGCCCATCGTCGGATCGTCACCGTAGGCGGGCGAGATGTAGACGGTGACACGCTCGCCGCCCGAAACGACGTACGAGCCTCCCGTCCACTCGACGGCCTGCAGCGTTCGCGCTCCGCCACGGTCGAGCCGCGCGGTCCCGCGCAGGGTCGGTCCGCGCGCGTCGAATGCTGCGAAGGCCGGAACTTCTTCTTCTGCGGCAGCCCTCGTCATCCCACTCGACGGGGCAACGAGCGCTGTAGCAAGCACTGCGCCCGCCAGACACGTCGTCAGTCGCATGGCGCGCATGACTCGGGGGAGACCCGCCGGCCGCGGCGAGTCTCCCCCGAACCTCCCTACTTCCTCACCCGGAAGGGGACTTGGACGGACTTCGTGGCGCCCTGGTACGCGACCTTCACGGTCACCAGCAGCGTCTTGCCCTTCGACTTCTTCTTCGGGATCCGGAACGTGCAGCCGTTCGTGCCGATTCCGGCCAGCTTTTTCCCGGCGAGCGTCGCGGTGCAGGTCGAGCTCTCCGGCAGGATCGCGTCTACAGAGTCGGTCTGCGGAAGCTTGATTCCCGTCACGGTGAGCGAGAACCGCTTGCCGACCCTCGGGCCTGCAGAAGGAACCGTCTGCAAGACGACCTCACGGATGTCGGGGCCCGCCGCGGCGACGTCGTAGTTCCAGAGCCCGGCGTCGGGCGCGAGATCGACCTTGCCCGCCGCGCCGTCACCAGCAATCGTCACGGTCCAGAAGTTCAGCTGGCTCGTGTTGCCAATCTCGGAGCGGTTGACGGAGATCATGATCCCCGTCGAGCCGCCGGACACGCGCACCGTCAAGTTCGAGGCAAGGACCCAGTCCATTCCGTTCCAACTGGCGAACTCGAACGAACGGCTGGCCTGGTTGATGATGAACGCGTGATCGGCGCCTCGTGCGTCGACGCTTCCCGTTGCGACGTTGGCGTCGGCATCGATGAAGAGACCGAGGCTCACGTCACCCGCGAAATTCGCGACGCTGATCCGGAAGACCAGCTGACCGGTCGAATCGCTCGTCAGGTCGACGCCGGCGAGGTCCGGGGCGGCCCCATTGTCGCCGGTCTTGTCCGTGTAGCGCCCTCCCGCGCCCGCCGCTCCGGCGAGCACCATGACGGAGGCGGCCAGGACTGTCGCGATCACAGCCGACCGCCGGAACTTGGTGCCTGTACCCATTTTTGCCACCTCCTGTTTTGACGGGGTGCGACCAGGGTGTGCCGGGGCTCTAACCGCGTGCTAACCCGTGTTTTCCGCCTGGTCTGTTTGAAGGACGCAACAGGTGCTACAAAAGCCACATTCCCATCGAATTCCGCGTTCTCGGACCTCTGGCGGTCGTCGAGGACGGCCGTGCAATCCCGCTCGACCGGCGGCGGCTGCGCGCGCTCCTGGCCTTCCTGCTGCTCCACGCGAACGAGCTCGTCTCGAGTGACCGCCTGATCGACGAGGTCTGGGGGCCATCGCCGCCGAAGACGGCGGGGGCGTCGCTGCAGAACTACGTCTCGCGACTCCGCAAGGCGCTCGGCAGCGAGCTGATCCTCTCGCAGCCGCCGGGTTACGTACTCCGCGTCGACCCCGAGCGCTTCGATCTCGCTCGCTTCGAACGTCTGACGGCAGAGGCGCGCGGCGCCCCGCCCGGCGAACGAGTCGAGAAATTGCGCGCCGCGCTGGCGCTCTGGAGAGGACCGGCGCTCGACGATCTGGCGTTCGAGCCGTTCGTTCGCGACGAGGTCGGCCGGCTCGAAGAAGCACGTCTGACGGCGCTCGAGGAACGGATCGCGGCCGAGCTGGAGCTCGGCACGGGCGACGACCTCGTCGGTGAGCTCGAGGTGCTCGTCGAGCAACACCCGCTGCGCGAGCGCTTTCGCGCGCAGCTGATGCGCGCGCTCTACCGAGCCGGGCGTCAGGCCGACGCCCTGACCGCCTACCAGGACGCCCGACGAGTGCTGATGGACGAGCTCGGTCTCGAGCCGAGTGAAGAGCTACGCGAACTGCAAGGAGCGATCCTGCGACAGGACGCAGCGCTCGAGACCCGCGTCGAGGATCCGGCGGAACGCGCAGCGGATCGGCGAACCGTCTCGGTGCTCTTCTGCGACCTCATCGATTCGACCGAGCTCGTCGCGTCGCTCGACCCGGAGGTGTACCGGCGCCTGATCTCTCGTTACTTCGAGGTCGTCCGAAAGCCGATCGAGGGCCACGGTGGCACGGTCGAGAAGTTCATCGGCGACGCGGTGATGGCGGTCTTCGGCGTACCGGAGTTGCATGAAGACGATGCACTGCGGGCCACGCGTGCCGCAGTCGACATTCGCGATCGACTACTGGAGCTCGGAGAGGAAGCGAAGGCCGAGTGGGACGTCACTCTCGCAGCACGCATCGCTGTGACCACGGGAGAGGTACACGTGCTGTCCGCGCCGGGCCAAGAACTGCACGTCTCGGGCGCCGCCGCGAGCATGGCGTCGCGGCTGGAGAAAAAGGCTCCAGCCGGTGGGATCCTGATCGGCGCCGAGACACACCGGCTGGTCCGGGATGCGGTGCAAGCGGAAGCTGTCGAGGACGACGCCTGGCGTCTCGACGAGCTCATCGCGGGCGCGTCGGGTTACGCGCGGCGCCTGGACGCGCCACTCGTCGGCCGCGAAGAACAACTGCGGCGCCTGGGAGTGGCATTCGCCAACGCACGTGACGCCAAGCGGTGCCAGGTCGTCACCCTCGTGGGCGAGGCCGGGATTGGCAAGACGCGCCTGATCCGCGAACTCATGACGCGGATCGGAGAGAACGCCCGTGCGCTCGTCGGACGGTGCGTCTCGTACGGCGAGGGCGCCACGTACCTGCCGATCGCAGAGATCGTCGGCCAAGCTGCGCCGGTTACGTCCGTGGCGGGAATCGCCTCCCTGATGTCCGGCACCCCCGACGGCGAGCAGGTTGCACAACGCGTGGCGGAAATCTCCGGCGTCGCGGAGGGACCGTCGGCGCCCGGCGAAGCCTTCTGGGCAGTCCGCCGCTTGTTCGAGTCGATTGCGGGCGAGGTACCGGCCGTGGTCGTCATCGACGACATCCATTGGGCCGAGCCCACGTTGCTCGACCTCATCGAGTACCTGGGCGAATGGTGTGAGGCACCGCTGCTCCTCCTCTGCGCGGCGAGGGGTGAACTGCTCGAGACCAGGCCCGGATGGGGTGGGCCGACGTCGACGGGCTTCGTGGTCGAACTAGAGCCCCTTCCGCCTCAGGAGGTCTCCGCGCTCGTCGCGCGCCTCGCGGGCGAGTCACTGGGGCCGGAGGTGGAGGAGCAAATCGTCGAGCACGCCGGAGGCAATCCGCTGTTCGCCGAGCAGTTGCTCGCGCTTGCGGCCGAGGCGCCGGATGTCTCGCTCGACCATCCACCGCCGACACTCGAGGCACTCCTGGCGAGCCGTCTCGATCGGCTCGGCGGCGGCGAGCTCGCAACTGTGAGACGCGCAGCGGTGGTCGGGCGTCGCTTCTCACGCGACGAACTCGACGATCTCACGCCGGAAGACGAAAGGAAACGCACGCAAAACCACCTCGCCGACCTCGCAGGACGAGCTCTGGTTCATCCGGATGGAGACGTCTTCCGCTTCCACCACGTCCTCGTCCGCGACGTCGCGTACCGCGGCATTCCCAAAGCCGACCGCGCGGATCTTCACGAGCGGGCCGCGAGGGGGCTCGACAGACGCGACGGCCCCGACGAGCTCGTTGGCTATCACTACGAGCAGGCCTTCCGGTACCTGACTCAGCTGGCGCCGACCGGCGAAGCCTCTGCCGCACTCGCGGTGGAGGGAGGGCAACGACTCGGGCACGCAGGGATTCGCGCCTGGAAGCGCGCGGACGCGCCTGCAGCCGTGAATCTGCTCTCACGCGCAGTCAACCTGCTGCCGGACGCCCACGAGTTCGCTTGTGAGCTTGGTGCAGCGCTTCGCACTCGGAACGAGTTGGAGCGCGCCGAAGAGCTCTTTCTGCGGGCCCTCCGTGCAGACGAGAAACGCGTCGAGCTTCGCGCTCGCATCGAGCTGGGTTTTCTCCGATCGGTGCTGGGGCCGAATCAAGCCGCCGAGCTCCTCGAGGTGGCGACCGCTGCGATTCCGACGCTGGAGGAGGCCGGCGACGATCGCGCATTAGGAAGAGCGTGGCTTGGTATCGGACACGTCAGGGGCGGATATCACTGCGAGTTCGCAGCTCAGGAAGACGCCGCGTCCCGTGCCGCGACTCACTACCGGCTCGCAGGCTGGTCGCCGTCCACCGCTTTGCAGCACCTCGGAAGTGCCCTCTGCTTCGGCCCAAAGCCTGTGGAGGACGCAATTGCCCAGTGCGTCTTGCTTCTCCGCGAGCACGAGGGCGACCGCGCGAGCGAAGCCAACATCCTTGTGTGGTTGGGTTGGCTGGAGGGAATGTGCGGGCGATTCGACGACGCGCGCGCCCATGTCGCTACAGCGAAGGACATCTTTCAAGATTTTGGATTGGCAGCCGCAGTAGTCGACACATGTGGGCGAGCTTCCGGTGCGATCGACCTGCTGGCCGGTCTTCCGAGCGAGGCTGAGCGAGCCTTTCGGGAGAGTTGCGAGCTCTTGCAGCAGTCGCACCAGACCGCGGTGCTTGCGACGCAGGCGGGCGAGCTGGCAGACGCGATCTACGAGCAAGGGCGCTACGACGAAGCAGAGGAATGGACGCGGCTGGCGAGGGATTGCACCAGCAGAGACGACGTCGATGCCGCTCTCACGTGGCAGCCCGTGCAGGTCAGGATCTTGGCGAGGCGCGGAGCGATCGACGCCTCGGAACGCCTGGCGCGCGAGACTTTGAAGCTCGCCGCTCGTACTGATGCCGTGAACCGCAAAGCCGACGCGCTGCTCGCTCTGGCGGAGACCCTTCGCCTGGCTGAGCGGCTCGAAGAGATGGCGGAGGCGGTCCGCGGAGCGATTCATCTCTATGAAGAGAAGGGCAACGTCGTCTCTGCAGGCCGCGCGCGGGCATTGCTGCCCGACGCGGCCCTCGCCGAGTAACGAGCAAGAGCCCTCTCGAGGCTCTTGCTCGTTCTGCCTGCCTAGCTGCATCCGCCCGTGGGGCCCGCACCGCAAGCGACGCGTGCACCTTCGGAGCCGCCGCTGAGGGCGACGCTCGTCGACGGGACGGCCGCCAGCGCCAGGACCGCCAGCGTCGCCGCGACCAGCTTCTTCGTCTTCGACATCTGAGTCACCTCCCTTCGCTTGAGCCGTTGCGCATTCGGCTCGAGCGTCCGGGGGGTCACTCACGGCGAACTACTGCGCCGCCAACGGGCGGCTAATGACTCGCGTGTGTCGCGTCAGGCGCTATAGGGCGCCGCGCACGCAGTGCCGGTCCAGCGCCGAAACAGCGACCAGCCGGCGAGGGCATGCGCGGTGCCAATCCCGGCCCTGAGGAGCGCTCCGGCGGTCTGACGCCGATAAGATCGGGCGGGGCGAGCGACCGAAAGGGACGAAATCCGTGGCCAAGATGGCGTTCAGGCTGCCGACGGCGGCACACGTAATCGAGAATCCAAGTGCCGAGGAAGTGAAGGCGCTGGCCGCGAAGATGCCGACTGCGCGCTCGACCAGGTACGGGAACCTCAACGTGCAGACGGAGGTGCTCGCGCGCTCGAAGCGATCGACCTTCCTCGTCACCGACGAGCCGGACGGGCAGAACCAGGCCGTCTCAACGGACGATGCGGTCAAGTGGGCCGACCGCCAGGACGAGTACATCGCCGGTCAGGAGATGGTCGTGATCGACGGGTACATCGGAAACGACCCCGAGTTCCGGACGCCGACTCGTCTCTACGTCGAGACCGCGAACGCGAACATCGCCGGGATGCAGCAGCAGCTCTACTTCGGCCCGGCCGAGGACGACTTCGAGCCGGAGCTCACCGTCATCTACACCCCGAATTTGAAGGCGGTGGGATTTCCCGACGACCGGCTGATCATGGTCGACCTCGAGCAGAGCGTGACACGCGTGTTCAACTCGGACTACTTCGGTGAGTCGAAGAAGGGCGGGCTGCGGATGTGGAACAAGCTCGTCTACGAGCAGGGCGGGCTTCCCTTGCACGCGGGCTGCAAGATCATTCCCACTCACGACGGCGACAAGATCTGCCTGGCTGTTGGCCTGTCGGGCACCGGCAAGACCACGACCACGTTCACGCGCCAGAACGGCTCGCTGCCCGTGCAGGACGACTTCGTCGCGTGGATGGCGGACGGCAGGATCTACGTCACCGAGAACGGCTGCTTCGCGAAGACGTATGGGCTCAACCCCGACGACGAGCCGACGATCTACGGCGCGGTCACGCAGCCTGACTCGTACCTCGAGAACGTCTCGCAGCACGGCGACGACGTCGACTTCTACGACGAGAGCTACACGCAGAATGGGCGGGCCACGTTCCCGTTCGGCGTGATCGAGTCCGCCGCCGATCGTCAGATCGAGGATGCACACTTCCTCCTCATCCTCAACCGCAACGAGAACGTCATTCCTGCCATCGCGAAGCTCGAAGGGCCGCAGGCAGCGGCCTATTTCATGCTTGGGGAGACGAAGGGCACGGCCGCCGGCGGCGCGGACGAGGCGGGTAAGTCGCTGCGGGTGCCGGGAACGAACCCGTTCTTCCCGATGCTGCACGACCTACAGGGGAACCGCTTCCTCGAGCTGCTCGAGGAACACCCGCTCGAGGTGTACTTGATGAACACCGGCCGAGTCGGCGGAGGCGAAGAGGACGAGCGCTCCAAGAAGGTGCGCATCAAGCACTCGTCCGCGATCGTCAAAGGCATTGCCGAAGGGACGATCGAGTGGGTGATCGATCCTGACTTTCACTACCTCGTTGCCGGCGCAGTTCCGGGCATCGACGACGACGAGGTGCTGCAGCCGCCCAAGCTCTACGAGCGGACGGGTCGCCTGGACGAGTATCAGGCACACGTCGCGCGGTTGAAGGCCGAGCGGGCGGAATTCCTCAGGGGATTCCCGAGCCTCTCCGCCGAGATCGTTGCCGCCGTCAGCTGACTTTGGGTAACAGATCACTCGTCCGAGGGTCGTAGGCCCAACGACCTACCCCGATAAGGGCAGATATGGGTACCGCAGCCCAAGAGTCACGCGGCGAGATGAGGCTCAGCCTCTCGGCAACCGCTGCGGCCGCGGCGCTCTACGGCGTGGTCATCCTCTTCGGCGTCGGGCCTGCCACCCCCTCGGCACTCGACCTGAATGACGACTTGCGCACTCCGGTCGTGCACGTCCCGCACGGCTCGGCCGCGTCCGGTCCCGCGCTGAGGCTGCCGCAGGCCTCGCCGGGACCGGACCGGCAACGTTCACGCAAGGCTCGGCCTGTGGCTACAGGGAAAGTCACGGCCGTGCCCGCCGCCCTGCCAGAGCCGCCAGAGGGTGCGGTGCCCGCTCCTGGGCAACCGAGGCCGGCGCCTGCTCAGGCTGCCGCCTCGTCGGCGAGTCCACCTTCCTCGGCGCCGACGCAGTCGGTGGCGCCGCTGCTCGAGGCCACGATTCCCATGCCGGAGGTGACGGTGCCACCGGTCACGCTGCCGCCGGTCACGCTGCCGCCCACGCCGGAACTGCCGCAGCTGCCGCCCGCGCCGCCGCTCCTCCTGCCCTGAGTTAGGGCTAGCCTCGTGGCGTGATCCCCGCGCCCGACCCACCGCTCTCGGACGGCGTCGTCACATTGCGGCAATGGGAGCCGCGCGACGTCCGGGCGCTGGTCGAGTGCCTCGACGGCGACCCGGAGGTCACGCGCTGGCTCGAGCTCGTCCCCCAGCCCTACGACGAGTCGGAGGCGAGGACATGGGTGCGTCAGGCTGCGTCGTATTGGCATGAGGGAACGGCCGCGCCGTTCGCTGTGACCGACGCCGACGGCGTTGAGGTGGTCGGCGGCGTCGGGTTCCGCTGGGTTGATCTCACGCACGCCATCGGCGAGGTCGGTTACTGGCTCCGTCGCGAGGCTCGCGGTCGCGGGCTCACGACGCGCGCGGTTCGACTCCTCTCGACGTGGGCCCTAGGGACGCTCGAGTGCGAACGACTTCAGCTACGCGCAGACGAGCTGAATGTGCCGTCTCAGCGGGTGGCCGAAAAGGCCGGGTTTCGGCGCGAAGGACTTCTCCGTTCGCAGCAGTTCAGCGCCCGCGAGAACCGCCGCGTCGACTTCGTCATGTACTCCCTACTGCCGGAAGAGCTCTCAGACCTGCCAGGTTGAGTCGCGCAGCACCGGCACACGCTCGCCGTCGGCCGTGATGCCCGTGACGTCGACATCAATCCCGCCGACCATGAAGTCGATGTGGATCGAGGAGCGGTTGAGCCGGTCGTGGTCCTCCTCCTCGGTGGCCGCGTCGTAGGCGGAGCCGAACGCCATGTGGGTGGTGGCGTTCTCGTCCAGGAGCGTGTCGTAGAAGACCGTGTCGAGTTGTCCGATCCGGCTCTCGCTGTCGACGAGCGCCAGCTCGCCCAGGCGCGACGCTCCCTCGTCCTGCTTCAGGAGCGTGCGTAGCGTCTCCGCTCCAGACTCCGCATCGAGCTGGACGGCGCGGCCACTCTCGAAGCGCACCGTCAGGCCGTTGATGATGCGGCCCTGAGAGTAGAGCGGTTTCGTCGCGCGGACGACTCCTTCGACGCGCTCGGGGTCGGGTGAGGTGAAGACTTCCTCCGTTGGCAGGTTTGCCATGTGCGCGATCCCGTCGATCGTCTCTTCACCGCCGCCGATCCACCTCGAGGTAGGCAGGAGGCCGATCGTCAGGTCGGTACCCGGTCCCTCGAGGTGGAGGGCGTCGAAGCGCCGCTCGGTGAGCCGCTCTGCCGCGCCTTTCAACGACTGGTTGCGCTCCTCCCACACCGACTCGGGATCGTCTTCGTCGAGCCGGCAGATGTAGGTGATCTCCTCCCAGAGCTTGGCGAGCGCAGCCTCCTCGTCGAGATCCGGATGGACGAGGCTGGCCCACTTCTGGGTGGGGCAGGGCGCGACGCACCAGTTGACGGTGCGCTCGTTGATGACGGTCGTCCACTCCTTGACCCGCGGGAAGACGTCGCGCCCGAGCCGCTCGGGATCCAAGTCGTCGAAGAGGTGCGGTTCCGTCGGCCCGCTCAGAGAGATCGTCGCGCCGCGCTGCTCGCCGAGCTCGAGCGTGCGCTCCCCGTACCAGGACGGGACGAAGTCCAGCACCTCCTCGGCCGCGTGCCGGACGCGCGCGAGCTTGAGGTGCGGATCCCAGTAGTAGACGTCGACGAACTTTGCGCCGCGCCTGTAAGCACTAGCGGTCAGGGCCCGGGTCAGCTCCTCCTTCCCGAGGGCGGAGCCGATGTCGACAATCTGGTCCTTCTGGACGTTCGCGCCGAAATTGACGATCAGGTCGGCTAGGCGTTCGAGTTGCTGCCCCATAGGCAGGCGATGCTACTTGGGCCGCGAAAGGCTCCGCGTGGACATTGCACGCGCAATCGAGCGCTTCCTCAGCTCGCCGGGGCTCGGCGAGTCGACCCGGCGGTCCTATCGCTGGGACGTCGAGGAGTTCGGACGCTGGCTCGCGGCCCGGCGGCTTCGGGTTCGAGACGTGGACGTGCGGGCGCTCACGGAGTACGCCGCCGAGCTGGGCCGCGCGCGTCCGCGCAAGCTTGCTCCGGCGACGATCGCGCGGAAGCTTGCCGCGGTCCGAAGCTTCCTGCGCTTCACGCTCGGCTCGGCACAGGTGCCGGACGTGTCGCTTGCGCCGCGGCGGCCCCGGCGGCTGCCCGACACGCCGAAGACGGCAGAGGTGGAGGCGGCGCTCGATGCGTTCCAGGGGGACGCGCCGTTGGCGGTGCGAAACCGCGCGCTCGTCGAGCTCGTCTACTCCGCCGGCCTGCGGAGCTCGGAAGCCGTCGGTCTCGATCTGGCCGACGTCGACTTCGACCGCGAGCAGCTCCACGTCCGCGGCAAGGGCGGCAAGGAGCGCATCATCCCGCTCGGCGAAGAGGCCGGCCTCTCGTTGGCGCGCTACCTCCATCAAGCACGCCCTGAGCTCGCGCAGGGTGCGGAGAACGCGCTCTTCCTGTCGGCACGCGGCCGCCGCCTGGACACATCCACGTTGCGTCGCGTCTTCGCGCATCCACACCGGCTGCGCCACGCGTTCGCGACGCACCTCCTCGAAGGCGGCGCCGACCTGCGAACGATCCAGGACCTCTTGGGTCACAGCTCCCTCTCGACGACTCAGCTGTACAGCCACGTCGACGGCAAACGCCTGCGCCGCGTGTACGACCGCGCGCATCCCCGCTCCTGACGCTCCCCGACCACGGCCTATCGGCACCTATCCGGTCCTGACCTTTCCGGCCGCGGCCTAGGGGGACCGGTCCTGGGACTGTCCCGGGTCGTGGCCGCTCGGGGCAGGTCGTTTCGGCGGAAGCGGACTTGTCCTCTGGAACGAAAGTGTGACTTTTCTTCCACAGACCTGGCGGTCGGCGGCGGGTCGAGGCATCGTTTCGGTGTTCACGGCGGGAAAGCGGCGCGAAATCGGCCGCTGACTCGTTCGCGTGCCCCTGCGCCTAAATCCGGTTCCGGGAGGCGAATCGGCTTCTGCCGCGAAACCGTGCGCGTGGTGATTCCTGCTCACGATCCCGAGGTCGAGGGCTTTCTCGCGCTGCTTGCGACGCGCCGGGCACCCAAGACCGTGGAGGCCTACCGCCGCGACCTCGCGGCCCTGGCCGCGTGGCTCGACCGGCCGCTCGGCCGCATCACGACCGAGCAGCTCGAGCAGTACCTCGCGGAGCTGCGCGCGGCCGGGCTCTCGCCGGCGACGATCTCGCGGCGAATCGCCGCCGTCCGATCCTTCTTCCGCCACCAGATGCTGCTCGGCGCACGAACGGATAACCCTGCGGCCGAGCTCGACCTGCCGCGGCGACGCCGAACGCTGCCGCGCACGCTGTCGCCGGCGGAGGCGGAGCGCCTCGTCGAAGCCGCGAACGGGGTGACGCCGCGCGCGTTACGCGATCGCGCACTCGTCGAGCTTCTCTACGGCGCCGGGCTCCGCGTCAGCGAAGCGGTCGGCCTGCAGAAGTCGAGCGTCGACCTCGACACGCGCCTCGTCCGCTGCATCGGGAAAGGGTCGAAGGAGCGTGTCGTGCCGATTGGACGGCAGGCGGCAAAGGCACTCCAGCGTTACCTGGCGCGAGGCCGGCCGTTCCTGGACACGCGACACCGCCCAGAGCTCTTCCTCAACGCGAAGGGAGGTGGGCTCACTCGCGCAGGCGCATTCCTCATCCTGCGACGTCTCGCTGCGGCGGCGGGCCTGGAACCCGGGCGCGTCCATCCGCACCTGCTACGGCACTCCTTCGCAACCCACCTGCTCGAAGGGGGCGCCGACCTACGTTCCGTCCAGGAAATGCTCGGCCATGCCGACCTCGCCACTACCGAGCTCTACACGCATGTCTCGGACCGCCGGCGCCGCGAGGTGTACTTCGAGGCTCACCCCCACGCGCGCAGGAAGACGAAGTAGGGAATACGATCGGCCTAGCCTTTCGGCCCGGCCCGCTTCTTCAACTCGGCTGCAACGGTGCGCGCGGCCTTCCGCAGCTCCGCCTCCTGCTCGTCGTCCTCGGCGAGGCCGTTCAGCAGGACGATCGTCTCCCGCTGAGGAGACCCATTGCGGAGGCTGATGATGGTGAGCCGCCGCACCGCCTGGTTCCCATCGGTGGAGAGGATCGAGTGCAGCTGCGGGCGCATCGAATTGACGACGCCGGGGCTGCCTTTCGAGAGCAGCTGCACGGAGAGCAGGGCCGAGCCGCGTGCGGCGGGACTCTCGTCGTCGAGCCCGCGGCGGAGCAGCTCGAGCTTCTGGCGGAACCGGAACTGGCCGATCGCGCGGTACGCGACCGCACGCTCCCGGTAGTCGGCGCTTCGCGCAGCTGATTCGAGCTCGTCGTCCCATTGCTGGCGCAGCGTCGCCAGCTCGCGTTCGGCGCCGGACTGCGCGAGCTCGTCGGCCTTCGCTGCTGCCTCGAACAAGGACATGCGGCGCGGCACTCTACCGCCCGCCGTTAGAGTCGGGCCGCCGTGCCGCACAAAGTCGTCCTCATTCCCGGAGATGGAACCGGCCCTGAGCTGACCGAGGCGACGCGGCGTGTGCTCGAGGCCACGGGCGTCGAGTTCGAATGGGAAGTGCGCGAGGCCGGCGCTGACGTGATGGCGAAGTACGGCGGCAATCCGCTGCCGGAGGAGGTTCTGGACGCGGTCCGCGAGACCGGCGTCGCCCTGAAAGGACCGATCACCACCCCGGTTGGGGGCGGCTTCCGCTCCGTCAACGTTGCGCTTCGCAAGAGCCTCGACCTCTACGGACAGGTCCGCCCCTGCAAGACCTACCCCGGCGTTCGCACCCGTTTCGAGGATGTCGACCTGATCGTCGTCCGCGAAAACACCGAGGACCTGTACGCCGGCATCGAGTACGAGCAGGGTTCACCCGAAGCGCAGGAGCTGATCGACTGGATCAAGTCGAAGGGCGGGAAGCTCGCACACGAGGATGCCGGCATCTCGATCAAACCGATCTCCATCACGGGCACGCGGCGCATCGTCCAGTTCGCGTTCGACTACGCGCGCCGCAACGGCCGCCGCAAGGTCACGGCCGTGCACAAGGCGAACATCATGAAGTTCTCCGACGGCCTGTATCTGCGGGTCGCCCAGGAAGTCGCCGCCGAGAACGACGACATCGAATTCGACGATCGCATCGTGGACAACATGTGCATGCAGCTCGTGCAGCGGCCCGAGGAGTACGACGTGCTCGTTCTCCCCAACCTCTACGGCGACGTCCTCTCCGACCTGTGCGCGGGGATGATCGGCGGTCTCGGGCTTGCGCCGGGCGCGAACTTCGGCGAGGGGATCGCGATCTTCGAGCCCACGCACGGCTCAGCACCGAAGTACGCCGGGCAGAACAAGGTCAACCCGATGGCGCAGATGCTCTCCGGAATGTTGATGCTCCGCCACCTCGAAGAGCAGGAAGCCGCCGACAATCTCGAGCAGGCGATCGCCGAGGTGATCCGGGAGGGCAAGAGCGTGACCTACGACATGAAGCCGTCGCGCACCGACCCGACCGCGGTGGGCACGAGTGAGGTTGCGGACGCGATCATCGACAAGCTCGGAGCGAGAGTTGCGTAGGAAAGTCACCATCGTCGGAGCCGGGAACGTCGGCGCGACTGCCGCGCAGGTGCTGGCCCTGCGCGACTACGCGGACGTCGTGCTCGTCGACATCAAGGAGGGGCTCCCACAGGGCAAGGCGCTCGACATCAACCAGATGGGCGCCGTCCTCGGATACGAGCCCAACGTGACGGGGTCGAACGGCTATGAGGAGTCGGCCGGCTCGGACGTCGTCGTCATCACCGCCGGCCTGCCGCGGTCTCCGGGCATGAGCCGTGACGACCTCGTGGCCACGAACGAGAAGATCGTCAAGGACGTGACCGAGAAGGCGATCGCCCAGAGCCCCGACGCGATCCTCATCATCGTCTCCAACCCCCTCGATGCGATGTGCCACGTCGCGAAGAACGTCTCCGGCCGGCCCAAGGAGCGGGTCTTTGGCATGGCGGGCATCCTCGACACCGCCCGCTTCTCGACCTTCATCGCCTGGGAGACTCGAGCCTCGGTCAAAGACGTCACCGCGACGGTGCTCGGGGGGCACGGCGATCAAATGGTGCCGGTCGTCAGCGCGACGACGGTCGGCGGCATCCCGTTGCGCAAGCTCGTCCCCGAAGACCGGATCGACGCCATGGTCGAGCGCACGGCCAAGGGCGGGGGCGAGCTCGTGACGTTGCTCGGCACTTCGGCCTGGTACGCGCCTGGCGCAGCGGCCGCGCAGATCGTCGACTCGATCATGCTCGACGAGAAGCGCGTGCTTCCCTGCACCGCCTACCTCGAGGGTGAATACGGAATCGACGGCCTCTACATGGGAGTGCCGGTCAAGCTGGGCGCCGGCGGGATCGAGGAGATCTACGAGCTCGAGCTGACCGAAGAGGAACAGGCAATGCTCAACGAATCCGCAGACGCCGTCCGCGAAGTCGTCGGCGTCCTCACCTCGTAGCCATGGATTTCGGTCTGAAAGGCCGCACCGCCATCGTCACCGGCGCGTCGGCCGGGCTCGGGCTCGCAACAGCCGAGTCCCTTGCCGGAGAAGGGGCGAACGTCACGATGTTCGCCCGGCGCCGCGACCTGCTCGAGCGGGAAGCCGATCGGATCGGCGCGCTGGCCGTTCGCGGCGACGTCACCAACCCCCGTGATCTCGAAGCGGTGGTCCGCCGAACGGTCGAGGCGTTCGGAGGCATCGACATCCTCGTGTGGAACAGCGGCGGGCCTAAGCCCGGAACG
>Ga0210378_10000652_pt1 | contig 17913 bp, 10 predicted proteins | sample PLM1_60_b1redo_FD_155465 | JGI IMG/M metagenome (GOLD analysis project Ga0210378, IMG submission 155465) | Groundwater sediment microbial communities from an aquifer in East River, Colorado, USA - PLM1_60_b1 redo | ecosystem: Environmental > Terrestrial > Soil > Riparian zone | place: USA: East...
GTTGATCGAGCGCTGGCGCGAGACGTGGTCGGGCTCGGCGAGGCTGGCCAGGGCGGCCGCCAGCACCGCCGAGTTGGCGTTGCTCCACGCCGCATGCGCGCGAAGGGCCGCGGCGTTCTCCTTGGACGCCACCGCATACCCCAGCCGCATGCCGGCCATGCCGTAGACCTTCGAGAACGTGCGCACGAGGACGAGGTTCGGGCTCTTGCCGATCCACTCGAACGCGCTCGCGTAGCGCGGGTCGTCGACGAAGTGGTGGTAGGCCTCGTCGACCACAACGGCCACCGAGCGCGGCACCCGCTCCAGGAAGAAGGCCAGCTCGTCCTTGGTCACGATGGTGCCGGTGGGGTTGTTGGGGTTGCAGACGTACACGAGCCCGGTGCCGGCGTCGCAGGCGGCGGCCATGCGGGGCAGGTCGTGCCGGTGGTCGGCGGTCAAGGGCACCTTGACCGGCTCGGCCTTCGTCACGCGGGCGTAACCGAGGACCGCCTCGAAGGTCGGCTCGGCGACCACGACCTTCTTGCCAGGGCCGAGGAAGGCCATGTCGGCCATCTGGAGCACCTCGCCGGAGCCGCAGCCGAGCACCACGCGGTCGGGCTCGACGTCGTGCATCTTGGCGATGACGCCGATGAGTCGTTCTTCCGCTGCGTCGGGATAGCGCGCGGCGACGCTCTCGGCCTTCGTCATGGCGTCGAGCGCGCTGGGGGCGGGGCCATAAGGGTTTTCGTTGGAGTTGAGCAGGATGGCGCCGCCGGGAGTTTCAACCGCCTGGCTCGACGGGTACGCCGCCTGCGCGCGTCGTGCGCCGAACGGGTCGACGATGGCGGCGCCGAGGCCGGCGCCGAGCGAGGACGTGAACTGCCGGCGGGTGAGAGAGGGACGGAGCATGTGTTACCTCCGCATGACGAATCGATCTAGGGCAGGGTGTGGAATCGTAACGTTTCCGGAGCGTAGAGGATACACTCGTTTTCGGTGCCGTTCGCCTACTACGATCGATTGTCCCGCCGGGAAAAGGAGCTCTACGACCGAAGCGACCGGATCCGGAGGATCGACCTGCCCCAGGCGGAAGGGCTCCGGCCGATGGTCGAGGTCCTCCGCCAGGGGCTGGCCCGGGACGACCGGAAGGTCGTCGAGGCGGCCGCGTCCCGGCTCGTCCAGGGCATCACGGCCGGCCTCGGGGTGGAGCCGGTCGAGGTCGGCGTGCTCGCCGTCCGGCCCAGCCTGCGCGCGGCCGAGCTTCACGGCCTCTACACCCGGGACGACAAGCGGCGCGCGCGCATCCGGGTCTGGATGCGCACCGTCCACTACCGCCGGGTGGTGGCCTTCCGCACGTTCCTGCGGACGCTGCTCCACGAGGTCTGCCATCATCTCGACTACTGCCACTTCAAGTTGGCCGACTCGTTCCACACCGAGGGTTTCTTCCAGCGGGAGTCGAGCCTCTTCTATCAGCTCGTCCCGCGCGATCAGGGGCCGGAGGCGAGGTCCTCCGCCGAGAGCACCGGGCAGTAGTCTCCGCGCGCCTCCCGCCGCCACCACCTCCCTTCGCGCCGCCGCGTCGCCAGGTCGGTGGGCGTGTATTCGTAAAGCTCGGCCCGGATGAACCGCGGCGGCTTTTCGGGGAAGGGATGGCGCGCGAGCAGGGCCAGGACCGGCGGGGAACCCTCGAGCAGCCGGCCGAGGAGTTGCACGAACCACGCATTGTCCTCACAGCTTCCCAGGGCGGCGAACCACATCTGCCAGTCCACGCGCGGCTGGTGGGGGGCCACGAAGGCCGGCCGGCGGGTGGGCTCGCCCGGCTTCCATTTGAACTCGTACGCCTTCCACGTCTGGCCGTCGTCGCTCCCCTCGACGACGATCTCCGGCCTCGACGTCGTCATCACCGCAAACAGCCCGTAGCTGTTGATGGACGCCAGCGGCGCCACGACCCGCCGGAGAGCCATCACCGGCGCGGGCGGCGCCACGCCCAGCCTCGCCATCATTTCGCCTCCAGACACGAGGGCGATGATCACGGCGACCGGGTAGAGCACGGCCTTCGGTGGCCAGCGGCGTGGCGTGCCGGCGGCCGAAGGCCGCAACCGCGCCCGCCACGATTCGGGCAGGTCGGCGTCTTCCAGCGCGAACAAGCAGAGCGCCCCGGCGAGAAGGTTGAAGAACGCGTAGTTGCCGGTCGCGGCGATGAGGATTTGCAGGCCGAGGAGCGGGCCGAAGGCCATGCGGCGAAAACGCCGGGGCGCGAAGAGCAGGAAGGGAGCGAGGAGCTCCACCGCGAACATCATGCCCACCGATGCGGTGTGGGCCCAGGCGGGCAGGTGCGCCGCGTACCAGCCAACCCAGGTGGGGAGCGGCTGCGTCCAGTAGTGATAGCGGAGCGCCGTCAGTGACCGCCAGGTCTCGTCGCCGCTCAGGAGCTTCACCAGCCCCGACCCGAACATCAGGCGGAAGAGGAGCCAGCGAAAGAGCCAGATCGCGAGGAGCGGCGGCGACGCTTCCCGCCCGAGGCGCGGTCGCAGCCCCCCGGGGGCCAGGAAGACCGCGAGCAGCCCCGTCTCCAGCAGGAGCGCGTCCCACTGGTAGCCCAGGAACACCTGGCCCACGACGGCCAGGGAGAGGTAGAGGGCCCACAGCAAGGCGAGAATGGGCACCGGAGCGACGCCCACGAGCAGCAGGCCGGCGAGCGCGGCGCCCCCGATGCAGGCGCCGCTGAGAGCGAGGTCGCCATCGCCCAGCCAGAAGACCGTGGGCGCGATCCAATACCGTTCGATCCCGACGCGTGCGCGGATCCACTCGAGCAGCGTGCGGGCGGGCAGGATGCCCTGCGACCCCACGAGACCCGAGACCTGGACGGAGAGCGAAAGGAACGCCGCGAGATAGCCGAGGGCGAGCAGGCGGAGGAAGAGCCAGCGGATCAGGACGTGCGTGGGCGCCCCCGGTGGCCGCTAAGGGCCGCCGCCGTGGCGGTAGATGATCGAGACGAACACGCGGTTGAACCTGGTGGAGCGCTGGGCGCCGCGGCCCTCGGGATCGTCGGGGTCGGCCTCGGGATCCAGGTATTTCCCGGTCTCGCGCAGGTAGGCGAAATCGATCAGGAACGGTCCGGCCGCCAGACCCACTCCGGCCGTGAAGCCGTGGAACCTGGGCGGACGGCCCTGGTCGTCGAGGAAGAACTGCTTGTCGGTGAAGAACCCCACTCGCAGCGGCAGCTTCAGCCGCCGCGCCAGCACCACGTACTCGGCGCCGATCCGGAGCTGCTCGGTATCCGATTGTTCGGGGTCGTCCAACGTGGGGTAGGGAAGCTCCGGGAAGACATCGGCAAATGGGTACGCCTGGTCGGGCTCCGTTCGAGCGAGGGTGAAGAAGTTGTGGATCCGCCCTTTGGACCAGAACGTCCGCGTGAAGTCCAGTGAGGCGGTCAGGACGCTCCACGGCCGCCAGGAGATGCCGCCCCCCACCGCGCCGGGGATGCTGAGGCCGATCGGCTCTCGGTGCGGCGTCGCCTTCTTCGAGCGGTCCTCCTCGGTGCAATCGGGGCAGTTGACTTGCAGCACGGTGCTGTTGGCGGCGTTGGTCGTGGTGATCGGGGGCGGCGGCGTCGCCGAAGGGTCGGGTCGCGGCTGGGGGATCTCGTCCTGGCGCACGCGGTCGATCTCCACCGCGCCCTTCATGGTCGTCTTGAACACCGCGCCGAAGCTGAGGCTCTCGATGGGGGACCAGATGAGCCCGGCATTGAAGTTCCAGCCCGACAGGCGGAGGTCGACGGCCTGCTTCGTGTCGCCGCGGCCGCGACGGCCGGCGAGGCGCGCGCGGTCCTGGTGGTAGCCGTGGACCCAGCGATTGACAGTCCCGCCGATCCGGACCGCGCGCAGGATGCGGAAGCCCGTGCCGAGGGCGACGACGTCGAAGCCGCCGCTCCCCTCCGAAGTGAGGAGCTGGTCCGTACGGTCGATGGTACGGTCGCCGCGAAACGAGAAGACGCGCTGGAAGCTCAACTGTACCGAGCCTGATGCCGGGCCGATCTCGATCGGGTACGTCGCGGCGGCGAAGTCCAGCGTGTTTCCGGCGAAACGGTCGCTGAGGAGCCGTGAGCCGACCCCGGTGGGCTCGCGCACGAAGCTGTTCCGCGCACCCACCACCGTGAATTCTGGACGGCGTAGGTAGCTCAGCCCGGCGGGGTTCCACGAGGCGGCGGTGGCGTCGTCCGCGCGGGCCAGGAAGGCGCCGCCCATGCCGAAGGCCCGCGCCCCAGAGCCCAGGGCGAGGCTCGTCAGGCCCAGGAAGTCCTTCTCGTCCTCGGCGATGTTCGGCACGGGCGGAGAAGGAGACGGGACCTGCGCCTGCGCGGTCGCCGCCATCCCGAAGAGCGCAGCCAGGAGGAGCCCCGGCCGACCGAGGCGGTGCAGCACCGGCGGGAAGGACAAGAATCTCCTCGCGACGCTAGGTTCGAAGCTTCGGGCGCGGCAGGATACCACGAGGGCGCCGCCCCTTCGGTGGGGGGTCTGGGGGGTGCGGAGCGCCCCCCGGTTTATTAGCGAGCGCGGATTCATTCCGCGCGAGCGTTATGATGACGGCGGATGGCCGCCCTCCCGCGCCGCGCCGAGTTGCTGCTGCTGCTCGGGACCGTCGCCGTCTTCCTGCTAGTGGCGGAGGCCGCCGTCCGGCTCCTCCAGGCGGATGTGCCGGCGCCCACCGGCTACGCCCCCGTCAACACCAACCGGCGCTTCATGCGTCCCAAGAACCCCCGCGGGTACCGGGACCTGGACCGGACCCTCGCCAAGCCGCCGGGAATGCGTCGCGTCGTCTCCCTCGGCGACTCGTTCGCCTGGGGCGCGAGCGTCGAGTTCGAGGACGCCTACCCGCAGCGCCTCGAGCGCGGCCTCCGCCGCCGGCGCCGCGAGCCGTGGCAGGTCGTGAACCTGGCCTTGCCGGGGATGAATACGGTGGACGAGGCGGCCCAGCTCGAGACCGAAGGGATGGCCTACGGCCCGGACCTCGTGCTGCTGGGCTACGTCCTCAACGACAGCGAGGACGCGACTGCGGCCGAGGCGCGGCGGGCGGTGGAATGGGCGGAGCCGAAGGAAATGCCCCGTGGAGTCCTCGACCGCTCCGCCCTCTTCCGGGTGATCAGCACGCGCCTCTGGGCAACCGCCGAGAACCGGCGGCGCGTCCGCGGCTACCGGTCGATGTATGCCGAGGACGCGCCGGGGTGGATCGCGGCGAGGGCGGCGCTGCGGCGCATGGGCGGCCTCTGCCGCGAGAAGGGCGTGCCGTTCATGGTCGCCATCTTCCCCCTGTTCGGCAACCCCCTCGACGATCGCTATCCGTTCGCGGAAATCCACGCCAAGGTCGGGCAGGCGGCGGGGGAGGCGGGGGCGAAGGTCGTCGATCTGTTGCCGGCCTACCGCGGCCTGCGCGGGGAGCTGCTGGTAGTGGACGGCGTCAACGACGAGCATCCCAACGAGATCGCCCACCGGATCGCCGCGAACGTGATCCTGCACGCCCTCGACGACGTCGTGCCCTGGAGCGCGGGAGGGCCGGCGGACGAGCCGCCATGAGCCAGAGGACCCGGCTGGCCCTGCTCCTGGCCGTGGCCGGCGCCGCGCGGCTGGTGCCGATCTTCCTCGCGGACCGTGTCGTGGGCGACGTGGAGCGCTACCACCGTGTGGCTTCCCACGTCCTGGACGTGTCCTGGAATCCCTATGAGGCGGTGCGCCTCTATCCCTATCCGCCGGTGTGGGTGTGGATCGAAGCCGGCAGCGAGTGGCTGGCGCGGCGCACGGGCACGAGCTTCGCGGTCCTCGTCAAGCTTCCCGTCCTGGCCGCCGACCTCGCCATCGTCGCGCTGCTGGCCGCGTGGGGACGGCGGAAGGGGCTCGGCCTCCTGCCCGCGTGGCTCTATGCGCTTCATCCGGTGAGCGTCCTCGTGGGCGCCTTCCACGGCCAGTTCGACGCGGTGGCGCTGCTGTTCGTGCTGCTGGCGCTCGTTGCCTTCGAGGCGGGCCGGCGCGAGGCGAGCGCGCTCGCGCTGGCCGCGGCGATCGCGCTCAAGTCCTTTCCGGTGCTGCTGCTGCCCGTGTTCCTCCTTGCGCCCGGGATGACGGTCCGCACACGGGCGCGATTCGCCGCCCTCAGCGTGCTGCCGGTCGTGCTCCTGCTCGTGCCCTACGCCCTCGCCGACCTCGGCGCCCTGCGCCGGGAGCTCTTCGGCTACGGCGGCGTTGCCGACCTCGGTTGGATCGGCTTCTGGCGCGGCCTGCGCTGGCTGCACACGGGAGTGCTGACGCGGAGCGAGGCGCCGCACTGGGGCGCGCTCGTTCCCGCATCCAAGCTCCTCACCGCGCTGGCCGTGGGGGCGCTCTTCGCCGCGGTGGCCTCACGCCGGGTGAGATGGTCCCTGCCCGAGGCATGCCTGGCGGTGCTGCTCGCCTTCCTCGTCTTCTATGGGAGCCTCAGCGCCCAGTACCTGCTGTGGGTGGTGCCCTTCGGGGCGATCTTCCCGGACCGGTTCGCCGCCGTCCACGGCGTCGTTTCGACGATGGCTCTCGTCGGCTTCTATTCCTTCCTGGCCCCGGCCATCCTGTACTCCAGCCCGTCGGCCGCGCTGCTTGCCCGGCCGCCGGCCGGCGTGCTGTGGGTCGTGGGAACGAGCTCGGTGCTTCTCGCCAGCGCGGCCTGGCTCGGTGACCTGCTGGCGCGCGGCCGCGCACCCCAGAAGGCGCAAGGATAGGCGCGTGGCCCGCCGCGCCGCCGCTTCCGTGATCGTCATCGCCGGCGTGGCCGTGTACGGCGCCCTGGCCATCAGCAGCATGCGCCGGCAGTCGGCCACCTTCGACGAGGGCTCGCACCTGCCGGCCGGATACACATACCTCAAGCTCGGCGACCACCGCCTGAACCCCGAGCACCCGCCGCTGGTGAAGGCACTGGCCGCCCTCCCGCTCCTCTTCATGGACGTGACGATCAAGCCCGACGACGAGGCGTGGGCCCTGCGGCGACAGTGGGAGTTCGGCAAGCGCTTCCTCTACCGCTGGAACGACGCCGACCGGCTGCTCTTCCGGGGCCGCCTTCCCATCGTGGCGCTCGGCGCGCTGCTGAGCGTGTCGGTCTTCGCGTGGGCGCGGGCCCGCTACGGGCTGCCGGCCGCGGCGCTGGCGCTCCTCCTCTGCGTACTGAGCCCCGACGTCCTCGCCCACGGCCAGCTCGTCACGACCGACGTCGGCATCGCGCTCTTCATGTTCCTTTCGGTGATCGCCTTCGACGCGGCGTCGCGGCGGGTGAGCCTCGGCCGGGTCGTCCTCGCCGGCCTGGCCGCCGGCGCCGCCTTCGCCACCAAGTTCTCGTCCGTGCTGCTGCTGCCCATACTGGGCAGCCTGGCCCTGGTGGCGGTCTTCGCCCCGGAGCCGATGACGCTCGCCCTTCCCGGCCGTCCTTCCCGCCCGCTGGCGGGGCGCGGACCGCGCCTGGCGGTCATGGCGGCGGTGCTCGCTGCCGCCGGCGTGCTCGCCCTGGCGCTCGTGTGGGCCTCTTACGGCTTCCGATCCCGCATGTCCCCCGATCCCACGGTGGCGGCCGCCTTCGAGTGGGGGCGGGTGGAGCCGGATGGCCCGTTCGAGAAGCCGTTGGCCCGACTCGTGCGAGCGAGCGGCGTGCTGCCCGAGCCGTTCGTGTTCGGCTTCCTGCGCTTCTTCAAGCACTCGGAGCCACGGCCGGCGTTCCTCCTCGGCCGCGTGTCGAACGAAGGCTGGTGGTACTTCTTCCCGGTGACCTTTCTCCTCAAGACGCCGGTGCCTCTGCTCGTCCTCCTCGCCATCGCGCTCGTGCGCCGCCCGCAACCCCGGAGCTGGCGTGACGAGCTCGTGCTCTGGCTGCCCGTCGTGATCTACGCGGGGGTGGCCGTCGCCCGCGCCCTCAACATCGGCCACCGCCATCTGCTGCCGATCTATCCCTTCCTGTTCGTCGCCGCCGGACGCGCCGCCGCCTGGGCATTCCCGGCGCCGCCGCCGCGAACGCGCGGGCCCGCGCTGCTCGTGAGCGCGCTCTGCGGATGGCACGCGGTCTCGACCGCGCTCGTCCATCCGCACTACCTGGCGTACGTGAACGAGCTGGGCGGCGGTCCCGCCAACGGTTACCGTCTCTTCGCCGACTCGAGCCTCGACTGGGGCCAGGATCTGAAGAACCTGAAGGCCTACCTCGAGCACCGCGGCATCCCGCACGTCAAGCTGTCGTACTTCGGCTCCGCCGATCCCGCCTACTACGCCATTCCCGGCGAGCTGCTCCCCAGCCACATGCTGCCCCCCCCTCGGGAGACGACCCGCGAGGTCAAGCGGGGCGAGGTGCTCGCGGTGAGCGCCACCAACCTGCAGGGGGTGTACCTGCCGCCGGAGGACCAGCCGTTGATGGCGCGGCTGCGCCAGCAGGAACCCATCGACAACGTGGGCTACTCCATCCTCATCTATAGGGCGGAGTTCGCCTGGCCGCCCCCGTGAGCCCGCGTGGGCGTGAGGCCCTCCTCCGGCTCATCCTGTCGGCGGTGGCGGTGGGCGCCGTGTTGCTCGGGGTCGAGCTGGCGCTGCGGGCCGCGGGGTACGTTCCGCAGTGGTACCACGCGAGCGCGCGCCTCGTGGACGCGAGGTGGCGCATGCTCCTCGACTGCTACCCGAGCAACCCCCGGGGATACTTCGACATCGACCTGCGCACGCCGGAGTCGCGGGAGCGTTACTTCCACCTCGCACCCCACCGGTACGACTCCGTGGCCGCGCGCGCGCCCTGGGCGGTGCATGTGGAGTACAACTCGCTGCGCTTCCGCGACGCGGAGCCCACGCCCCGGCGCGCGGGCGTGCGCCGGGTGGTCATCGTGGGCGACTCGTTCATCGAGGGGCAGGGCGTGAAGGAAGCGGACACCTGCGCACGGGTGCTCGAGCGCCTGCTCAACGACGGCGGGGGTCAATGGGAGGTGCGCAACTGCGGCCGGCGGGGCGCCGACTTCCCGGAGCTCTACGACGAGGCGTTCGACGGCGCGCTCGAGTATTCACCGGACGTCGTGGTCTACGGAATGGTGCTGAACGATGCCGCCCGCTCGCCCGAGTTCCAGGCTCGCCAGAGCTACGTGAACGACTGGATACTCGACCGCGGTCGGCTGCACGACGGCAGGCCGTTCCCCGAGCTGCGCCTCTTCGACTCGCGCTTGATGGCGCTCGTCGCCGACCGCGTCGAGACGTGGCGCACGGGCCGGGCCACGGCGCGCTGGTACCACGACATGTACGGCGAGGCCAACCGCGCCGGCTGGGAGCGCACCCAGGGCTACATCCGCGACATGAACCGGCGCACGCTGGCCATGGGCGGCCGATTCATCGTCGCGTCGTGGCCCCTCATGATCGACCTCGAAGGCGACGACCCCTTCGCCGACGTATCGGAGAAGGTCGCCCGCTTTTGCCTGGCCGCGGGCATCCCCCGCCACGACCTGCGCGAGGCCTTCCGCGGCCGGCATACGGACTCGCTGTGGGTCCACCCGGTCGACATGCATCCCAACGAGACCGCCCACCGGCTGGCCGCGGAGAGCCTGGCCCCGGCGGTTCGGGCTCTGGTGCCCGTTCCCTAGCGTTGCCTTCGAACGCAGCGCGATTCATTCGCCCCGGGGCCGCGTAGCGGACCCGCCGGACGAGCGGCGGCGAATTCACTTCGCCGCCGCGGAAGACGCGAGCGGGGGTCCAAGGGGGCGCGCCACTGGCGCCCGCACTGGCGCCCCCTTGCTCCCTGGCCCGTTCCTTGCACTCTCCCGGGCGGAGGTGTACATGCCGAAGCGAGGACGCAACACCCAGGGGGGCGACCAGAGCAGCTCCGGTGTCGGAGCCGACGACCGCGACCGGCAGGGTCAGCGCGTTCAGGATCCGGAGAGCCCGCGGGCCCGTGGCGAGAAGCGATCCCCCCCGCCGCCTCCCAACCGCAACACGGGCAGCGGGCCGCGCCCCGACAAGTCAGGCCGCGGCAGCGGGAGCAACCGGCAGAAATAGGCCGACCAGCCGCCGTCACTCGTATCGGAGCGCCTCGGTCGGCTCTATCCGGGCCGCCCGGCGCGAGGGCACCAGTCCGGCCAGCGCCGAGACGACACCGAGGAGCACGACGGCCGCGGCGATGGTAGCGGGGTCGATCGGCGCCACGCCGTAGAGTTGGCTCGCGACCAGACGGCTCAGCCCCCATGCCGCGGGCAGAGCCGCCGCGATTCCGGCCATGGCGATGGTCAAGCCTTCACGAACGACGATCCACCCGACGTCGGCCGGCCGGGCGCCCAGCGCGATGCGGATGCCGAACTCGCGCGTCCGGCGCGTCACGGTATAGGCGACGACTCCGTAGAGACCGACGACGGCGAGGAGCGTCGCCAGCGTCGCGAAGATCGCCGACATCGTCCCCACCAGCCGCTCCTTGCGCAGGGAGTGCGCCACCTGCCGGTCGAGGGTTCGGGTGGCCGTGACGGGAAGGGTCGGATCGAGGTCCTGCACGATGCGCCGCACGACGCCGAACATGGTCTCCGGCGGTTGGCTCGTGCGCAAGTACACGGTGAACGCCCGCGCATTGGCGGCCTCGAGATAGGGAAAGAAGAGCTGGCGTTCGGTTTCCTCGCGCACGTCCCTGTACTTGGAGTCCCCGACCACGCCCACGATCTCGATCGGGGTCAGGCCGTTCGGGCTACCCGCGAAGCCGATACGCCGTCCGGCGGCGTTGGCGTCGCCGAAATACCGCTTCACGAACCGCTGGTTGGCCACCGCGACGCGAAACTCGCGCCCCGCCTCCGCGACGCCCGCGAGCCGCTCGTCCCGCTCGTCGAACTCCCGTCCCTCGAGAACGGGGATGCCCATCGTCTGGAAATAGCCGGGACCCACCGTGTTGATCTGCTGCTCCATGTCCTCGTCCGCTTCGGGCCGATAGCCCGCGATCGAGACGTCGCTCGTTTGCTGGTTTCCGTCCAACAGCCGCATGGAAGCCAGGCTGGCCGAGGCCACTCCGGGCGCGGCCTTCAGCCGCTCGAGCAGCGTTTTCGCGAACTCTTTCGTCCGCGGGGGGGCATAGCCGTTGAGCGCGGGGTTCACCGTGAAGGACAGCAGTGAGCGGGCGTCGAACCCGAGGTCCGCGGCGAGGAGGTTGTCCAGGGTGCGGAGGAAGAGCCCGGCGCCGATGAGCAGGAGCAGCGAGACGGCGATCTGGCCGGCGACGAGCGCCTTGCGGAGCCGGGACGCAGCCCCGCCGAGCACACCGCCGGCCTGATCCTTGAGCGTCGGTGCGACGTCGGGACGCGTGGATTGCAAGGCCGGCACGAGGCCGAACAGGACGCCGGTCAGCATCGAGATCGCCGCGGTGAAGGCCAGGATCCGCGCGTCGGGCGACGTCGAGACGGGCGGTGGGCTGTCGGGGGCCACGAAGAATCCCAGCACCAGCGGCGCCCCCACCGCCGCCAGCGCAAGGCCGGCGAGCCCGCCGGCCAGCCCGAGCATCACGCTCTCGACGAGGAGCTGCTCGACGAGGCGGCGCCGGGTCGCGCCCAGGGCCAGACGCACGGCCACCTCGCGGCGGCGCGCGGCCCCCCGCGCAAGCAGGAGATTGGCGACGTTCGCGCACGCGATGAACAGGACTCCGGCCGCGGTCGCCAGCAGGACCCAAAGGGGCGTCGCTGCCGTGCGACGGAGAGCGGAGCGGCGTCCCTGAGCGGCCGGCAGCACCACGAGCCGGCTGTCGCGGTATCGCTCTCGCATGCGCTCGGGTGTGTGGGCGAGCCGCGGGTCATTGAGGTCCATGTCGAGCGACGATCGGAAGAGCGGCTGGAGTGTGGCCCGGGCCCGTTCGGGCGTGACCCCGTCCCGCAGACGGCCGAACACGACCACCCAGCGGGTCAAGCGCTCGTCGAGCGCGTTCCACCCGGGAGTCACCTGTGCCTTCATCATCACGGGCACGAACACCTGTGTCGGTCTTCCGAGCTCCATGCCCTCGAAGCCCGCGCGCGCCACGCCGACGATCGTGTACGGGTGCCCGTTGATGACCATCGAGCGGCCGATGACGGCCGGGTCGCTGCCGAAGCGGCTGGTCCAGAAGCCGTGGCTGAGCACCGCCACGGGATGCCCGCCGGGGAGGCGATCGTCCTCCGCCGTCAGCGTTCGCCCCCGGGCGGCTCCCACGCCGAGGACCGGAAAGTACGTGCCGGAGACCAGCTCGCCGGCGACCTGCTCGGTGCGCCCGTCGTGAGCGATCTGGAAGTTGGTGCCGAACCGGCAGAACATTCCCGAGAAGACCTGGTTGCTGTCGCGGAGCTCGGCATACATCGGATGGGACAGCTCGGTGTCGTCCCCCCAGTTGCTACCGGGCCGTGGCCCGTCGTACGTCACCTGCACGAGCTCGTGCGGATCGGGCACCGGCAGCACCCGCAGGATGACCTGGTCGACGAGCGTGAAGATCGCGCTGTTGGCGCCGATGCCCAGGCCGATGGACGCGATGGCGATCAGCGTGAAAGTCGGCGCCCTTCCCCAGGCGCGAAGGGCGTAGCGGGCGTCGGACAGGATGCGGCCCATGGTCCTCCTCCGCGTGAATCGATCGACGGGGAGCGACGGCAAGATGCATGCCATGGCGCGGGATGCATTCCAAGAGGCTTACTCCCGCTTCAGGTTTGCGGGCGTGTTCGGACATGCGACATCTTCGTCCCAGGACCGAACGGTCACCACAGGCGCCAGCGCGCGGCGGCCATCCTCACCGCAGGTAACCCAGGGCCCGCAGCCGCTCCAGCATCTCCGCGTCCACTTTGGAGGAGCCTTGCAGGTGCTGGTCCTCCCGCCCCCGCCGGCCGTAGCTGGCGATACGGCGCGGCGGGCTCGAGGCGAGCAGCCCCGGCTCGAGAACGTCCGTCGGCAGCCGTCCATCGAAATCCTCGGCCAGCGGAAAGCCCTTCAGGTAGAGGAGCAGCGGCATGACATCCAAGATGGAAAGCCCTTCGACGTGTCCGGGTCGGAATGCGGGCCCCGCCGCCAGGAAGATCCCCGGCGGCGCCCGGGTGTGGTTGTAGCCTTTTGCGCCCTCCAGCTTGAAGCCGTGGTCGGACACAACGATGACGTTGCCGGCTCCGAAAGCCTCCTCGATCCGCCCGAGGGCGCCGTCGACCGCGCGGTAGGCGGCACTGACCACTCTCCCGTACCGCCGGAGATCGTCACTCGAAGCGCCCAGATGATCCTGGACGAGCTCCGAGTAGTCCAGGGTCGCGTGGCTGGTCTTGTCCACGAGCCGGAACAGCACGAGCAAATCACCGGTCTCACCGTAACGCCGGCGGCTCCTCTCCATGGCGTCCAGGGCCAGACGCTCGTTGGTGGTGAACATTGAGTGGAAATACGTGAACTCGTTCGCGATGCCCGCCTGGGGCGAGGGATGCTTCACGCGCATCCGCTCGAACTCCGCCGCCGACACGTCCATGAACTCGCGGGCCTCGGCCAGCGTCACGTCGTCGGGCAGCGCGATGAGGGGCGCGATCTGGGGATAGAGCTCGTCGGGGTAGGTGAGGCCGTACAGACGCTCGGGCTTCCCACGGTGCACGCGCTCGTGGTAGTAGGCGCGCTCGCTGACGATCTCGCCGGGGACGGGCTCCGCGGGCCAGGTGCCCCACCAGTTGATCACGTTCACCGGCGACCCCCGCGCGGCCGCGATGTTCCAGAAAGCCGGCACCCGCCGCGTGAAGCTGGTGATGGGCGCCTCGAACATCTGGTCGGCGGCTTCCAGACGGGCGAAGAGGAAGGGAAACCCCAGCCGGTTCAAGGGGCGAAGGTCGGGCAGGCTCTCCTTGACGCCGCGCAGCCGCCGAGTGGTGAAATCCCGGATGCCGTGGCGGCGCGGCAGCTTGCCGGTCACCATGCTCGTCCAGAGCGCGGGGGACAGCGTCGGCACCAGCGTCTCGAGGGGACCCCAGGCCCCACGCTCCTTGAGGGCTCTGAAATGGGGCAGCTCGCCCCTCTCGATCAACGGCTGCATGAGGTCCCAGTCCGCGCCGTCGACACCCACCACCGCTACGCGCAGTCCCTGGACGCGCGCGGACGGGGTGGCGCGGCGGCCGTCGCTTCTCCCCTCGCGGTCTGGAACCAGCGCCAGCAGACCGCCGGCCACGGCGAGCGCAGCACCGATGCGGATTGCGACCCGCCCGCGGGACAGGGGAACGCCGAGCGCCACCAGGACGAGAACGCACACGCCCGCCGACGCGGGGACGAGTAGCCGGAACGAGGGCGGACCGTCGAGCGAGAAAAGCGACGAGACCGCCCGCGGGTTCGAGCCTAGCGCGACCATCGTGAAGACGAGGATCGCCGTGGCGACGAGCCCGCGGGGAAGAGCCCGTAGAGCGCCCAGCCGCGACGCCAGTCCGGTCAACAGGAGCACCGCGAAGCCGACGGCCGAGTAGAAGAGGACCACCCAGGCCCAGAGCACCAGGCCGAAGCTCACCGGGTGCTGGACCGGCGCCAGGTTGTTGCGGGCGACCAGGAGCATCGTGGCCAGCGTGGCCGCGAGAAGCACTCCGAGAACGGCCCGCTCCACGACCTTCATGCCCCGACCCGGTGGTACGTCGCCGCCCGCCGGGCGCGCCCTACCAGTCGACCTTCGCCGCGAACTGCATCTGCCGGTTGTCGCCGACCGTGGTCGTGATCCGGCCCGCCGTCGGCGACCCGATGTTGGCGTTCGGGAAGCCGAGCTGCGGGGTGTTGAGCAGGTTGAAGGCGTCCGCCCGCAGCTGCAGCGTCACCCGGCTCTTCAGCGGAATCCGTTTGGCCAGCGAGACGTCCACCGTCTTCGTGCCGGGCGCGTACAGGATGCCGCGGCCCGAGTCGCCGTACGTGTTGGGCGGCGGCGCCGCGAAGTCGGCGATGTCGAACCACAGGCCGACGCTCGGGTCGGAGAGCCTCCCGTCGCCGATGCGGTTGGGCCAGGAGGGTGCGCCGTTGTTGACGCCCGTGTTCAGGAAGACGGTGAAGGGCCGGCCGGTGGAGAGGGTGACGATCCCGCTGAACTGCCAGTTGCCGAGGATCGCCTCGCCCACGCCGCCGTTCGCCCAGCGCCGGTTCTCGCCGAAGGGCAGGTCCCACACGTAGCTGAGCACGAAGCGGTGCTTGACGTCGAAGCCCGAGGGGCCGCGCCAGAGGTCCATCCGGGTGACGGTCTGGCCGTTGCCGACCGCGCCGCCCCCAGAGGCGGCCGATCCTCCGTAGTCGAGCGACTTGCCGAACGTGTAGCTGGCCAGGAACTGCAATCCGCCCGAGAAGCGCTTCAGGAGCTTCGTCTGCAGGCTGTTGTAGCTCGACTTGTTGAGCGGGTCGCACTGCACGATCGTGGACACGTTGGCCAGGGGCGGCAGCAGCCGGCGTGAGGCCTGGGAGCCCGGGCCCGGCTGCACCTCGTTGGGGTTGAAGCAGACCACGAGGTGGCTTCCCTTGCTGCCCACGTAGGCGATCTCACCCATGAGCGTCTGCGTGAGTTGCCGCTCGTAGCTGACTTGCCAGGTCTGCATCGACGGCGTCTGGTTCTCGAAGCCGTGCCCGAGGACGCGCGGGTTGGCCGCGTTGAGCTCGGCCGTCGTCCGCGGCTTGATCTGTTGAATCGGCGCGAACGGATTCGAGAGCCGGGGCACCCGCGACGGCGAGTAGTCGAGCGGGTTCGTCTCGACGCTGTAGTTCTGCGAGATCGTGTACGGGACCTGCTGCCCGAGCAGGTTCGAGGCGGACTGCGCGAGCGGGTAGTAGCTGATCCCGTAGCCGCCGCGCAGGACGTTCCGGGCGTCGCCGGTCATGTCCCAGGCCAGGCCCAGTCGGGGAGCCAGGTTGTGGCGCGTCTTCTTGTTGACGGTGCGGCTGGCACCCTCCTCGCCGGCGTAGATCAGGCGCAGGGCCACGGGGTCGAAGTTGACGAGGCGGTCGTCCTTTTCCGTGTCCGCCCCGTAGACCTCGTAGCGGAGGCCGACGTTGGCGGTCAGGCGGGAGCTGACCTTCAAGTCGTCCTGGACGAAGAGCGAGTGCTCGACGTTCGTCATGTAGTACGGCTCCAGAAGGAAGCCGCGCGCCCCGCCCGTGGTGAAGCCGAGGAGCAGGGTGGCCAGGCCCGAGCCCTGCGTGTTGTTGGCCGGGTTGTTGGTCAGGTTGCGGTTGATGGCGATGCTGCTCCGGGTGTCGGTGTTCGTGAAGGGGGACGGCCTGCGCAGGATGAACCGGTATCCCGTCTTCAGCGAGTGGCGGCCCGTCACGAAGGCCACGCTGTCCTCGAGCTGGAAGTGCGTCTGCTTCGGGTTCACGGGCAGGAAGGCGGGCCCGCCCGAGATACCGGTCACGTCCTGGATGTTCAGGTTGGGCAGGCCGGAGGTGAACTCGGTCACGTTGATGCCCTGGATTCCGAGCGACTCCGCGGCCTTGGTCCCGAAATCCGACTGGCGCGTCTCGGGGTTCGTCTTCGCAAAGCCGAAGCGGAACTCGTTGACCACCGTGGGCCCGAGAATGTGCGTCCAGTTGAAGGCCCCGCCGTGGGTGGTGAGGCGCGTGTTCTGGATGCCCGCGACGTAGGGTCCGAGATCGAACCGCTGCGCCGCGAAATCGGGCGTGGGCAGGCAGCACTGCGCCTGTCCCTGGGGGGCGTCGAGCCGGTACTTGTCGTAGCTGTAGCGCACGAAGAACGAGTCCTTCGCTCCCCTCTTGTGGTCGAGGCGGACGGTGAACGCGTGATCGGTCACCTCGCGGCTCGCGGTCGAAGTGTAGTTGTCGAAGTTGCCCGGCCCGTTGGGCTCCGGGTAGATGCCGGCCACGTTGAGCCCCACCTGGTCGAGCCGGTTGGCGGGGATGATGTTGCCGGGGAACGGGTCGCGGACGAAGCCGGGCCCGTTGGGGTTGGGCCGCGTCGTCAGCGGGTCGTAGATCGTGATGAGCTGGCCGGCCGGCGTACGGTAGTCGCTGAAGTCGCCCACGCGCGTCCTGGCCGTGGGCACGGTGTTGACGAAGGTCAGGCCGCGCGTCTCCTTCAGACCCGCATAGTCCACGAAGAAGAAGGTCTGGTTTCTCACGATCGGCCCCGAGAGCGAGGCGCCGTACTGGTGCCGGTCGAGCGGAGGCTTGCGCGCGGTGGGCAGCGCGAAGAAGTTCTTCGCGTCGAAGACCTCGTTTCTCAGATACTCGAAGGCGGTGCCGTGGAACTCGTTGTTGCCCGATTTCGTGGAGACCGACACCACGCCCGCGCCCCGGCCGAACTCGGCGGAGAACGTGCCCGTGAGCACCTTGAACTCCCGCACCGACTCCACCGACGGCGTCGCGATCACGGTGTTGAACGTGTATTCGTTGTTGTCGATGCCGTCGATGAGCCAGGCGTTGGCGTTGGCCTGGGAGCCGAGCGCGTTGAAGTTGCTCGCGCCGCGGGGATTGAACGTGGAGGCGCCGGAGAGGTTCTCGCCGATCTGGCCCGCGGTGATGCCGGGCGCGAGGTAGACGAGGGTGGCGAAGTTGCGGCCGTTCAGCGGCAGCTCTCGCACGGCGCGCTCCTCGATGACCTCGCCCATCTCGGCCGAGTCGGAGCGGGTGAGCGGGGCGAGGGCCGTGACCTCGGTGGCCTCCGCGAACGTGCCCACCTCGATCGTGACGTCGACGCGGGCGCGCTGGTTGACCTGCAGCACCACGCCGTGGCGCACGTGCTTGCGGAAGCCCGGCATGTCCACGGCGAGCGAGTAGGTGCCCGGGATCAGGAAGGGCGCGGTGTAGCCGCCGGAGGCGTCCGTGGTGTAGACCGAGGAGGTCTGCTTGCCGGTCTCGGTCACCGTCACGGTCGCCCCCGGCACCATCGCCCCGGCGCTGTCCTTGACCGTGCCGACGATGGTGCCCGTCGTGACCTGCGCGTGGCTGGACCCGGCCAGGAGGGTCGCAAAGGTCGCGAACAGGATCG
>Ga0210378_10000653_pt1 | contig 17910 bp, 15 predicted proteins | sample PLM1_60_b1redo_FD_155465 | JGI IMG/M metagenome (GOLD analysis project Ga0210378, IMG submission 155465) | Groundwater sediment microbial communities from an aquifer in East River, Colorado, USA - PLM1_60_b1 redo | ecosystem: Environmental > Terrestrial > Soil > Riparian zone | place: USA: East...
GCTGGAGACGTCCTTGCCGCTAAATCGGGCCCACGCCAGCGAAACGAAGATCAGCGTGTACACCCCGGCCGAGACGATCCCCTTGGTGATCTCTGTCGTGGCGACCGGATCCCGGAGCAGGTCGCCGAAAGCCAGCCAGTAGTGCGTGAACAGGTACGGGTGGATCGCCGAGAGCTGCGAGATCTGGCCGAGGATCTGGCTCGTGATCGTCAGCGTGGCGAGACCGATGATCGCCCCGATCGGCTGCTCGGTCAGCGTCGAGATGAACACGCCGATCGCGCCGAGCGCCGTCAGGCAGATCCCGAGGTACGCGCAGATCAGGACGAGCCGCCAGATCGCCTCGCCGAGCGGGATCTGAGTACCGGACAGCAGCGTCACGTCGCCGATCGGGAACAGCGCGAAGCCGATCGCGAGCCCGGACACGGCGACGATGACCACGGCCGTGAAGCAGGCGACGACCACGGTGCCGAACTTGACCAGCAGCAACCGGGTCCGGTTGACGGGCACGGTGAGCAGGTACCGCAGGGTGCCCTGGTTCGCTTCGCCGGCGATCGCGTCGCCCGAGATGGCCGCGACCGCGAGCGGGAGGAAGAGCGGCAGCTCGGCGGTGAGCGCGGCGAGCGCCACGAATAGCCCGTTGCCGGTGATGTTGGAGAAGAAGTTTGGCCCCTCGGCCTCGCTGCTGGGGCCGCCGGAGAGCCGGATCGCCACCGCGATCATGATCGGCACGGCGGCGAGCACCAGCACACCGGCCTGGTTCCGGCGCCGCCCGATGATCAATTTCAGCTCGGACCGGAAGAACCGCGTGCTGACTAGCCGGCGCGGTGCCGCAAGCTCAGCCACTGACATCGAAGCCCTCCCCGGTGAGCGAGACGAACACGTCTTCCAGCGCCGGCGCGACGACCGCGAAGCTGCGTACCGGCACGCCGTCGTGAACCAGCTCGGCCACCACCTTCTCCGGTGGCACCTGGCCAAGCAGGGCAGTCGCGGCGCCAGGTTCGGCCAGAACCTCGGCGAGCCCCAGGCGGGTCAGCGTGGCCACGGCGTCCGCGGTGGCCGTCGTCTCGACACGGGCGCGTGGCGTGGTGCTGTTCCGCAGGTCGGCGATCGTGCCCTGGGTGATCAGCTTGCCGATGTGCATCACGCCGACGTGCGTGCAGATCTGCTCCACCTCGGCGAGCAGATGGGTGGAGAGCATCACGGTGGCGCCGCCGCCGGCCAGTTCGCTGATAAGAGACCGCACCTCACGGGTGCCCTGCGGGTCGAGTCCGTTGGTGGGCTCGTCGAGGATGAGCAGTTCGCGTGGCTGGAGCAGGCCGGCGGCGATGGCGAGCCGCTGGCGCATGCCCAGGGAGTAGTTGCGGTACCGCTTGCGGGCGGCGGCGAGGAGTCCGACGCGGTCGAGCGCCTCCTCGATCCGGCGCTTCTCGGTGGCCGGATCGGCCGTGCGGTCGGCGGCGTCGAGGCGGCGCAGGTTGTCCCGGCCGGATAGGTACGGGTGGAACGCAGGCCCCTCGACCAGCGCACCGACCCGGGGAAGTACCGTGCCGGCGCGGTCCGGCATCGGCAGTCCGAGCAGCGAGTGCGATCCGCTGGTAGGCCGGATCAGCCCGAGCAGCATCCGGATCGTCGTGGTCTTGCCGGAGCCGTTCGGCCCTAGGAACCCGAAGACCGCGCCGCGCGGCACGGCCAGGTCGAGCCGGTCGACGGCGACCTGACCACCGCGGAATCGCTTGGTCAGGCCCTGGGTGGCAACGGCGAGCTCCGCGCGCACGACGGCCGGCGCCGGGGTGTCGCCACCCCGGACGCCGGCCACCGTCAGGCTCATTTGACCTTCGCGGCCGGATCGGCCGCCGCGGCGTAGAGCTGTTCGGGCGAGACGGCGCCGACCAGCAGCCGGCCGTCGTCGGTGAGCAGCGCGGAGAACAGCTTCGACTTCAGCAGCGTTCCGGAGCCCCAGGCGCCGTCGACCTTCGGCAGCGAGCTCAGCACGCCGGCCAGCGGGTTGCCGCCGTCGTGCCCGCCCTGCTTGTCGGCGATCTCAGGAAGCTTGGCGCCGTGCAGTACCAGGACCGACGTCCAGCCCTTGCCGATGATCGTCGGCTTGGCCCCGGCGGGAGCGCCAGGCTTCTCCAGACCGTCAGGCTTGCCGGGAGCACCAGCCTTGCCCGGAAGGTCCGGGTGCTCGCCGTCGGCGCCGAACAGCTTGCCCTCGGTCACCTTCGTGCCGCGCGGTGCGGTGAAGCGGAACTGCTCGTCACTGGGCGTGGCGAAGCTGATCTGCTCGAACTTGACCTCCAGTGCCGGCTTGCCCGATCCCTTCGGGAAGACCTGGACCCGTAGCGGTATGTGCTTCGTGGCGTCCACCGCCAGCCGGACCTGGCTCACCCGCGACGCCGTGTCGCGCGGTTCGAGCACCAGCTCGTAGGCGCTGCGGCCGGCAACCTTTGCGGTGCCGTCCGTGCTGACCTTCGTGCTCGGATCGATGGCCTTCAGCAGTTGGTCGGCGGCGTCCGCTGGCGTGGTCGGCAGCGGCGACTTCGCGCCCAGCGGCGGCTGCAGGGGCAGCTCCTTCTCCGTGCCGGCGTTCTCGGAGAGCCGGTAGTGCGTGGCCGAGTTCTCGCTGCTGGACCACGTCCACAGGTCCTGCTTGTTGCGGATCACGTCGGACTCGCCGAGCGTGCCGAGCAGCGCGAACCGCATCTTCTCCGGACCGGCGGACCAGACGCGCAACGTGTGCGTCCCGCTGATCAGCGAGGTGAGGTTGGAGCTGCCCTGGCTGCCCGCAGCGGGGAGCGACGGCATGCCCAGGTCGGCTTTCTGGACGACCGTGCCGGAGAAATTCTGCACTCTGGCGTTCTGCAGGTCGACAAGGAGCTGTTCGGCGCTGCGCTCGGGCAGCGACGGCGCTGCGTTGGCGGAGAGGACCGAGTCGACGCCACCCGCGGCGAGCGCTGCCGCGAGGACGCCGACCGGCACTGCCCACCGCAGCGCGGGCCGGGAAGAGAGCAAGGACATGGCGTGTGCCTCTCGATCGCATCAAAACGTTCTGCACCAATCGTGCTTCGGAACCCATCGTGCTTCGGACCGGCTGTGAGCACACTGAGAGCGGCTGAGCCCGTTCTCAGCCGGTTCACAGCCCAGCTCAGGCAGGCTGGCGCGGATCCGACAGGAGGGGACCAGGTGCGGTTGCTGGTGGTCGAGGACGAGACCCGGCTGGCGGGGGCGCTCCAGCGCGGCCTGCAGGCGGAGGGGTTCGCCGTGGACGTGGCCCACGACGGCGCCGAGGGCCTGCGGCTCGCGCGGGAGAGCGCGTACGACGCGATCGTGCTCGACGTGATGCTGCCGCGACTCTCCGGGTATCGGGTGGTGCAGGCGCTGCGCGCCGAGGAGAACTGGGTCCCCGTGCTGATGCTCTCGGCGAAGGACGGCGAGTACGACCAGGCCGACGGGCTGGACGTGGGCGCCGACGACTACCTCACCAAGCCCTTCTCGTACGTCGTGCTGGTGGCCCGGCTGCGCGCACTGCTGCGGCGGGGCGCCCCCGAGCGGCCGACCGTCCTCAGCGCCGGTGACCTGGAACTCGATCCGGCGACACGCCGGGTGACGCGCGCCGGCCAGGAGGTCTCGCTCACGCCTCGGGAGTTCGCGTTGCTGGAGTACCTGCTGCGCCGGGTCGACGAGGTCGTCCCGAAGATGGAGCTGCTCGAACACGTGTGGGACGTGTACTACGACGGCGATCCGAACGTCGTCGAGGTGTATGTCGGGTACCTTCGCCGCAAGATCGACACCCCGTTCGGGCGGCGCGCGCTGGTCACCGTCCGCGGAGCGGGTTACCGCGTGGCGAAGGACGGCGGCTAGGTGCACTGGTGGCGGGTGCTGTCGCTGCGCGCCCGGCTGGTCTTCATCGGCGTCGCCGGCCTGGCCGTCGGGCTCGCCGCCGGCGGTGCGGTGCTGATCTTCGCCCTGGACGTGGCGCTGCAGCGCTCGGTCGACGAGGGCGCGCTCCAGACGGCCAACCGGGTCGCCCAGCAGGTCGAGGAGGGCGGACCGCCGGACCCGATCCCGGTGGTCGGCGCGCAGGCGGTCGTGGTCCAGGTGGTCGACAGCCATCTCGGCGTACGGGCGGCGTCGGCTGGATCGGACCGGCTCAAGTCACTGCTGACCGCGGACGAGCTGCGCCGGGTCCGCGCGGGAAAGCGGCTGGATCTCAGCGGCGAGCGGGCCGGCGTACGGGGCAGCCTGCGCGTGGTGGCCGTGGTTGCCGGTCCGGAGGACGACCGGCAAACGGTGGTGGTGGCCGCGCCGGCGGGCGAAGCGCGGAGCAGCGTCCGGATCCTCCGCGCCATCTTCCTGATCGGCTTCCCGCTGCTCCTCGCGGGTTTGGCGGCGCTGGCGTGGCGGGTGATCGGGCTGACGCTACGGCCGGTCGAAGCGTTGCGGCGGGGCGCCGAGGAGATCACCGGCGCCGGAGCCGCGGGCAGCCTCCCGGTGCCGGACGCCCGCGACGAGGTACACCGGCTCGCCGTCACCCTCAACGACATGCTGGCGAGGCTGGAGACGTCGCGGCGCCGGCAGCGGGCGTTCGTGGCCGACGCCGCACATGAGCTGCGCAGTCCCCTCGCGAGCATGCGGACGCAGCTGGAGGTGGCGCAGCGCCTCGGCCCCAAAGCCGACTGGCTTGCGACCGCTGATGACCTGCTCATCGACACCGAACGGCTCTCCCGGCTCGTCGACGACCTGCTGTTGCTGGCCAGGGCGGACGACGCCGGTCGCTCGCCCGCCCGCAGCCCCGAGCCCGTCGAGTTGACGGGACTGGTGGCCGACATCCTGGGCCGATACGCCGAGGCGCGGGTGGTGCCGGTGCAGGTCGGCGCCGAGCCGGTGTGGACCGACGGCGACCGCGACAGCCTGCGCCGGATCGTGGCGAACCTGCTCGACAACGCCGTCCGCCACGCGGCGAGCCGGGTGACCGTCGAGGTGCAGCCCGGCGGGACGATCACGATCACCGACGACGGCGCCGGTATCCCGCCGGGGGACCGTGAACGGGTCTTCGACCGCTTCACCCGGCTCGACGACGCCCGCGACCGGGACTCCGGCGGCAGCGGCCTCGGGCTGGCGATCGTCCGCGAACTCGTACGGCTGCACGGCGGTCAGGTCGAGCTGGCGGACGCGTCCCCGGGCGTCCGCGCGGAGGTCCGGTTCACGCCGCGAACTGATCCCGGCACCGGCTGAACCAGCGGCCCACCACCCCCGTACTTGTCGGTAACGGTTGCTCGACTCCAAAGCCCCACAGTGCAGGGGGTGCGGGGCCGGGCGGTCTAGGCGGGAGGAGGTGGGTTCATTCCAGGGGACCTCCTGCCAGCAGGAGGAACAGGCAAGGGCAGGCAGTGGGGTAAGGCGCCTGCCGAAGTGCGTGTCCGCGGTCGGTCGGTCGGTACGCGGACACGTCGGAGGTCGGGGTAACCGTGTCAGCCGGTTGCCCCGACCTCACCTGTGTGTAGGGGTCGTTTCTTCGTGCGCGGTGGTGCAGCGCGGTTAGTCGCTGAGGCTGTCGCCGAACACGGTGCGTACCCGCCACACCCTGGCGACCTGCACGAGCATGACCTGGCACTGCTTGAAGCTGGCGGCCGGCTTGCTGCCGCGGACCTGGCCATCCGGCGCGAGCGAAGACTGCGCGGAACGGTCGAACGTCACCAGGATCGTCGGCTGCTCGGCGAGGGCGAAGTTCTGCGCCTCGGTGGAGCGGATCGTGAAGAGGCCGCCCTCGGCGTATCCGCCGTCGCCGTAGTCCTTCTGCACCCCGGCGATGACCGCCTGGCACATCTCGCAGTCGGGGTGGCTCGCCTTCTCCAGCGGCTTGATGTCACCGGTCTGGATGGCGTAGTTCGCGGTCTTGAACCAGTAAAGGGTGAACTGCCGCGCGCCGCGCTCACTGCGCTCGTCTGCCTCGGCCGGCTTGACGGGCTGCGGGATGACGCTGGGGCTGGGTATGGCTCGGTCGTTGTCCTGGCTTCCACCCGCGAGTTGGGTGTCTGGTTGCGCACAGCCCCCCAGGCTCAGTGCGATGACGAGCGCACCGAGCAAAGCACGACATGTTGTCGCGTTCACATTCGGAAGGTTAGCTAGGGCTGTGCAGCTATGACAGTATTTCACGTAATGTTTTACCTTGGGTAGTCAGATCACTACAGCCTGCTGGCTGAATCTCTTCGATGGAGCGTGCCAGGGGGGCACGGCGGCGGCGCGTGCCGGTGATGTGAACTAGATGACACCGGTTCACCTGTCCGAAACATGGCCGTGCGACGCATACTTGCGCCGACCGGTACCGCAGACAGGACTGGATCAGCACATGCGCAGTACCACCGAGCGACCTGGCCGCCTCGCGGTCGGCATCGTCGGCGCAGGCAGGGTCGGGAGCGCCCTCGGCGCCGCCCTCGCGCTCGCCGGCCACACCGTTGTCGCCGCTTCCGCCACCTCACACGCCGCCGTTGACCGGGCCTCGCGCCGCCTCCCCGGCGTGCCGCTCCTCCCCGTCGACGAAGTGGTCGCCGCCGCCGACCTTGTCCTGCTCACCGTCCCCGACGACGCACTCACCCAGCTTGTCGAGGGGCTGGCTGAGGTCTCCGGCTGGCGCGCCGGCCAGCTCGTGGCCCACGTGTCCGGCGCCCATGGCCTCGCCGTCCTGGAGCCCGCCACCCGCGCTGGCGCCCTGCCGCTCGCGCTGCACCCCGCGATGACCTTCACCGGCCGCGCCGAGGATCTCGACCGCCTGCTGGGCGTGAGCTACGGCGTCACCGCGCCGGACGTGCTCCGCCCGGTTGCCGAGGCGCTCGTCGTCGAGATGGGCGGCGAGCCGGTGTGGATCGCCGAGGCGCTGCGCCCGCTCTACCACGCGGCGCTCGTCGTCGGCTCCAACCACCTCGTCACGTTGATCGCCGAGGCCATGGACCTGCTCGGCAAGGCTGGCGTGGAGAACCCGGGCGTAGTGCTCGCACCCCTTGCCGGCGCCGCGCTGGACAACGCGCTCCGCTCGGGTGACGCCGCGCTCACCGGACCAGTGGTCCGCGGTGACGCCGGCACGGTCGCCCGCCACCTGGACACCCTGCGCTCCGACGCCCCGGAGAGCGTCGCCGCGTACCTCGCCATGGCCCGACGCACCGCCGACCGCGCGCTTGCCGCCGGCCGGCTCCCCGCCGAGGCCGCCGAAGCCCTGCTGGACGTGCTCGCCAGCGACCCGAACGGAGCGACCGCATGAAGGTACTGACCCCCGTTGTCGTCGCCGACCGGACCGGGCTGGCCCGCGAGCGGGACCGCGCCACCGGGCCGGTCGCCGTCGTGATGACGATGGGCGCCCTGCACGACGGGCACGCCGCGCTGCTGCGGCAGGCCCGGGTGCGCGCGTCGACGGTGATCGCCACGATCTTCGTCAACCCGCTCCAGTTCGCGCCGAACGAGGACTTCGACCGCTACCCCCGGACGTTCGAGGCTGATCTCGCCGTCTGCGCCGCCGAGCAGGCCGACCTGGTCTTCGCGCCGACCCCGGACGTCATGTACCCGGGCGGGCAGCCGGCGGTGCGGGTGAACCCCGGTCCGCTCGGGGAGATCCTGGAGGGCGCCAGCCGGCCGGGCTTCTTCCACGGCGTGCTGACCGTCGTGCTCAAGCTCATCCACCTCACCCGCCCTGACGTGGCGTTCTTCGGCGAGAAGGACTACCAGCAGCTCGCGCTGGTGAAGCGGATGGTGCGGGATCTCGACCTGGATACTGAGATCGTCGGCGTGCCGACCGTCCGCGAGGCCGACGGCCTGGCCCGGTCCAGCCGTAACCGGTACCTGTCGCCGCCCGAGCGGACCAGCGCGCTGGCGATCTCGGCCGCACTCCGGGCCGGCGCGCTCGCCGGCGTGAACGGCGGCGACGCCGCACTGGCCGCCGCCCAAGCCGTCCTTGACGCCGAGCCGGGGCTCGACCTGGACTACCTCACCCTGACCGACCCGCTGCTCGGCCCGGCACCCGCCACGGGCGAGGGGCGGCTGCTGATCGCGGCCCGCGCCGGCTCGACCCGGCTCATTGACAACGCACCCGTCCTACTCGGGGGGAACTGAACGATGCAGCGCACGATGCTCAAGTCCAAGATCCATCGGGCGACGGTGACCCAGGCCGACCTGCACTACGTCGGCTCGGTCACGGTGGACGCGGATCTCGCCGACGCCGCCGACCTGCTCGACGGTGAGCAGGTGGCCATTGTGGACATCACCAACGGCGCCCGCTTGGAGACGTACGTCATCCACGGCGAGCGCGGCAGCGGCGTGATCGGCATCAACGGCGCCGCCGCGCACCTGGTCCACCCGGGCGACCTGGTCATCCTCATCTCGTACGGGGTGATGGAAGACGCCGAGGCGCGCGCGTACCAGCCGAAGATCGTCCACGTGGACGGCGCGAACCGCATCGTCGATCTCGGCACCGACCCGGCGGGCACGGGCGGCATTCCCGGCCTGGCGACCGGCAGAGCCTCGGCCGTGGCCGTCTAGGGTCGGACGGATGGACACCGTTCCGAGACCGTTCGCCGCTTCGCCGCGTTTGCCGCGCCGGCTTCTCGCCGCTGATCCGGGATGGCAGTTGCAGGCCGACGTCTGCGTCGTGGGCTCCGGTATCGCCGGGCTCTGTGCCGCGCTGCACGCCCGTGAGGCGGGATTGTCGGTCATCGTCGTCACCAAGGTGAACATCGACGACGGGTCGACCCGGTGGGCGCAGGGCGGGATCGCGGCGGTCCTCGCCCCGACCGACACCCCTGAGGCGCACGCGGAGGACACGGCCGTCGCAGGCGTCGGGCTCTGCGACCCGGCCGCCGTGGATGTGCTCGTCCGTGAAGGGCCGGCGCGGGTGCGCGAGCTGATCGCGTTCGGTGCCGAGTTCGACCGCAACCCCGACGGCTCCCTGATGCTCACCCGCGAAGGCGGTCACCACGCCGACCGGATCATCCATGCGGGCGGCGATGCCACCGGCGCGGAGGTGCAGCGGGCGCTGCACACCGCAGTCCACCGTGATCCCGGCATCCAGCTCCTCGAACACGCGCTCGTCCTGGACCTCCTGACCGACGCAGCCGGCCGCGCCGCCGGCATCACCCTGCACGTGCTGGGTGAGGGCTCCGAGGACGGCGTCGGCGCGGTGCTCGCCCGTGCCGTCGTCCTCGCCACCGGCGGGATGGGCCAGATCTACGCGTCCACCACCAACCCCTCGGTCTCCACCGGGGACGGCGTCGCGCTTGCTCTGCGGGCGGGCGCCACCGTCACCGACGTCGAGTTCGTCCAGTTCCATCCGACCGCGCTCTACCTCGGTGCCGACGCGCAACTCGGGCAGCAGCCGCTGGTCAGCGAGGCGATGCGCGGCGAGGGCGCGTACCTGATCGACGCCGCTGGCGAGCGGTTCATGGTCGGGCAGCACGAGCTGGCCGAGCTGGCGCCACGCGACGTGGTGGCCAAGGCGATCACGCGGGTCATGAACACCCAGCGGGTCGACCATGTGTACCTGGACGCCCGGCACCTCGGCGCAGCGAAGCTCGAAGCACGCTTCCCGTCCATCCTCGCCCGGTGCCGCCAGGCCGGGATCGACCCGGTTACGCAGCCGATCCCGGTGGCGCCGGCCGCGCACTACGCCTCGGGCGGCGTCCGTACGGATCTGCACGGCCGTACCAGCGTCCCCGGCCTGTACGCCTGCGGCGAGGTGGCGTGCACCGGCGTCCACGGCGCCAACCGGCTCGCGTCCAACAGCCTGCTCGAAGGGCTGGTGTTCGCCGGCCGGATCGGCGCCGACCTGGCCCGGGACCTCCCGCCGCAGGCCGAGCCGGCGCCGTGCGAGGACCAGCCCGCGTGGGTCGTCTCGTCCACGACGCGCGACGACCTGACCCGGGCGATGACCCGGGGCGCGGGCGTCATCCGCAGCGCCTCAAGCCTCGCCGAGACCGCCGAGGAGCTGGAGAAGCTCGGCACCCGGACCTCCGCCGATCCGCGTCCGGTGAACTGGGAGGCGACGAACCTGCACACCGTCGCCACCGCGCTGGTATCGGCGGCGGCGCGCCGGGAGGAGACCCGTGGGTGCCACTGGCGCGAGGACTTCGGCGAGGCGTCGGACGCCTGGCGTGGCCACCTGCTCGCGGCGATCAGCCCTGCCGGCGAGTTGACCGAAGCGTACGAGGCGATGGCATGAACCCGTCCTACGTCGCAGACCTGGCCGCCCGCACACTGGCCGAGGATCTGGGCGGATCCGTCGACGTCACCAGCGTCGCCACGATCCCGGCCGACCAGGTCGACACCGCCGACGTCGTGGCCAGGGCGTCCGGCGTGGTCGCGGGGCTGGCCGTGGCTGCCGCGGTGTTCGAGCAGGCCAGTGACGGCGCGGCGGTCTTCGAGCCCCGGGTCGTCGACGGCGCGGCTGTCGAACGGGGTGACATCCTCGTCACCGTCTCTGGACCCACGCGTGCGCTGCTCACCGCCGAGCGGAGCGCGCTCAATCTGCTCTGCCGCGCGTCCGGCGTCGCCACCCACACCCGCCGCTGGGTCGACGCCCTGGCCGGTACCGGCGCCACGGTTCTCGACACCCGCAAGACCACGCCGGGCCTGCGCGCGCTGGAGAAGTACGCCGTGCGATGCGGCGGCGGGGACAACAAGCGCATGGGCCTCTACGACGTCGCGATGATCAAGGACAATCACAAGCTCGCCGCCGGCTCGATCACGGCCGCGTACGAGGCGGTGCGGCGCGCCTTTCCGGATGTACCGGTCCAGGTCGAGGTGACCACAGTGGAGGAGGCGCGCGAGGCCGTCGAAGCCGGCGCCACGTTCCTGCTGCTCGACAACATGGAGCCGCCCTTGTTGCGGGAGGTCGTGGCCGCGGTCGGCGCCAAGGCGGAGCTGGAGGCCACCGGTGGCCTCACCCTCGACCGGGTACGGGAGTTCGCCGAGACGGGCGTCGACTACCTGTCCGTCGGCGGCCTCACCCACAGTTCTCCGATTCTGGACATCGCGCTCGATCTGCGCGCTCGGGAGTCATAGATGCTGCTCACGATCGATGTCGGGAACACCAACATCGTCCTGGCGACGTTCGAGGGCGAGAAGTTGGTGCACTCCTGGCGGGTGCGTACCGACAGCCGCATGACCGCCGACGAGCTGGCGCTGCTGTTCCGCGGACTGCTTGCCGGCGACGCCGTGCAGATCACCGGCATCGCAGCCTGCTCGACCGTCCCGTCGACCCTGCGCGAGCTGCGGACGATGCTTGGCCGGTACTACGCCGACCTACCGACGGTGATCATCGAGCCGGGCGTGAAGACCGGCGTGCAGCTCGCCATCGACAACCCCAAGGAGGTGGGCACCGACCGCGTCATGAACACGCTCGCCACTCACCACCTCTTCGGCGGGCCGGCGGTCGTGGTCGACTTCGGCACGTCCACCAACATCGACGTGGTCAGCAGCAAGGGTGAATTCCTTGGCGGCGCGTTCGCGCCTGGCATCGAGATCTCCATCGACGCACTCGCGTCCCGCGCCGCCCAGCTGCGGAAGGTGGAGCTGGTCCGCCCCCGGTCGGTGATCGGGAAAAACACCGTGGAGTGCCTGCAGAGTGGCGCGATCTTCGGCTTCGCCGGCCAGGTGGACGGCATCGTGCGCCGGATGACCGCCGAACTGGGCGAACTGAGCGCGGTGGTGGCCACTGGCGGACTCGCCCCGGTGGTGATCTCGGAGTGCGAGACGATCACCCACCACGAGCCGACCCTCACGCTCATCGGCCTGCGGCTCGCGTTCGAGAAGAACACCTGAGCCTGGGTCAGGCGGTTCGAGTCGTCCGGTAGGCCTGGGTGATGTACGGCATCGTGAACGTGGACTTGCCGGCCAGATCCGGATGGTTCTTCGTCAGCTTCGTGATGTCGGCCAGGAGGGCGTCCCGCTCGGGCTCCGGCAGCGTGATCACGTATGACCGTGACCGCACCAGTGCGAGCAACCGGTCGAGGTCGAGCGGCTGTTCGTGGCGGAACTGCCGACCCTCGGCGGCGGCGAAGTACGGCTCGCCGTCTGGCGCGCTGGCCGCGGCGAGGTTGCTCGCGGTGTCCTCGGAGCTGAGCAGCCCGCACAGCGCGGCCACCCACGGCTCGGCGTCGTCGCGGAGGTTCCACATGACGCTGAAGACTCCACCGGGCCGCAGTACCCGGGCGATCTCCGGATGCGCACGCTCCGGCACGAACCAGTGGTATGCCTGCCCGGCCACGACGACGTCGACGGACGCGTCGTTCAGCGGGATCGCCTCCGCGGCGCCGTCGAGTACCACCGCATCCGGGGTGCTCGTGGCGAGTACCGCGCGCATCTCGGCCAGCGGCTCCACCGCGATGACCTCGTGGCCTGCGGCGACGAGCTGGCGGGTGAGCTTGCCGGTGCCCGCACCGAGGTCGAGGATCCGGCGGGCCTCAGGTCCGGCGATCCAGTCGATGGCCGCGCTCGGGTAGTCGGGGCGGGCCGCGTCGTACGCCCCGGCGGCTGCGCCGAACGACGTGCGGTGCTCCTGCCAGGCCTGCTCGTCCATGCCTGAACGGTATCGGGACACTGATGTGTTCCGCCTCACCGTCGCAACCCGGTGCCATGCCTGGTGAGGCGCGGGAGAGCCACAATAGGTACGAATATCGTCGCCACCGGACGTGAGCTTTCTTCCCGTCCTTTCGCCGCCGCGGGTACGTCCCGGCTGACGGCACGTATGTGCCGGCGCCGAGTGTGCGGTGTACGCATCCGGTGCGGAATCATTAGTCGCCGAGCGGCGGAGCGGCGTCATGGCCTGTCACGTCTGGATCGCTCGGCCCCGCAGCCGCATGTGGGCAGGAAAGTTGGAATGAACGCGGTGCGGTCCACGCCGTTCGCGGTACCACGTAATTCGTGGCGCACCGTGTTGGTATGGACACGGGATCGGATATGTCGCCGTACCGCCAATCATCGGATCGGCGCCCGACCGAACCAGTGTGCCGTCGTCGCAGGCCGGCGGCGTCGACCGGAGTGATCCAGGCACTCCCGCCAGTTGGGCGGGCTAAGGGCAATCCGTACCTGGAAGTGACCGAATGCGGTATCCGCGTCGTGCCGTCCTAGTGACCGCCTGGGCCCATTCTGATGCCCGCGCCGCGCCCGAATACGCCGGGCCATGCTGCTCCGCGCTGAATTCGTCACGTTGTGGTGAAACTTAGCGAGTCGGGATTGGATTTTCGGCGGATCCGCGCCTATATTCTTGCTGTGCACGTGGCTGTGTACCTGGGGAGCAGGAGGAATAGCGTGGCGCAGAAGGTGCAAGTCATTCTCGTCGATGACCTTGACGGCGGCACCGCTAGCGAGACGGTGTCCTTCTCGCTGGACGGCACTGCCTACGAGATCGACCTCTCGGCGAAGAATGCCGAGAAGTTGCGTGATGTCTTCGCCGCGTATGTCGGCGTCGCCAGGAAGGCCGGTCGCGCGTCCGGGCGCAACGCCCGCGGCGCTCGCGCCAGCAGCGCGTCGGCCGACCGCGAGCAGAACCAGGCCATCCGCGCCTGGGCGAAGAAGAAGGGCCTCAAGGTGAGCGAGCGCGGCCGCATCCCGGCCGAGATCGCGGAGAAGTACCGCTCCGCTCACTGACAGCGAGAGCCCTGGCATACGAGGGCCGGTACACCGGGTTGTCCCCGGCGTGCCGGCCCCCGCGCTGTACCGCCCGCTTTCGCTCTCGGCGTAGGGTGCTATGGAAGACCGCGATGACCTGCGCTGTTGTTACGTACTGACAGCACACCCAAGCAGAACCGTCGGTGGCAACAGGGATACTGCGTACAGGTCCGGGTGGCCTGGCGTCATGGCCCGACTACAGTGGTTGAACGGGCACCACCAGGCGTCCGTGAACCACACGGTGCCCACTGGCACGTGAGGAGCACGAGGGATGTTCGAGAGATTCACCGACCGCGCGCGTCGGGTTGTCGTCCTGGCCCAAGAAGAGGCCCGGATGCTCAACCACAACTACATCGGTACCGACACATTCTGCTCGGCCTCATCCACGAGGGTGAGGGCGTCGCGGCCAAGGCGCTGGAGTCGCTCGGCATCTCGCTCGAGGGCGTCCGCCAGCAGGTGGAGGAGATCATCGGCCAGGGCCAGCAGGCCCCGTCCGGACATATTCCTTTCACGCCGCGCGCCAAGAAGGTCCTGGAGCTGAGCCTGCGTGAGGCTCTGCAGCTGGGCCACAACTACATCGGTACCGAGCACATCCTGCTCGGGCTCATCCGCGAGGGTGAGGGCGTCGCCGCGCAGGTGCTGGTGAAGCTAGGCGCCGACCTGAACCGGGTCCGCCAGCAGGTCATCCAGCTCCTCTCCGGTTACCAGGGCAAGGAGCCGCAGGGCACCGGCCCGGCCGAGGGCACCCCGTCCACTTCGCTGGTCCTCGACCAGTTCGGGCGGAACCTCACCCAGGCCGCGCGGGAGTCCAAGCTCGACCCGGTGATCGGGCGCGAGAAGGAGATCGAGCGCCTCATGCAGGTGCTCTCCCGGCGTACCAAGAACAACCCGGTGCTGATCGGCGAGCCCGGTGTCGGCAAGACTGCCGTCGTCGAGGGTCTGGCCCAGGCGATCATCAAGGGCGAGGTCCCCGAGACCCTGAAGGACAAGCAGCTCTACACGCTCGACCTCGGCGCCCTGGTGGCCGGTTCGCGCTACCGCGGCGACTTCGAAGAGCGGCTGAAGAAGGTCCTCAAGGAGATCCGCACCCGCGGCGACATCATCCTGTTCATCGACGAGATCCACACGCTCGTCGGGGCCGGTGCCGCCGAAGGCGCGATCGACGCGGCGAGCATCCTCAAGCCGATGCTGGCGCGCGGCGAGCTGCAGACCATCGGCGCCACCACGCTGGATGAGTACCGCAAGCACCTGGAGAAGGACGCCGCGCTCGAGCGCCGGTTCCAGCCGATCCAGGTTGGTGAGCCGTCGCTGGCCCACACCATCGAGATCCTCAAGGGTCTGCGCGACCGGTACGAGGCGCACCACCGCGTCTCGATCACCGACGCCGCGCTGGTGGCAGCGGCCAGCCTGGCGGACCGCTACATCTCCGACCGGTTCCTCCCGGACAAGGCGATCGACCTGATCGACGAGGCCGGCGCCCGGATGCGGATCCGTCGCATGACCGCCCCGCCGGACCTGCGCGAGTTCGACGAGAAGATCGCCGATGTGCGCAGGGAGAAGGAGTCCGCGATCGACGCGCAGGACTTCGAGAAGGCGGCCAGCCTCCGCGACAAGGAGAAGCAGCTGCTCAACCAGAAGTCGCAGCGCGAGAAGGAGTGGAAGGCCGGCGACCTCGACGTCGTGAGCGAGGTCGACGACGAGCAGATCGCCGAGGTTCTGGCGAACTGGACCGGCATCCCCGTCTTCAAGCTCACCGAGGAGGAGACCTCCCGGCTGCTCCGCATGGAGGAAGAGCTGCACCGGCGGATCGTCGGCCAGGAGCAGGCGATCAAGGCGGTCTCGCAGGCCATCCGGCGTACCCGCGCCGGCCTCAAGGACCCGAAGCGCCCCGGCGGCTCGTTCATCTTCGCCGGCCCGTCCGGTGTCGGTAAGACCGAGCTGTCCAAGGCGCTCGCCGAGTTCCTCTTCGGTGACGAGGACGCGCTGATCCAGCTCGACATGTCCGAGTTCCACGACCGGTACACCGTGTCGCGGCTGGTCGGGGCGCCCCCCGGCTACGTCGGGTACGACGAGGGTGGCCAGCTGACCGAGAAGGTGCGGCGCAAGCCGTTCTCGGTGGTTCTGTTCGACGAGGTCGAGAAGGCCCACCCGGACGTGTTCAACACGCTGCTCCAGATCCTGGAGGACGGCCGCCTCACCGACGGCCAGGGCCGGATCGTGGACTTCAAGAACACGGTGCTGATCCTCACGTCGAACCTGGGTACCCGCGACATCGCCAAGGCCGTCAGCCTCGGCTTCCAGTCCGGCAACGATACCCAGAGCAACTACGAGCGGATGAAGCAGAAGGTTACGGACGAGCTCAAGCAGCACTTCCGGCCCGAGTTCCTCAACCGGATCGACGATACGATCATCTTCCACCAGCTCACCGAGGACGAGATCGTCTCGATCGTCGACCTCATGCTGGCGCGGGTGGACAGCCAGTTGAAGAACAAGGACATGGGCATGGAGCTCACCGACGCGGCGAAGAAGCTGCTCGCGAAGAAGGGCTACGACCCCGTGCTGGGCGCCCGGCCGCTGCGCCGCACAATCCAGCGCGAGATCGAGGACACCCTGAGCGAGAAGATCCTCTTCGGCGAGTTGGCCCCGGGCCAGATCGTCCTGGTCGACGTCGAGGGCCTCGACGACAAGGACGGGACCAAGGGCCAGTTCACCTTCCGTGGCGTCGACAAGCCGGTCCCCGTGCCGGACGCCCCGCCAGTGGACATCGCCGGCGAGGCCACTCCCACCGCCGAGTAACACGCACGCCGCCGAGGGGCGGGTCCCGATCCTGGGGCCCGCCCCTCAGTGCGTGTTCGTGCCGCACAGTGAGCGATGTTTTGGTGCGTATAGCCACCGAAATGTCGCCCAAATTGGTGGTGAGGCGGTGTCGGCTACCGGACTACACGGCAGAGCTGGTGCGTTGTGGCTAGCAAACTGCGAGCCGTGTCGGCGTCATGGGGGCGACGGTGGCGCGTCAACTCAGTATGAGCACCTGGAGGGGGACTCCGATGAACCAGGACGACCAGCGGCCCGCGAACGTGACGGACGTGGCGCTGTGGAAGCTCGTGCGTACAGTCCGCGAGCGGCACCAGCACGACGACGAGACCGACACGTGTAGCTTCTGCGCCGAGGCGTGGCCGTGTGAGGCTGAGCAGCGCGCGATGCTCGCCGACGCTGCGGCCCGGCGTCCGCTGAATGCCAAGCGGCCGTCGCTGGCCCCCGAGCCGTCCGTGGCCGAGCCCGTCGCAGTCGAGCCGGTCGCAGTCGAGCCGGTCGCAGTCGAGCCCGTCGCAGTCGACAACGAGAAACCGGTGACCGTCGGCGCCGACGCCGTACGTCACACGCCTGTGTGGCGCCGGATGAGCCGCCCGCACCGCCAGGCCGGCTGACCCGCACCTCCCTAGCTTCTCGACGGCGTTCAGCTAGCCGACGTAGTCCTCGAGGAGCGCCGGCGTCAGGCCCGAGTCGTGGATGGCCTTGAGCACGGCGAGGAAGTCGGCGACGAACGCCGGCCGGAAATGCATCAGGACGATGTCGCCGGCATGGAGTCTCTTCTCCGGCGTCTGGTAGAAGACCTTGCCGCCGTTCGCGGCCGCCTTCCAGCGCAGTACGGCCTTCATGCCGCAATCATGCGCCGCCCGTAGCGTGGCCTGGTTGTACTCGCCGTACGGCGGGCGGAACAGCGTCGGCCGCTTGCCGAACATCTGCCCGAGCTGGTCGCTGGACCCGCAGATCTCCTGCTTCTGGCGGGCGTAGGACAGCCCCGGCAGCCGCGGGTGTTTGATCGTGTGGGCCTGGATCACGCCGCCCTCACGCTGCAACGCGGTGAAGAAGGGCGGATCCTCGGCGGCGATGGGCGAGATGAGGAAGAGCGACGTCGGTACGCCAGCCGCTTTCAACAGCTGAACGGCTTCGGGGAGTCGCGTTTGGCCGTCGTCGATCGTGATGAACGCGACCGGCTGTGTCGTCGGCACCCGCGACATGACCGGCGCCAGCTGACCGCCGGGCAGCACGGGACGGACCGGCACCGGACGTGGCGCGAAGGTGGATATCTTCCCGGCGTACGGCCCGGGCGTGGACGACGGGCTCGCACGCGGTGTCGGCGAGGCGCTGGGTGGCCCGGCGGCGGCGCTCGGCGGCGTGCAGGCGGCGAGCGGAATCAGGGCGAGGACGGCGAGGGCGGCGCGGCGAAGCGGCCAAACATGAAAATGAGTCACAGTT
>Ga0210378_10000654_pt1 | contig 17908 bp, 21 predicted proteins | sample PLM1_60_b1redo_FD_155465 | JGI IMG/M metagenome (GOLD analysis project Ga0210378, IMG submission 155465) | Groundwater sediment microbial communities from an aquifer in East River, Colorado, USA - PLM1_60_b1 redo | ecosystem: Environmental > Terrestrial > Soil > Riparian zone | place: USA: East...
CGACGCCATCACCACCGCTGGTCATGCCGCTTCGGGCCCGCCAGGCCGGTCGATGTCGGCGCTGGGGCGCCGCATCGGCCAGAGCATGGGGCCGTTGGGCAACGTGATGGCGCCGCCGTGCCGGGTGAAGCCGTAGCGGCCGAACAGGGCCCGGCTGCGGGGACAGCGCGCCACCAGCGCAACCGCGCCGTTCTGCCGGTCGATGCGGTGGAGCAGGTCTGTCAGGAGCGCGGTGCCGACGCCCCGGCGCCACTGGTCAGGCGCGACCGCGAGAAACGCGAGGACGTGGTGCGGCGTGGCGGGGCGGCTGCGCGTGATGAGGTCGTCGAGCGCGGCGAACCGGACGCTGTGCTCACCGCAGGCGTCGGCGAGGACATCGTGGTAGCCGGGAATGCCATCCGCGCCCGAGGGAAACCACAGCACGGCGCCGTTAACAGGGTCGGTGGTGAGAATCTCGCCGTAGGTCGCGGCGTGGGCGACGTGCAGACCGACGTACCAGCGGTGGACGCGGAGTCGCGCAGCGTCGTCAGGGATCAGCCATGTGGCGACGGGTCCGCTGGCGAGGCTGGTGGCGAGCAGGTCGGTGATGGTGTCCAGGTCGTCCGGGTCGGCGGGCAGAACGCGGTGGTGCAGGCGGAGCGCAGTCATGGCGGTACCCTCAGGTTGGGCTGGGTGGAAACGTCGGTAGGAGTCGTGGGGTTCTCGGCTGGTCGCCATCGCGCCTCCTCGGAACCGCAGAACCGTTCGTGCGAACGGCCGCTCGCCACGCGACACTCCTGACCTCGCATGTCCCAATGTCGTCGGCGCGTCGCTTTTGGTAGGTCAACCATCACGGACAGTCCACACAGCTGGGAACGCCGACTTACAGGGAAAGCTGGGGGGAGACTTACCGGGAGACACGCCCCTGACCTGCGGTTTCATAGGGCGTGGGAGGCGTCGAGATCGGGCCACGAAGAGAACCGGGGGTTACGCTCCCGGCACCGACAGTCCACGACTCTGGATGGCGGCTCGAACTGTCCTATGTGGCCGGAGGTGCACTCGGTGATCAGCCCCTTCGTTCGCCGTCGCCGACTCGCCAGCGAGCTGCGCCGGCTCCGGGAAGAACACGACTACTCGGCGGACAAACTCGCCAAGACCATCGGGATTGCCCGGCAGCGCATCAGCCGGCTCGGGAACGGGCACGTGCGTCCCGACCTGGACGAGATCATGCGGATCCTCGACGTGCTCAACGTCGGACAGAAACGCTGGGACCAGATCATGACCATCGCCCGCGAAGCGCAGGAACGCGGCTGGTGGGAAAAGTTCGCCAACGAGATGGGGCCCCGACAGGCGTTGTATGCCGACCTCGAAGCCGGCGCGCACGCCATCGCCGAATACCAGATGACCTTGCTACCCGGCCTGCTGCAGATCCCCGCCTTCACCGAAACTCGAGCCCGCGCCGATCGCGCCGCCTACCCCGCCCCCTTTGACCCCGCCCGCGCGCTGGAAGCCCGCGCCGCCCGTCAACGCATGCTCGAACGCCCCGGCGGACCCACCTACGAGGTCATCATCGACGAACTCGCCATCCGACGCCTCGCGGCCCCACCAGCGGTGGTTGGCGCCCAACTCGACCACCTTGTGGACGTCGGCCACCACCGCAAGAAGGTCACCATCCGGGTACTGCCCCTGGCCGCCCGCATCGCCGATCACGCCGTCCCCCGATCGGCCTTCTTTACCTACCGATACCCCGACCCCGGCGATCCCGTAGTCGTGGCCGTGGACACCGTGACCTCCGACCTCGTCCTCAGCGCTGAGCCGGACGTCGGCCAGTACGTCAGGCTCTATGAGCGTTTGAAAGATGCGGCCTTCTCGCCAGCCGATAGCCTGGATTGCCTCGCCGCCGTGGCCGAGGAGCTACCCCACGAAACATGGAGATGACCGTGAACGACCCGACCAAGTTCACCACCTGGCGTAAGTCCGGCCGCAGCGGCGGCGGCGACAACTGCGTGGAGGTGGCGTTCGCCGCCGACGGCGCGGTGGGCGTTCGCGACAGCAAGGACCCCACCGGCCCGATCCTCACGTTCACCCCCACCGAATGGACCGCATTCACCGGCGGCGTCCACGACGGCGAGTTCGACGCCGAGGCACATCGGTAGAACTGGAAACCGATGCGGTGGTGGAATGGCCCCGGCAGGGCGCCGATCCCACCGTCACGGCAGATCCGCACCAGATCGCTTGACGGATCCCTGCCGGTGGCCGCAGACCGCCGCTCTAGTGGTGGCTTGTTGCGCGTTTGTGGGGCTGCGATGCTTACGGGACCAATCCCCCGGGCGTGCCGGATGGTGCCGGGCCCATTCAGCCGAGCGGGCCGCCCGAGGTTGGCCTAGGCGGGGGAGGTCGAGCGTGGTCCGCGACCGGCACGGAACGCCGAACGCGCTCCTCAATGAGGCTCGCCGGCGGATGCCCTCTCCTTCGGGCTCGGGCCGGTGCATGTCGCGGCAGGAACTGGCCGAGGCGGTCAACGCCCATTTGTGGCAGGAGCACGAGTACCGGTCCCGACTGGACGCTAACTACGTTGGCAAGCTCGAACGCGGCGAGCATCGCTGGCCCACCGACCGGCACCGGGAAGGTTTCCGCGCCGTCCTCGGCGCGGCGACCGATGCCGACCTCGGCTTCTACATCATCCGTAGCCCTCGCCAGGGACCGCCCTCGCGCGGAGAGCACGCGATTCCGGCCGTCAGTGCCGCTCTGAGTGCCCGGCGCCACCGTTCCATTGCCTGTCCCCCGGTTGAGGTGGCCGAGTTGTTGGATCACCTTCGCGAGCAGTGGTATGTGCTGGTCAGGGCCGACAATCTACTCGGTCCCCGCCACGCCCTGGTGGGGGTGCAGGCGCAGCTTGAAGTGTTGACAGAGCTGATGGAGGCGGATCCCGGCGAGCTGCGTGCCGAGGCCGTGCGCCTTGGCGCCCAGTACGCAGAGTCAGCGGCATGGCTGCATGAGGACGCCGGTGACCTACCACGGGCGCAGGCGTGGACCAGCCAGGCGATGGAGTGGGCCTATGAGATCGACGACGCGGTGATGGTGGCGTGGACGGCGTATCGCCGCAGCCAACAGTTGACCGCGACCGGGCACACAGCCGCGGCGGTCGGTCTGGCTCGGGCAGCTCGCCGGGACGATGGGCGCCTACCTGGTCCGATGCGGGCGGCGGTGCGAGTGCAGGAGGCGCACGGGTTGGCGCTGAGCGCGAGGGACAACGAGCGCGACGCGCTGCGCTTGTTCGACGACGCCCACGCTTGGGCGGCCGACGACCAGCAGGGGGATGCGCGCGGCGGCCATGGTTCGTTCTGCACCGCCAGCTACATCGAGATCCATCGAGCGGTGTGCCTGGGTCTGCTGCGTCGGCCACGCGAGGCGATCACCCTGTTTGATCAGGCGCTACCGGCTTTGCCGTCGGTCTATCGCCGGGACCGGGCTGCGGCCCTGGCCAGTAAGGCCGCCGCTCACGCTGCCGCCGACGAGCCCGAACTCGCTGCTGTGGCGGCCCACTCCGCGCTGCCGACCGCCAGGCGGGCGGGTTCCCGGCGCATCGTCCGGCAGATCGAGGCTGTCGGTGCCGCTCTCGCACGTCACCGTAAGCTGGAGCCGGTGGCGGCGTTGCTCGATGACCTGGCCCAAAGTACGGCTTAATGGCCAGCCCCGCCGAGATCGACGCGATGCGCTATGCCATCGCGCTGTCCGCCCTCGGATTGGGCACAACGAGTCCCAACCCACCGGTGGGCTGCGTGATCCTGGACCGCGACGGTCAGATGGCCGGAGCGGGCTACCACCAACGCAAGGGCGAGCCCCACGCCGAGGTACATGCCCTCGCTGCGGCCGGAACCCGGGCCCACGGCGGCTCGGCGGTGGTGACGTTGGAGCCGTGCAACCACGTGGGCGTGACCCCCGCGTGCCGGCAGGCGCTCCTGGACGCCCGGGTCGCCCGGGTCGTTGTCGCGACGATCGACCCCACCTCCAGGGGCGACGGCGGTGCCGCGGTACTGGCGGCGGCCGGCGTCGAGGTCGAAGTCGGTGTCCTTGCGGATGAGGCTCGTGTCGTCCTGGAGCCCTGGCTGACTGCCACGATGCGACGCCGCCCATTCGTGACGTGGGCATATGACGCCTCGAACGGGGCGGCTGGAACCCCGGACGTGACCTCTGTAGCTGACCTCCGCCAAGAGAACGACGTGCTGATCTTCCCCGACGGGGGTGTCGAGGAGGGCGTCCCCGGCGGCCACGGGAGTCAGCGGCTGCGCCTCCCCGACCCCGTCCCGGACTTCGCGGACCCCGGCGCGTCCCTGGAGGTCCTGTATGCGGCGGGTGCGCGCACCCTCCTTGTTGTGGGCAAGTCACCGGTAGCCCACGCCTTGCTCGCTGTCGGCGCGCTGGACGGTGTGGTGGTGCACGTACCTCGCGACACTGACGTTTCGGCATCCGTCACGCAACCCGCCTCGATGCTCCCAAGCGGCTTCCTGATCACCCACGTCACCACAGCACGAGGCGCGATCCGACTGCTCGCACGCCAAGCACCTCCGATGATGACCTAGGTAGGGAGGCTGAGCGTGGTCCGCCGAACTCAAACGTGAGCAGAAGCAGGCGGCGCGCAGGCACGGCGACGCCGTGCGCGCGCCGGAAGAAACCGTGCAGATCTACGCCAACCAGATCCAGACACTCACGCTGGCCAACGCCGAACTCGACGAACACAATCGGCGACTACATGCACAGCTGGAAAGCCGCGAACCCAACGTGACACGCCTGCCCGACCACCGCTGAGCTTCCATGCCCGCCCGGCACCGCGGCGGGCAGACTGGACACCGTGAACGAGCTGGTGGTAGCCCGCAACCCGGAGGCGGGCTCGACGCTGCCCTATGTGCCGCTGGGCGAGCGCGGCCTGGCGTTCAAGGCCCGCGACACGTGGCCGCGCACCGCGGCCGTGTACTTGCCACCCCATCAACGACTGGCCGGACGACGCCGAGATGGTCGAGCGGTTGCCGGTGCGCTCCTGCGTGCGCCGCGGCGCCGCCGTGGACCTGGTCCTGACGCGCGGACGAGAGAACCGCTCCCAGTTCGTATTCACCACCGCCCGCGGCCGCGAGGTGGTGTTCTGGGGAGTCGCCGCGCACTGTCAAACAGTCCCGGCCCGGCATCCGCCGCCCGACCGCCCGCGCCGGGCCTGGCCGAGCTGGAGATCCTGGTCGACATCCGGGAGCGTTACCCCTACCGCTTCGGCGACCAGCGCATCACCGTGGCGCGCCGGGCACTAGCCGCGGGCGACTACGCCCCCACCGTCGCCGCCCGAATCGTCGCGTGCGTGGAACGCAAGTCCCTGGCCGACCTCGTCTCATCGCTTACCGGCAACCGGCTCAAATACCAACTGGTGGACCTGGCCGCCCTGCCCGGCGGCGATCGTCGCGGAGGACCGCTACGCAGCGGTGTTCAAACTCGACCGCATCCGCCCCGCCATCGTCGCCGACGCCCTCGCCGAGCGCCAGATCGCCTGGCCGGCCATTCCGATCGTGTTCACCGACACCCGGCCCTCGCCGAGGAATGGACCTACCAGTGGCTGGCCGCCGCAGCCCGCCACAACCTCGACGACACCTACACCACCACCAACCGGCACGCCCTCCGCCCCCGTCCGCGCCGCCGGGCACCGCGCAGGTCAGAGCCTGGGCCCGCACCGCCGGGTTCCCCCCAACGCGGCCGGCTCTCGGCAGACATCTGAGCCGCCTTTCGGCAGCAACATCGGTAGGGCGCACGCCTGAACCGGTGGCGCCAGCATTCCGGTTCCAACGGAGGGTTCCCCAGCGGTGCGGTGCGCCCCGATGGCCGCGGGCCGGAGTCGAACCTGCGCTGCCCGCCCCGGTCCGATATCCTCCCGCGGTGAGCGAATTGAGCCGGGCGCGGCTCGGCGCGATGGTCGAGGACGCCACCGTCGACTGCCACGACGAGGACAAGCAGGTCAGTGGCCTCTACACGATGGTCGTGGACAACCTCGCGGTCCCGTTCCAGACGCAGGTCCTCGGCGTGGGCGTGACGGTCACCGACATCGACTTGACGGGCAGCGGCCGGATCGTGGCGTTCTGCTGCCGTGGTCGGTTCCGGCAGGCCATCTCGGTCCTCGACCTTCCCCTGCCGACGCCGCCGCCGGAAGGCGCGGAGTGGATCGAGGCCTACCGCCACTGGGCGGGCTGAGCGCCGCCGACCACGACGAGCGGGACACCTGAAGTCAGAAGAAGAGGACATGACCACGACGAAAGGCCTCCCGCCGCAGTCGCAGGCCTGGGTCGACGCGCGTCGGCGGCACCAGCTCTCGCACACGCAGGTGCAGATGGCCCGCGAGCTCTCCTTGAACCCGAAGAAGCTCGGCAAGATCGACAACCACGGCCAGGAGCCCTGGAAAGCGCCGCTGCCCCAGTTCATCGAGCACCTCTACGCCCGCAGGTTCGGCCGCGAACGGCCCGCGGTCGTCGTGCCGGTGGAGGAACAGGCGCGGCAGGCGCAGACCAAGAAGGCGCAGCGGAAAGCCGCGCGGGCAACGCGGCGTCAACCGACCACGACGGAGACTCCCGGTGAGTGAATACCAGTACTACGAGTTCCTGGCCGTGGACCGTGCGTTGAACGCCGATCAGCTCGACGAGCTACACGCAGTGTCCACCCGGGCGCGGATCGCCCCGACCAGCTTCGTCAGCACCTACCACTGGGGGGACCTGCGCGCCGACCCCCGCACGCTGGTGGAGAGATACTTCGACGCGTTCCTCTACCTCGCGAACTGGGGCACCCGCCGCCTGATGATCCGACTGCCAGCCCGGCTACTCGACATCGCCACGGCTCAGCAGTACTGCGTCACGGACTCGGCGAGCGCCGCGGTCAACGGCGAGAACGTGATCCTCGAGCTCAGCCGCCAGGACGAGGACGGGTACTGGGACGACGAGGGCGGCGAGGCATGGTTGGCGTCGATCATCCCCGCCCGCGCCCAACTCGCCGCCGGTGACCTGCGCCTGCTGTATCTGGCGTGGCTGCTGTCGGCCGCGGCCGAGGAACTCGACGATGACGAGGTGGAGCCGCCGGTCCCGCCGAACCTGGCGACGCTGCCCGCGTCGCTACGCAGTCTCGCCGACTTCCTCCGCCTCGACGAGGACCTCCTCGCGGTCGCCGCCGCGGCCAGCCAACGGCAGGACACCGCGCAACGGCCCGAGGCGGAGCTGGTCTCGTGGATCGAACACCTGCCGCCCGCGGAGAAGAACACGCTGATCCTGCGGGTCGCCCACGGTGATGACGCGCACCTGCGCACCGAACTCCGCCGAGAATTCCACGGGCACCCCGCACCCAGCCAAGCTGCGGGACGCCGCACGGTCGCAGAGCTGCTCGGCGCCGCGCAGGCTCGCCGAGAGGAACGCGAACGGCTCGCCGAGCAGCAGGCCGACCAGGAGCGCGCCCGACGCGAACGCCAAGCGGCGATCGCCCGCGACAGGCACCTGGACGCCCTCGGGCGCGACGAGCAACAGGCCTGGCAGCGGGTCAGCGCGTTGATCGACACGAAGAAGACCCGCGAGTACGACACCGCGGTCGAACTCCTCACCGACCTGCGGGACCTCAGCCAGCGACAGGGTCACCCCGACGTGTTCGAGCAGCACCTGCAGCACCTACGCCAGCAGTACCCGAACAGGCCAGGCCTTCTCGACCGCCTCGACCGCGCTGGACTCGTAGTCACCACCACCGCGTGACCCCACACCGCACAACCGCCGCACTACCCGGCAGCGTCGCCGGTACCATGGCGCGCAGCTCCTCTCCGAGGGGGTGGCGCACCAAGCCTGGGCCTGCGGGCGCATTCAGCAGCAGCAGTGCGGTTGGCTTACCCTATGGTCACCGGGCGCAGGTACTGCGCCGCGAGTACCTGACCATGTCGGTGTCACCAGAGCCGGGACGGGCGCCTCGGGCCGGGCGCGAAAGACGAAGTCTGGCCGCCAATGGACTCTCCCAGCGTCCTGGATCGGCTTGACCTGTGCCGCTGCGGGCCTGCCACAATCAGCCGGTGCTCCCCGACGACCGATTCGGCCCCCTGGATCTCGACGAGGCGCTCGACCACGCCGAGGACGCTGGCGAGGACACCGTGATCGCGCTCCTACGGGAAGCGTTGACCGACCCCCGGGCCCACGGCAACGAACAGCTAGCTGACTACCTCGACCCGCTGGTCGAGGCGTACCGCAGCGCCGGACGGCAACGCGAGGCGATCGACACCCTGCGCCAGATCGCGGACCGCGAACCCAACCTGCGCGGCTACCTCACCGCCCTGATCGCCGACCTACATGCCCAGCTCGGCGAGCAGGACACCGCCCTGAACCTGATCAAAACGTGGCAGGCCACGCAGTGGGCACTGGCCGCAGACCAACGCGACATCGACTTCTACGCCCCGACGGCGCTGACCGCCGCTGAACAGGCCGGCGACCTGGAACTGCCCCGATCCCTGATCGCCGACGGCCTGCGACTTGCCGCCGAACGCGGTGACGCACCCGTTCAGGAACTGATGCTCACCGCGGTCGAGATGAGACTGTTCCCCGAGAAGGCTGCCGAGGCCCGGCACACCATGGCCAGTCGTGGTCCCGATCCCGCCGCCCGGCGCCACCCGGCCACCACGCAACATCGGCCGCAGCCGGCGGTCGGCCGGGCGGCGTACCTGCCAGCGGCGGAGTACGCCGCGGCATGGGAGCAGAAGTGCTGGACGCCACCACCCACCGCGCGCACGAGGACTACCGCCGCGAGCTGGAACAGACACTGCGGGCCCTCGACGCCCAGCTGGACACCCGGGTCTGCGTGGTACCCCTCGATGTGAGCGGATTGCTCGCCTACGCCGAACGCGAGGGCAAGGACCCGGCCAGCCGGCGAACCAGGCTGGAATACAACGACTCGCTGCACGGCTCCGGCCGCGATGTCGACTGGCCTCCACAGCGCAACGCGCCCTGCTGGTGCGGCTCTGCCCGCAAGTACAAAAAGTGCTGCGGCGCACCTGGGTTCCTCGCTGTCGAGCTACCCGACCCCGCGTCACTGGTACTGAGGATCGAACTCGACGACGCCGAACCGGAAGTGTGGCGGCGCATCACGGTCCCGTCCAACACCCCGCTGGACCAGGTGCACCAAATGATCCAGGCGGCCATGGGCTGGCAGGACACACACCTGTACGCCTTCGAAACCGACGACTACACAATCATCGACCCCCGATCGACCTCGCCCGGAATCAGCGCCGATGGCGAACGCATCGTTTCGATCGCCTCCGAGCCTGGCCAGCAGTTCTCCTACCGCTACGACTTCGGCGACGACTCGCGGCACACCGTCACCGTGGAAGAAATCCGTGACGGCAGTACCAAGAACACCTTCGAGGTGCTCGACGGCGCCGGGGCGTGCCCGCCCGAGGATTGCGGCGGAGCCGGCGGATACCTGACCCTGGTACAGGCTCTCAACAAGCCGGGCGACCCGGACCACGACCACGCTGTCCAGCGGCTCGGCGAGGACTACGACCCGTCGCGGTATGAACCGCCCCGACACGGTCAGGAGTAGACCGCCACGAGCGCCGACCGCATGCCCGGACAACACCGCTGCGGATCTGTCCCACTGCCATCCGGGGAGCGCGGCGCCGGTCAGGGACAAGACGGCCGCCACTGTGTACCCAACATCGTGGCAGTCGCACTGGTGTCTGCTCGCGTGGCGCGCCGTGCCGTACGGTTGCGGCGTGGGTGGCGAGCAGACGGACGTATCGCGGCGGGTGGTTGGGTCCGGGCCCGAATCGTGGCGGCGTGGGTGGCGTCGACTGGTCGTATTGGACCTGTGGGTTCTGCGTGGTGTGCCTGGTCGACCATGGCGGGAACTGGGACGCACTGGACGCCGCGATCCAGAAGGCCGACCGGTCCGACGGCGAGGCGAAGTGGAGCCGCCAGCTGGACCTGACCAAGCGCCTGCGCCTGGCCGGGCTGACGGCGGCCGAGCTGGCAGGTGCGTCCGCCAATGATCGCACGGTACGCGCAAAAGCCCGGACGAAGGTGATGAAGTCGTCGCTGTACGCGCGGGATCTGACGCCGGCGATGAGCAACCCGCCCTCGGCTCGGTTGCGACGGCGCGCGTTGTTCAGCTCCTGGCCGAACTTCCCGCGCTCACCACAGCCCTGGCACGAGGTGTTGACAGCGCAGTTCGATGTGGACGGTCGACCCTGCGGGGACGGGTGGGCCACCCGCGACATGGCGTACGAGATCGCGGAAGGCGGAGCAGGGGCTCGCGGGGCGGCCCGGTGGCGACGCCGCGAGGCTCCTGGCGGTGCGGCGCGCGGCGCTGACGCTCTACTGCGAGGCGGCCGAGGTCTGCGACGACTCGTACGGCGGGCTCGGCGACATGGCCGGCGACGCCATCGCGGAGTAGGCCCGCGCCGACTGGCGGGCCAGCGGGATCACTCCCGAGATCTTCTGGCGCGACCTTCTGGAGTGGTGCGTCATGGCTAGCAACTACGGCCTGCTGCACTACCCCACGGCGACCGACTCCTCGACCTGCAGAACCGGCCAGCCGCGCTGGTCGGAATCGTTTCCCGTCGCTCTGCGGGACCCACCGGGGCACGTCGAAGAACTGCAACAGCGGCCCGTTGCTGCTCGACAACTCACGGTCGAAGCCGCGTTCGCGCTGTCGTAGACGACGCGGTCGTTGACCCTCGAACGCGGTTGGGTCGGAGCCTGAAAGCGAGGGACAGCAACCGACCTCCGAGCGCTGTTCATGCTTGTTCAAGCACGAAGCGGACAGGTCCGCCGGCAAGCCGAGGGCGGGCAGGCCTGACAGGTGGTGCGGGCCGCTGCGGCATCAGGGGACGTGGCCGCGGACGGCGGGGTCAGGGGCCGCCGATGGTTCAGACGCTGGGGGCGGCCTCGGTGATTGGCCACATGCCGAGAAGGGCGAGCAGGGCGGCGGTGCCCGTTGGGATCCGGGCCGACACCCGGCTGCCCGGCCCCGGCGATCGCACCGGCTGACCGGCACTGACCTTGACCAGCCAAACGTCGAGCCAGCGGGTATCCGTGTCCGCCAGCTGCCGCACTCGCCTGGTTTGGCAGCACTGAGTCGCACCGAACCGACGGGCGGGTTCCGCCTGGCGACCGAGAGCGTGGTCGACGATGATGGATCGAGTCCACGGGATGGGTGTCTCCGCTCGGCCTCGTGGTGCTGGCGAGTAGCTGGCATTTCTGCGGCGTGCGGTCTCGTCGGTAACTGGCGTACATCGACGGGGCGGAACGGCCGCCGCGTCGCAGGAGAGATTAGCGCCGAACGGTTCGCGCGGTGCAGGGCTGAGCCGCGCAGCCGGTGAGGATGTGACGACGTAATGCCCAGGGCCAGCCACGACAACCGGCGGCTACGCCGGTATTGGGGACAGGCACGCGCCGTCCTATGACCGGCAGATGGGGTTCTTCGAGCGAGTCCTGTTCGGTGACACCCGCGCCTGGGTCTGCTCCCAGGCCGCCGGCGACGTGCTGGAGGTCGCCATCGGCACCGGCCTCAACCTGCCCTTCTACCCCGAGAGCACTCGGCTGACCGGGATCGAATGGAGCCCGGCCATGCTGGGCGTCGCCCGCGGTCGGGCCGCGAAGCTCGGCCAGAGCGCAGATCTCCGTGGAGGCGACGCCTACGACCTGCCGTTTCCCGACGTCTCGTTCGACACCGTCGTGTGCACCTTCTCCCTCTGCGCCATCCCCGACGAGCGGCGCGCGGTCGCCGAGATGACACGCGTGCTGCGTCCCGGCGGCCGGCTGCTGCTTGCCCGATCACATCGTGGGTTCGACCTGACCCGGGCGCGCGGGCCAGCGCCTTCTCGAGCTCGTCACTGTGCCGCTGGGCGGTGAGCATTTCCGGCGACGTCCGCTCACACACATCCAGGCCGCCGGCTTGCAGGTCAAGCGACGCGAACGGTTCAAGCTCGGGATCGTGGAACGGCGCGCCGCGCGCAAGCCCCTCGAGTCCACGGAGGACACGACCCCATAACTCGCCCCGGGGCTCGCCGACTCGTCTGGACCCCGCTCGTCGGAGAGCCAAGTGACCTGCCCGGCGCGTGCAGCCGCGCTGGCTCGCGCTGTGAGCAATCGGCCGGTCGCGTGGCTGATTCGTCCGCGGTTCTCGTTTCATCGCTCTACTAAGCAGGTTAGTCTTTGTGGGTAGTGCCGCGGAGTAGAGAGGCAGTGCAGATGTCGTCGAGGTCCGAGGGCTCGGCCCTGGGCGATCCGGGTCCGCCGCCGCCGATCCAGCCGGATCCGGCGCAGTTCAGAAACGGACCTTCTGCTCCGCCGGCTGCGCCGGCAACGGCGCCGAGGCGGAATCCGCTCACGCGCCTGTGGCAGCGACCGCGTCTGCTGGCGCCGCTGCTGTCGCTCGGCCCGTTCGCTGCGGCGGCGTGGTTCGTGCTGCGTTTCAACCCCACCGACCGCGCCGTTGACCCGACCGGTCCGTGCCTGTGGCACGCGGCGACCGGGATCAATGGGCCCGGCTGCGGCGGCACCCGGATGTTCTACTACCTCCTGCACGGCAACGTGGTGGAGGCGGCGCGGCACCATCTGCCGGCTTTGCTGGCCGTGCCGTTCCTTGTTTACCTGTGGCTGCGCTGGACGCTCGGCCGCTTCGGCATCCAACTGCCGACGCTGCGGCTGTCGAAGACTATGTGGATCGGCTACGCGGTCTTCTTCCTGGTCTTCACCACCGTGCTCCGCAACCTCGACTGGGGCCCGCTGGCCTGGTTCGACATCGAGAACCTCGACCCGCGCACATCGTGACGCCCGATCGGCGGGTGGCCGGGGCGCGTTCGGTCGTGGCGCGGGGTTCGGGGCTAGAGTTCAGTACTAGGCAGGTTCGTAGCGGAGGACGGTGGGGAGCGGGATGCGCGGCTTCGGTGAGCTCGAGGCGGTGATCATGGACGTGTTGTGGCGGTGGGACCGTTCGGCGACCGTCCGGGAAGTCGTCGAGCATCTCCGCGCGCACCGGGAGATCGCCTACACCACGGTGATGACCGTGATGGACAACCTGCACCGCAAGGGCTGGCTGCGCCGGGAACGGGACGGCCGGGCCTACCGCTATGAGGCGACCGCCAGTCGCGAGGAGTACAGCGCGGGGCTGATGCGCCAGGCGCTGGAAGCGAGTGAGGACACCACGTCGACGCTGGTCCATTTCCTCGCCCAGATGGACCCGGCCGAGTCGGCGGCCCTGCGGGACGCGCTGGCGCGGGTCGACGGGGAGGCGCAGCGGTGAGCAGCACGTCGTGTGTCCTCGTGATGGCCGGCCTGATCGCGTTCACGATGCCCGGGCTGATGCGGCGGGTGCTGCCGAGCGTTGGCGGCGCGCCCCTGTTCGCGCTGCTCGCCTGGCAGGTCGCCTCCGTGTCGGTGGTGGCGTCCTGGGTGCTGGTCGGGATCCTGTTGCCGAACCGGGTGCTCGGGCTCGCGGTCGCCGGCGGGGTGCTCGCGCGGCTGGCCTACAGCGTGGTCGCGGTGTCCCAGCACGAGCGTCGCCGCCGCCGCGAACACGCCCAAGCGGTGCGGATCGTCGGTCGCGGTGACCCGGTGTTGGGCGCGACGATCGTCGACAGCGACGTGCCCGCGATCTACTGCGTGGCCGGGCGCCCGCACACCATCGTGGTCACCAGCGGCGCACGCGAGCTCCTCCCGGCCGAGCAACTGCGGGCGGCGCTCGCGCATGAGCGCGCGCACCTGGCCGGGCGGCACCACCTCGTGCTGGTCCTCGCCCGCGCTGTCGCCCGCGCGTTTCCGGCGGTCACCTTCTTCGACCTGGCGGCGCGGGAGACGGCGCGTCTGGTCGAGGTCCTCGCCGACGACACCGCGGCGCGCCGGCACGGGCGGCGCACGGTCGCCGAGGCGCTGCTGCGCCTGGCCTGCGGGCGGATGCCTGCCGCGGCGCTCGGCGCCGGCGGGGCCGGTGTCCTGCCGCGGGTTCACCGACTGCTGGCGCCCGCGCCGGTCACGGCAGGTCAGCGGCTGCGTTGGGCCGGGGCGCTCGCGGTTGTGGCCGGGGCTCCGCTGATCGGTGTGGCGGTGCCGGTCGCGTTGCTCCTGCCCTACCTGCAGGCGTGTTCGCTGCCCGGCATGTGAGGAGAACGTCCGCGCGATAAGGGGCGCGATGATCGCCGCCTTCGGTGGCCCACCACGGCCGTGCTGGCAATCTCCGCGAGCGTCGCACCCGCGGTTCCGGCGTTCAACCCGTCAGGCTGTGGCAGCAGCGTACTATGCTACGTAGAAGGTTAGTAGCGCGGCGTATCCGGGACCGTGGATGCGCGAGCTGCTGGCATGGTTCCTGGGTGGGCGTCGCGGCGAATCCGCGCGGTGAACGCAGGGAGCGGCGATGCTCAGCCACGATGAGCGACGGCGGCTCGAAGAGATGGAGGCGGTGTGCGGGCGGGACGACGCACGGTTCGCGCGCGGGCTGCGGGACGGGAAGCCGCGCGGTCCCCGGCGCTACCGCACGCGGCTGATCCTGTTCCTCGGCGGCGCCGGCCCGATCGTGCTCTTCGTCGGGGTGGTCACCGTCAGTCCCGCTCTGATCATGGTGGGCCTGGTGGCTTGCGTGGCCGCGGGCACCGTTTACTCCAGCCGCGCCCTGGACTCCCCGCCCCGACGGAACTGATTCACCGAGCCCTAGCCCGGGCATACGCTGGGACCGCTGGGGAAATGGTGTTGCGGCCTTGGTCGTCCCCTCGGGATCAGGCTCCGTCGTGCGCCCATCGCCACCGGCAACCTGAGGAGTAGCGATGCAGCAGTACCTGCCCCTTCTGCTCATCCTCGCATGCCCTGTCGGCATGGGGCTGATGATGTGGTTCATGATGCGCGGCCAGCACGGCCAGAACACGACCCAGGCCTCGCCGGTTCAGCCGTCGCCGGCTCAGCAGGAGGAGATCGCGATGCTCCGCGCGGAGATCGCCGCCCTGCGTGAGCAGCAACAGCGACCCACCGAGCGACAGCCGCGGGACAGCCACGACACCACCGGAACCCAACCGTGACCGACCTGCTGGCCCCGATCGGCGTCACCGTCCTCGCCGTCGCCGCGATGGGCTTCTGCACGTGGCACTGCGTCCGTGGCCTCCGCCGCCGAGGCGACGCTCCGGCGGCGGCCGAGCCGAACGAGTTGCGGCGTGCCCGCGCGGAACTGGCACAACTCCAACGCGAGGCGCACGTGCCGGATCCGAACGTTGGACGCGAGCTGCTCACCTAGGTCGCGGCCGGCGTGGTGACCTACACAGCACCGGTCGGCCCGATTACGTGCCTTGGTAGAGGAACCGGCGGTGAATGAGGTGTTTGGCGTCGGTGAGGGTCTCCTCCTGGATGCGTCCCTGCTGGTCCAGGAGAAGGCGCACGTAGATCCGCTCGGCGGGAAAGCCGAGCGCGAGCCGCGGCGCCCCCGGGCCGGCCGGGAGCGACACGGCGATCGGCGCGACGCCGGAGCCGTAGGGTTCGCTGGCGAGGAACGTCCGCGCGTTGAGCCGCAGCGGCACCGGGTCGGGTAGCGGCGCGGAGGCGTCGCTGGTGACCGCCTCGTACACGCTCAGGGTGTCCACTCGCCGCATCGCCACCACGGCCCTCGCGAGCAGGTCGGCGCCGGGCCGGGGCGGCCACAGCACGAGCAGGCTGGCGGTGCCGCCGCGCCAGCCGGGCGCCGAGGCCCGCAGCGTGAGCAGGTTCTCGCCGGTCCGCCACGCCGCGGCACCGGTGAAACAGCCGTCCCCGCAGTCACGGAACCGCACCTCGCGTGCGGGTCCGCCGGCGGGCACGACACGACCGGACAGGGCGTAGGTCTGAGGCGTGGTCTGCCCGTAGTAGTCGCCGACCTGGGGCGTGGCGAGGCGCGCCACCAGCTGCCCGCTGCTGGCCGTCACGCCGACGCCGATCTGCCCGGCCAGCGTTCCCAGCGGTAGCACGGGACCGACCGTGGCCGGGGCGACGGCGACCTCCCCGGCCCGCCGGTCACCGGGCGGTGGGGTGGACACCAGCACCCCGGTCACGGCCAGCACCACCACGAGCACGAGGCTCTCGACCCGGGCGGCTTGCGCGGCGGCGGCCACCCGCTCGTGCCCGCGGCGCAGTCGGAGCCGGGCGGCCAGGGCCAAGGCGACCGCCGCGACTACGAGGCCGAGTTTGACCAGCAGGATCCGCCCGTACGGGGTTGCGGTGATCGCCGACGGCGCGACCAGCAGCAGCCCGGTGAGCGTGCCGGTGGCCACCACGGTGAGGACCAGCCACAGCGCGGACCGCGCGTACTGCGACAACAGCCACCACACCGCCCGCGGCTGCGCCCGCCACGCCAGCGCGGCGCGGCCCACGTGCAGAAGCGCCCCGACCCACACGGCCGCGGCGGTCAGGTGCACGCCGGTGAGCAGCGCACCCCAGCCCGGCTGCGCCACATTCGCGTGGCCCCGCAGTCCCTCGGCGGCGGCCTCGCCGACCACCGCCACCACTGCGGCCCAGCGCTGCCGCGCGGCGAGCAGCAGCCCGGCCACCGCGAAAGCGACCGCCTCGACCACCAACACCTGGCCGGCGCGGTCGCGCACCAGACCACTGGCCGCGGTCACCAGACCCGCGCGCTGCTCGGCGAGGAACAGGACGCCCAGCCCCACCGTCGCGGCGAACCCGGCCACCAGCCCGGCCGGGATCCACGACCGCACGGCCGCGAGCTCGGGCACGGCCGCACGCGCCTGCGCGGTCCACCGCTGCCCCACCAACGCACCGAGGGCCAGCGCCAGGCCCACGAACAGCAACCAGCGCAGCGCCGCCGCCGGCCACGACGGCGCCCCATCTGGTCCGGCCCGGCCCGGGCCCGCGATCGCGGCGCCGACGGCGAACCGGAAGGCGTCCTCGACGAGATCCCCGTCGGCCCCGGTCACCCGCCACCGCACCACGTACACCCCGGTCGGCAGCGTCCCGGCCAGCGTGGCGACCACCGCCCGGCCACCGCGGCCCGTCGTCACCGACCGCACCCGCACTGGTCGGTTGGCGCGGTCGCGCACATCGACCGCGCCAGCACCCGCGCTGACCGGCTCGTTGAACACCAGCACCACCGACGACGGTGACTCCGTCACCGCGGCGTCGGCACCCGGCGTGGTGAACAGCAGCGTCGGGTGCGCCGAGGCCGGCTCCGCGGGGGCCGACAGGCTGAGGCATGCCGCCGCGAGCACGGTAACCACGGCGCGCCGCATGGCCACCGCGAGCGACTGCGCCATCACCCCGCGCCTCCTCGACGTCGACGAAACCCGGGCAAGGGGTGCCCATCGAGTGTCCACATCGGTCACGGCCCCGGGCGCTCAGCGCGACGGCGCGCAGCCGCCGATCACCGCCTCACGCGCACCGAAGCCCGGCCGCCACACGAACTACTAGTCTAGATAGTGCTAGCTGCTTCAACGGTCGGACCCATCGCCGGATGGTGCGGCATAGGGTAGCCGCAGTCGCCTGAGGGTGAGGGCGTTGACGGCGACGATGAGGCTCGACCCGGACATCGACAACGCGGCGATCTCGGGGCGCAGCACCAGCCCGAATGCCGGTTCGAAGACGCCGGCGGCGATGGGAAGTGCGATCGTGTTGTAGCCGATGGCCCAGGCGAGGTTCTGCCGCATCTTGCGCAGCGTGCCGCGGCCGATGGCCAGCGCGGTGGGCACGTCGAGCGGGTCGGAGCGCATCAGCACCACGTCGGCGGTCTCGATGGCGACGTCGGTGCCGGCGCCGATGGCGATGCCGAGGTCGGCCTGGGCGAGCGCGGGTGCGTCGTTGACGCCGTCGCCGACCATGGCGACCCGCCGGCCGCCGCGCTGCAGTTCGGCGATCCTGGCGGCCTTGTCCCCGGGCAGCACCTCGGCGATCACCGTGTCGATCCCGAGCTGGTCGGC
>Ga0210378_10000655_pt1 | contig 17899 bp, 16 predicted proteins | sample PLM1_60_b1redo_FD_155465 | JGI IMG/M metagenome (GOLD analysis project Ga0210378, IMG submission 155465) | Groundwater sediment microbial communities from an aquifer in East River, Colorado, USA - PLM1_60_b1 redo | ecosystem: Environmental > Terrestrial > Soil > Riparian zone | place: USA: East...
TCGAAGGCGGCCGCGGTCGACCAGCCGTCGATCAAGGGCCCGTACGACGTCGGCGAGTACAAGTTCATCGCCGAGCGCACCGACAAGCGCGTGAAGATCCCCTTCACGGGCCCGTACACGATGGTCGACTGGTCGTACGACGAGCACTACGGCCGGACCGGCGCTCTGGGCGCCACCGCCGAGCAGCGGGCCGACGCGCGTCGCCGCTTCCTGCTCGACGTGGCCGAGCACGTGATCAGGCCGAACGCCGCCGCGGTCGTCGAGGCCGGCTGCGACTGGATCCAGATCGACGAGCCGGCGCTGACGACCCGTCCGGACGAGGTCAAGTTCGGCGTCGAGGCGTTCAACAAGTCGGTCGAGGGAATTCCCTCGCAGCGGCGGAGCCTGCACGTCTGCTTCTCGGACTACTCGCTGCTCTATCCACACGTTCTCGAGCTCGACGACTGCTTCGAGCTGCAGCTCGAGTTCGCCCAGCGCGACTCGCGCGAGACGGGCACGAGCCGCGAGGAGCGGCCCGGCTACGAGCCGCTCGACCATTTCAAGGAGCACGGCGGACCCGACGTGGGCCTCGGCGTCCTCGACATCCATTCCGACTTCATCGAGACCCCGGAGCTGGTGCGAGACCGCGTCATCTATGCGGCGGAGCTGCTCGGCCCCGAGCGCGTGCAGGTGAACCCGGACTGCGGTCTCAGGACGCGGAGCTGGGACGTCGCGTTCGAAAAGCTGCGGAACATGGTCGAGGGCACGCGGCTCGCCGAGGAGGCGCTCAACCGAGCGCACGCAGGAGCCCGCTGAACCGAGCCGAACCAGCCGCTTAGTCGGGTACCATCCGGCGCGGCGAACGCCAATTGAGCGTTCGCGTTTTCGTATGCGAACCACGCTGAAGCGAGGAGTAGGCCGCGCCGCCGCCGTCAACGGGAACGGCCGTGCCGTCCTTCCTCCCGGCGTGCTCACGCCGGTCTCGCGCTACCGCCAGCCGGAGCGCGCGCGCAGCATCTGGGGCTCGCTCGCCAGGATCTTCCTGCTGACGATAGCGATCAGCTCGAGCGCCGTCTTCGGGGCTGCCGGAGGCGTCTACCTCGAAGCGCTCGCCGCCGTCGAGGATCTGGCGCCGAAGGAGCAGGTCAAGCTCGCGCTCGACCAGCTCGACCTACCGCCCGTGAACGCGCCGGCCAATGCGCTCGTCATCGGCTACGACCACCGGCCGGAGGACGGAACGGCGCCCTCACGCTCGGACACCGTCATGCTCTTGCGCGCCGATCCCCAGGGGGACACGATCTCGATGCTCTCATTCCCCCGCGATCTGATCGTCGATGTGCGCTGCCCGAACGGAGGCCGCTCGCGGGCCCGGATCAACGCCGCCTACTCGTTCTGCCAGGTGGAGGGAACCGTCGAGACGGTAAAGGGGCTGACAGGCCTTCCGATCCACTACATCATCACGGTCAACTTCGAAGGCTTCCGCAAGGTCGTCGACCGCCTGAACGGCGTGTGGATCGACGTCGACCGCCGCTACCTCAACGACAACAAGGACGGCGGCGACAGTTACGCCGAGATCAACCTCTGGCCCGGCTACCAGCGATTGAAGGGCTGGCAGGCGCTGGACTACGTGCGCTTTCGCCACACCGATTCCGACCTATATCGAGTCGCTCGTCAGCAGAACTTCGTCAAGGCCGTCAAGCAGGCGGTCAACGCGTCATACAAGCCGCGGAGCGTCCCGAAGCTCGTGGGCGCCATGCGGAACAACGTCGAGGTCGGCCAGTCCAGCGGCGAGGTCTCGCTGTCGACGCTCGGCTCGTACGCCCTCTTCGTCTACGGCTTGGAGTCCGGTCATTTCCACCAGGTCAAGATCGGAGGCCTCACCGGGGCGGCGGAGCTCACGACCGACCCGTCCAACATCACGGCGGCGGTGACGGAATTCACGAAGCCGGACGTGGATGCGCCCGAGAAGGCCACTGCGGTAGCTCTGCGGAGACGTGCGCGGCTGAAAGGCGGCCTCAGCCCGCGCAACGTGAGCGTCGTCGCCCTGAACGGGAACGGCGTGCCGGGAGCGGCTGCCAATGCGAACTATCAACTGGGCCAGCGCGGCTACCGAGTGTTTGCGCCACCGGAGGGTCTCTCGGCTGACGCGCCAAAGCGCGTCTTCAGGACCCAGGTCTACTTCACGTCCAAGCGGGGCGCCCGGCTCGCGGCCGTCCGGGTCGGGAACCTCTTCGGCTCGGTCGACGTGAAGGCGTTGCCGATTCGCAACCACAAGCTCGTCACTCTGGCGAACGGGGCCATGGTCACCATCGTTCTGGGACAAAACTTCAAGGGCACTCTGGCGCCGGCGCCGGTCGACCGGACACCCCCGCGCAGAGAGCCGGAGGTCCGCGTGGCGACATCGGAGACCATGCCGGTCGTCCGTGAGGCCGCGAAGTCGAAACCGGGCTTCCCGCTGCAGGTGCCGACCGTCATCGAGCGCTCGTCGAGCGTCGACCGAGAAGTCCCGCAGCGCGTCTACAAGATCGGCAAGCGGCGCGCGCTCCGCCTGACCTTCCGCACGGGCAGCAACGAGTACTGGGGCATCCAGCAGACCGACTGGGAGGACGCACCGATCCTCAAGGACGCGAACGACACGCAGGTGCTCAAGCGTCGCCAGTACCGCCTCTACTACAACGGGCCGGACCTGCACATGGTCGTCCTCACCTGGCGCGGCACCACCTACTGGGTCGTCAACACGGTGCTCGACACGCTCTCGAACGAGACGATGCTGGAGATCGCGAAGGGCCTCCGGCCCTTCAAAAAGTAGAGTCAGCGGCATGAATGAGAAGCCCGCGATCGGGATCTTCGGCGCGGGGTGGGTCGGCCTCGTGACAGGCGCCTGCTTCGCCGACCTCGGCCACCGGGTTGTCATTCGCGACGTCGTCGAGGAGCGGATCGAGCTCTTGAACGCTGGTCGGCTCCCTTTCCACGAGGCCGACCTGCCGGAGGTGATCGAGCGCAACCGCGAGCGCCTCACCTTCACGCTGGACCCGGAGGAGCTGACGAGCGCGACCGATCTCTTCTTCGCCTGCGTCGACACTCCGCCGACCCCCTCGGGCGACGCCGACCTCTCATCCGTGTGGTCGGTGATCGACGACATGGGCGACCCGGGCGAAGGGACACTCGTCATGAAGAGCACCGTGCCGGTCGGCACCGGGGAGCGGATTCGCGCCAATCTGGACGGGCGGGGGCTCCAGCATGTCGGCTATGTCTCGAACCCGGAGTTCCTCGCCGAAGGCCGCGCCGTCCGTGACTTCATGAGCCCGGACCGGGTCGTGATCGGCGCCTTCGAGGAGGAGCACGGCGACCGCGTCTCGGCGCTCTACGAGGACTTCGACGCGCCGATCGTGCGGACGAGCGTGCCCTCCGCCGAGATGGTGAAGCTCGCAGCCAACGCGTTCCTGGCCACGAGGATCTCCTTCATCAACGAGATCGCAAACGTCTGCGAGGCGGTGGGCGCCGACGTCGAGGACGTGGCGAAGGGCGTGGGGCTCGACCACCGTCTCGGCCCGCACTTCCTGCGTGCTGGGATCGGGTTCGGAGGCTCTTGTTTCCCCAAGGACGTGTCCTTTTTGAAGCTGCTGGCCGGGAACAGTGGCTACCACTTCCAGCTCGTCAACGCGGTCATCGAGGTGAACGAGCTGCAGAAGCGCCGCGTCGTCCAGAAGCTGAAAGACCACCTCGGGAGCCTGCGTGGCAAGAAGATCGCCCTGCTCGGTCTCTCGTTCAAGCCGGACACGGACGACATGCGCGAGGCGCCGTCGATCGTGCTCGCCTCGCGGCTACAAGCCGAGGGTGCGGACGTGACCGCGTGGGACCCGCTGGTCAAAGGTCATCCGTCCCTGGACGGCGTGGTCGTCCACGAGACCGTGCTCGACGCGGTTCGCGGCGCCGACGCGGCGGTGATCGTCACCGAGTGGCGGGAGCTCGCCTCGTTGGCGTCCAAGGAGGTTCATGAGGCGATGCAAAACGCACTCATCGTCGACGGGCGCAACCTGCTCGACCCGCAGGCGACCCGAGACGCCGGCTTCGAGTACGAGGGCATCGGCCGCTCCTGATGGAGGCGATCCTGCTCGCTGGCGGGAAGGCCGAGCGTCTCGGCGATGCGGCCGGCGGACGCCCGAAGGCGCTCGTCCAGATCGGCGGCCGGCCACTGGCTGCCTACCAGGTCGAGCAGCTCGCGGCTGCCGGCGTCACCAGGGTGATCGTCAGTTGCGCCGCCGGGCAGGAAGAGGTCTTCGAGCGCGAGCTATGTGGGCTCGGGCCCGAGGTCGTCGCCGTCGGGGAGCCGGAGCCCCTCGGTCGTGGGGGAGGCGTTCGCTTCGCGGCTCAGGCTCGTAAAGAGGCCGGCGCCGTTTACGTCTTGAACGGCGACGAGCTGATCGACGTCGCGCTCGTTGCCCTTGCTGACGCTCACCGCGGGCACGGCGGCGCCGCGACGATCGTCGTCGCTCCGCTACCGGTCGGCTTCGGCGTTGTCGAGCTGGACGGCAACGATCGCGTGCACGGGTTCGACGAGACGCCGGAGCTCCCGTACTGGGCGAACGCCGGCGTGTACGTGCTCGAAGAGGAGGCCCTCGAGCGGTTCCCCGAGAAGGGCGACCACGAGCGCACGACGTTTCCCGAGCTGGCCGCGGAGGGTCGCCTCTTCGCGTATCGCCACGAGGGCGTCTGGCTGACGGTCAACACGCCGAAAGACCTGCGCGTGGCCGATGATCACGTCCGCGCGAACCCCGACTGGCTCCGATGAGTGACCACCTCAACTTTCCCAACCTCGGCCTGCTCGAGCCCTTTGCCGTGGAGCCGGCGAAGGTCGACAAGCCCTGGGGCTACGAGCTCATCTGGGCCGAGACCGACGACTATGTCGGCAAGATCCTGTTCGTGAAGGCGGGCGAGTCCCTGAGCCTCCAGTTCCACCGGCAGAAGGACGAATCGTGGCTCGTGTACTCGGGCCGCGCCCGGATCGAGATGGCCGCCGTAGGAGAGAAGCTCCCGGAGGCGGAAGTCGTCGGCGCGGGGGCCGCGCTCCGGATCAAGCCCGGGACCGTCCACCGCGTCACCGGGGTCGAGGACACGACGATCATCGAGGTGTCCACACCATTTCTCGACGACGTCGTTCGGCTCGAGGATCGTTACGGGCGCGCGCCTGAGGGCTAGAGCGTCAACATTGACATAGGTGTGTTAAGGTTCTGCCGTGGAGGGAATCACGGTCGGAGCGGCGGCAACGCGAACGGGATGGTCGGCCAGGATGCTTCGCTACCTGGAGGCTTCCGGGCTCGTCGTTCCCACGCGAACGAAGTCCGGCTATCGCACGTATGGCCTCCGTGAGCTGAACCAGCTCCGGTCACTGCGCGAGTTGCGGGCGCGCTTCGCCGTCGACATCAGCGACCTCGCGTTCGCAGCTCGACTTCGTGGCGAGCCCGACCTCCGGGCCGCGATCGACACGTGGCTCCACGGAAGCGGCGTCGACGCGCTCGACTGGGAGCAGCGAAAACACGAACGGTTGCTCGCCGCATGACATCTACACTCCCCCGATCCAAGAGAGAAGAGGGCCAATGGCTACGACACGCAGATACGACGTAAAGGATCTCGCGCTCGCCGAAGAAGGCGTGAGGCGCATCGAGTGGGCCGATCAGAACATGCCTGTGCTGGCGGCCATCCGTGACCGCTTCGAGAGCGAGCAGCCGCTGGCCGGGTTCCGCATCGCTGCCTGCCTGCACGTCACGACCGAGACGGCGAACCTTGCGCGCACGCTGAAGGCCGGCGGCGCCGATGTCGTGCTCTGCGCGTCCAACCCACTGTCCACGCAGGACGAGACCGCGGCCGCGCTGGTCGAGGAATACGACGTCTCGGTCTTCGCGATCAAGGGCGAGGACAACGACACGTACTATCAGCACATCGAGGCCGCGGTCGACCACAAGCCGCAGATCACGATGGACGACGGCGCCGACGTGATCGGCGTCCTCCACGCTCACCGCCGCGAGCAGCTGGGCGACGTGATCGGCGGCACCGAGGAGACGACGACGGGTGTCATCCGCCTCAAGGCGCTCGAGCGCGACGGCGCGCTCGGCTTCCCGATCATCGCCGTCAACGAGGCGAAGACGAAGCACCTCTTCGACAACCGCTACGGCACTGGCCAGTCGACGATCGACGGGATCATCCGAGCCACGAACAAGCTCCTCGCCGGCAGCAAGGTCGTCATCGCCGCGTACGGCTGGTGCGGTCGAGGGGTCGCCAACCGCGCGCGCGGCATGGGCGCACATGTGATCGTGACCGAGGTCGACCCGCTGAAGGCGATCGAGGCTGTCATGGACGGCTTCGAGGTGCTGACCATGGAGCGTGCCGCTGAGATCGGCGACATCTTCGTGACCGCCACCGGCAACAAGGGCGTCATCCGCGCGGAGCACATGGAGCGCATGAAGGACGGCGCGATCCTCGCCAACACTGGGCACTTCAACGTCGAGATCGATATCCCGGCGCTGCGCTCGATGGCTACGGAGACGCGTGAGGCCCGGAACCTCGTCGACGAGTTCACGCTCGAAGACGGCCGGAAGCTCTACCTGTTGGCCGACGGCCGCCTGGTCAACCTTGCGGTCGCTGAGGGGCACCCGGCGCAGGTCATGGACATGTCCTTCGCCAACCAGGCTCTCTCGGCCGAGTTCATCGTCAGCAACGCCGCATCGCTAGAGCGCAAGGTCTATGACGTGCCCGAGGACATCGACACCGAGATCGCCCGCCTGAAGCTGGAGACGATGGGCGTCGACATCGACAAGCTCTCCGAGGACCAGGAGAAATACCTGGCCTCCTGGGACGAGGGCACGTAGTCCCCTGAAGGCCCTCGTCCTGGCGGCGGGATACGCGACCCGTCTCCGCCCGCTCACAGACGACTTTCCGAAGATGCTGCTGCCACTTGCCGGGCGGCCGATGCTCGACTACCTTCTGGACCGCGTGCGCGAGGTAAAAGAGCTCGACGGGATCCATCTGATCACGAACTCCCGCTTCGCGCCGATCTTCGCGGACTGGGCGCCGGAGGACGTGACCGTGCACGACGACGGCACGACCTCGAACGACGACCGGCTAGGGGCGATCGGTGACATGCGCTTCGCCGTCGCGCGCGCCGTGCTGCATGGCGAGGACGTGCTCGTCGTGGCGGGGGACAACCTGATCGGTTACTCGGTGCCCGACTTCGTTGCCTTCTGGCGGGAGACGGGGGGTAGCGCCGTGGCGCTGTACCAGAGCCCCGACCGTGAGCTGATCAAGCAGTACGGTGTCGTGGAGCTGGACGACGACGATCGCATCATCTCCTTCGAGGAGAAGCCGGCGGAACCGCAGACCGACCTGGCGGCGACGGCGGCGTATCTCTACGCGCCGGAGCACTTGGCCCTGCTCGACGACTACCTCGCCGAGGGAAACTCACCCGACGCTCCCGGCAACTTCGTCGCGTGGCTCTACTCGCGCGAGCCGGTCTACGGCTACCGCTTCAGCGGCGAGTGGCTCGACATCGGCGACCACGAGCAGCTGCTCGAAGCGGACAACCGAATGCGCGAGCGCGCCGGGTTGCCCCGACGCGCTCGCTACACGCCCTAGTAGGAATCAGAGGATGGGCGCGGGGAGAGAAGCCGGGCCATCGCTCAGCCCTGGCTCTGGGTGGGGGAAACGTCCGTCCCGGTTTCCATCGCGGAACTTGAACCGGAGCTGGCCGTTGTTGACGAAGTCGGCCAGCTGCTCTCGCTGGCCCTGCTTCATCTCGTCGGCCTGAGCCTTCGTCAGCTTGCCGTCCTTGACCGCCTGGTCGATCTTCTTGTTTGCGTCCTCGACCAAAGCGTCGACGAGGCCGTCGACCGACTTGTCACGGGCCTTGGCGACCTGCGCCAGCGTCTTGCCGCTGTTCAGCTGTGTGCGGAGCTGCGCCTCGGTCAGGCCGAGGTACGACGCAGCCGCGTCGAGACCGTGCAGGTGGAAGCCTGGCCCGTGGCCGAACTTGCCGAACCCGCGGTGCGGGCCTCCGAACAGCGGTACCTCACCGGAGTTGATCCGGGCCTTCATGGCATCGCCTTCGGCCTTCGTGATCCGTCCGGCCTTGACGGCGGCGTCGACCCGGTTCGACAACGCCTTCGTCAGCGCCGCGGTCAACTCACTTGGCTGAACCCCGAGCTGCTGGGCGGCATCGTTGACGACTGCCTGGCTCTCCGCCTTCGGAGAGGTGGCCTTGGTCGCCGCGATGGCGCCGCCGGTGACTGCGACCGCGAGGGCCGCGACGCCTGCGACGATGACCTTACGCTTGAGTAATCCGTTCATCGGCGGTGCTCCTTTGGTTGCTCGTTGACGTTCTCAGGAAAACAGCCCCGCGTGAGAACGTCCTAAGACGCTTCTAAGAAGTCGTTAAGAAGCGAAACTGACTCGCATGAGCGTGCCGCCGCCTTCGGCGCGCTCGGCGACGACACGGCCCCCGTGGGCCTCCGCGACCTGGCGCACGATCGCGAGCCCGAGGCCCGAGCCCGGAAGCCCGCGTGCGCCCGGCGCGCGGTAGAAGCGGTCGAACACCTTCGGCAGGTCGTCCTCGTCGATTCCCGGCCCATGGTCGCGGACGACGACCTCCCCGTCGGCGACCTTGATCTCGACCCGGCCGCCCTTCGGGCTCCACTTGGCTGCGTTGTCGAGCAGGTTCCAGACCGCACGTTCGATCGTCGAGGGCGCGCCGTGCACGGTTGTCTCGTCGAGCTGCGCGTCGAACTCGACGTGAGGGGCGTTTCGTCGTGCGCGGTCGAGCAGGTCGGCGACGAGCAGGTCGAGCCGCACCTCTTCCATCTCCGGCGGCTGCGCGTCGCCGCGGGCGAGCTCGACGAGCTCCGTGATCAGCGAGGTCATCTCTGTCAATTCGGCGACGACGTCGTGGAGGAGCTGCTCCCGGTCTCCGGGCTTCATCGACTGGTCGCGTGCGAGCACCTCGATGTTCGTGCGGAGGCTCGTCAGCGGAGTGCGCAGCTCGTGCGACGCGTCCGAGACGAGCTGGCGCTGCCTCCGGTTGGATTCCTCCAGTGCGCCGAGCATAGTGTTGAAGCTTTCGGCCAGCCGGCCGAGCTCGTCCTGGCCGCCCGACTCGATGCGCTCCGACAGGTCGCCCGTCTCGGTCACGCTCTCCGTCGCAGTCGTCAGTCGGCGCACGGGAGCAAGGGCGGCGCGGGAAACGAGCAGGCCCAACGCTGCGGCCACAGCGATTCCCCCGGCGGCGATGATGATCAGGAACAGGCGGATCCGATCGAGCGTGTGGTCGACCTCGCTCAGTGGGCGCGCGACCTGGATCGCATAACCGCGCACGTACGGGAATGTCAACACGCGCACGTGCGTCCCGTCGACGCGCGCGTCCATCAGGAAGCCGTCGCGATTTCCCCTCGCCACCTCGCGGACGCTGTCGTTGACCGGGAGAGCAGCGGTCGCCCCGGGCGGGCGAAGGGTCTCCCCGTCTTCACGGACGAGCTGCGGGTAGCCGCCCGCCTCCCCCAGCGGCGGGCCGGGGCCGCCGAAGACGGCGTCGATCGGTCGATGTGAGATCTCGTCGGCGCGCTCCTGGAGCGCGTCGTCGACGGTGCCACGGAGCTGGTCGCGCACGACGACGTAGGTCGTCACCGAGGCCAGCACGACCGCGAGTGCCACCGCCGCAGCGGCCACGAGGGCGAGTCGTGTGCGAAAGCTCATGACTCGCGGAGCGCGTAGCCGACGCCGCGCACCGTTTGGAGCAGTCGCGTCTTGTCGCCGGCCTCTGTCTTGCGCCGCAGATAGCCCATGTAGACGTCGAGTGAGTTCGACGAGTGGCCGAAGTCGTAGCCCCAGACGCGCTCGAAGATAACGGAGCGCGTCAGCACCTGCTTCGGGTTGCGCAGGAAGAGCTCGAGCAGCGAGAACTCGGTGCGCGTGAGCTCGATCGGGTCGCCGCCGCGGGTGACCCCCCATGTCGCCGGGTCGAGCTCGAGGTCGGCGAAGCGGAGGACGGCGTCGCCACCCTCCGACGAACGGCGAAGCAGCGCGCGCACACGGGCGAGCAGCTCTTCGAGCGCAAACGGCTTGACGAGGTAGTCGTCGGCGCCCGCGTCCAGACCGGCTACCCGGTCGGCGACCTCGTCGCGGGCGGTCAGCATCAGCACCGGTATCCCGTTGCCGGCGCTGCGGAGCCGGCGGCAGACCTCGAGCCCGTCGATGCCCGGCATCAGCACGTCGAGCACGACCGCGTCGGCAGCGGCCTCGTCACTCAGGCGGTGCAGCGCCTCGGAGCCGTCTGCTGCGAGCTCGACGGAATACCCCTCGAGCGTGAGCGCGCGGCGCAACGCCTCCCGGACCGGCGCTTCGTCGTCGACAACAAGTACTTGCATAGGGCCATTGTTGCCGCCCTTCGTGAGAGAAGGGTAAGAGCCGGGCTCTTAGGAATTTCTTATTCGAATCTCAGCGCGGACTTAGGTGGAACTGCTCTCATGGCGATACGACAATCAGGGTAAGGAGAAAATTGATGTTGAGATACAAGCCAATCGCGGTCGTCCTGGCGGCCGTCGCAGCAGGAAGCGGGCTCGGCGCCGGCGTTTACGCGGCGCTCGACCCTGGCACCACGCGAACTGTGATCCGTGAGACCGCTGCAGAGCCGGTCGCGGCGACTTCGACGACCAGCTCCATCAACGCCGTCTGGCGCACAGCACGCGACTCGGTGGTGGAGATCACGGTCGCGGGAGCTAGCGCGGAGACGCCGTTCGGCGGCTCCGAGCAGCAGCGCGGCCAGGGGTCGGGCTTCGTCTTCGACGACCAAGGCCACGTGGTCACGAACCAGCACGTTGTCGCCGACGCCCAGTCGCTGACCGTGACGATGCGGGACGGCAGTCGTTACGACGCCAAGGTCGTCGGCAGTGACCCCTCCACTGATCTCGCCGTGATCAAGGTTGACGCTCCAGCCTCAAAGCTGAAGCCGCTCGAGCTTGGCGACTCTGGCTCGGTCCGCGTGGGCGACACCGTGGTCGCAATTGGCAGCCCGTTCGGGCTCGAAGGTACGGTGACCGCCGGGATCGTCAGCGCACTCGACAGGGAGATCTCGGCCACGAACAACTTCGCGATCGACAACACGATCCAGACCGACGCTGCGATCAACCACGGCAACTCCGGCGGCCCACTCCTGAACCTCAAGGGTGAGGTCATCGGCGTCAATGCCCAGATCCGTAGCGAGTCCGGCGGCAACGATGGCGTTGGATTCGCAATTCCCTCGAACACCGTCAAGGAGATCGCAAGCAGGCTGATCAGTGGCGGCAAGGTCGAGCACGCGTACCTCGGCGTCGCCACTGCGACGATCGACTCTGCAGCTGCCGACACGCTCGACATGCCACGCGGCGCGATGGTCACCAAGGTGAACGTAGGGACGCCGGCCGCCAAGGCCGGTCTGAAAGCCGCGACCGGTGAGCGCACCGTCCAGGGTGAGATTTACCCGACCGGCGGTGACGTCATCTCTGCCGTCGACGGCGAGGCTGTCGACGGCGCCGACGCACTTCGCCGGGTGATCGACTCCCATCGACCCGGCGACACCGTGCTCCTGACCGTGGTTCGAAACGGCGACTCGCGCACGGTCGAAGTCAAGCTCGACAAGCGCCCCTTGTCCTAGGCGCGCAACCCGGTGCGAAGGCGTCACATTCGCGTGACGCCTTCGCACTTACCCTCTTGCTCGGGTGCGTGCAGAGGTGTCGGTACTGCTCGATCTGCTGCTGCCAACGCGCTGCGTGATCTGCGCGGCGACGGGCGACGATCTCTGCGATTCGTGCCGGGCCGGGCTGACGAGACTCCGTGCTCCTCGGTGCGATCGGTGCGGAGCCCCTACCGCCTGGCCTGTGCCACGTTGCAAGGAATGCGGCGGACGTCGGCTGGCCTTTGCGCACGCCCGAGCCGCCGTCGCGTATGACGACGGCGCGCGGCTACTGGTGGCCGCGTGGAAGGAACGCGGGCTGCGCACTCTCGCCGCCCTCGCCGCGGAGCTCGTCTGTGAGACCGTGCGCCGACCGCCGGTCTACACGCTGACCTTCGTGCCCGCCGACCCCGATCGGCGCCTGCAGCGCGGTCACAACCCCGCCGCGAACCTCGCGGACGAGCTGGGAGACCGGTGGGAGCTGCCATCGCCCAGCCTGCTCGAGCGCGCGGCCGGGATCCGGCCCCAGCGGGGCCTCCCGCTGGCCGAGCGGCGGCGCAACGTGAAGGGCGCGTTCAGGGTGACGGAACGTCCGCCCACGAAGCTCGCACTGATCGACGACGTCTACACGACGGGGGCCACTGTCTCCGCCGCGGCCACGGCGCTCCGCAAGGCAGGCGCGCGGCACGTGGAGGTGGTCACCTTCGCGAGGGCCGTGCGCTAAGGAAGCTTGCGCACGCCTTCCAGGTAGGCGGTCACCTGGTCGTCAACCTTCTGGGGGTAGTCGTAGCCGAGCGCCTCGCCCACCTCTCTCGCGACGCGCCGGAACAGCGCCATAGTGCGAAGGAGCGCGGCCCAGTTCTCCTCGCTTCCCGGCCCCACGTACGTGCTCTCGAGCTCCGACCACGTGCCCGCCGGCAGCAACTGCTTCAGGCCACGTCCGAGCACTCCCGGCTTGACGGACCAGTCGTGCTCGATCTCGATCCTCCACTCGAGCATCAGGCGCAGCGTCTCGAGCTTGAGGTCCCGCTCGAGGACGAACCTGGCGATCACGAGCTCGTCACGCCACAAGCTCTTGGCGACGTACGTCGAGCTCCACCAGAACTCCTCGACGAGGTCGCGATATTCCAACTCGGTCGGCTTGGCCGGGATATGCGCCCTGTAGGTGGGTGCGCCCCAGCCCGACGTGCGCCCGTCCTTGTCGAGCAAGACCCTGTAGCCGACGTCGAGCATCTCCGGGAGCGCGGGCTCCTGGGCGACCCGCTCGAGCAGCGTGTCCGGCCAGATCGTGTAATCGATCTTGGCCCCGTCTTGATAGACGATGCCCCGGAAGTGCGTCACCAGGCCGAAAACCTCGCTCTGGTCACCCCAGCGAACCATCGGATCGCCGTAACCGGCCTCCCAGGCACGGTCCTGCGCGAACCCGCCCGCGTCCGTGACGGCGAGGATCAGGTCGTAGTCCGACAGGACGTCAACGGCCGCGTCCGGCTTCGCACGGGAGCTTGTGAGGATCATCGCCTGCACCGAAGGCTGCGCCTCTCCCCAGGCCACCAACCGCGCGAGGACCTCGGGCTCTTGCATCGGCCGCGGAGCCTAACCGTCAGCTAGATTCCTCTCCCCATGCAACTTCAGGTCAAGGGCCGGAACGTCGAGATCAGCGACCAGATCCGGAGCTATGCGGAAGAGAAGCTGGGCAAGCTCGACAAGCTCGTGAAGGACCCCACGCGCATCGAGCTCGAGCTGCTCGTCGAGAAGAACCCGTCCATCTCGGACAACCATGTCGCCGAGGCCACCGTCTGGACGAAAGGCCCCGTCCTCCGCGCCCGCGAGTCCTCCGCGGACATGAAGGCCTCGATCGACCAGCTCGTCGAGAAGCTCGAGCGCCAGGTCAAGCGTTACAGCGACAAACGCCGGCGCGGCCGGCACCCACACGGAAACTCGCATCCCGTCGAGGAGGGACCCATGATTCCCACCGATTCGGAGACAGAGCCGACGATCGTCAAGACCAAGCAGTTCGCGATCAAGCCGATGAGCCCCGAGGAAGCCGTCCTCCAGATGGATCTGATCGGCCACGATTTCTTCGTTTTCAAGAACGCCGAGACCGATGAGATCAACGTCGTCTACCGACGGCGCGACGGCAATTACGGCCTGATTGAGCCTCAGCAATAGTGGGCTTCTTGCGGCGCGACGAGCCGCTGCACGAGAAGCTGGCCCGGGAGGGAGGGCTCGACTTCCCGCGGGCCACGCAGGACCTCGCCGGCCCACTCGACCCAGAGCACCCGTTGCAGCAGATCGCGGGCATCCACGGAGTTCCACGCCCGCGCGAGTGGGACGCCGTCGCGAGTGCTGACTCGCCGGGCGTCCCCGGCGACGAGCTCGAGTTCGTCGTGCTGGACGACGGGACGCTGATCGTGGACGACGAGGTTCCCGACGGTGTGCTGACGCCGCTCGCCGATGCGCTCGAGGTCTCGATCCAGCCGCCCTACCATGCGTACGCGCGTCGCCGGGAACAGGATGTCTGGGCTGCCGCGGCCTTTGTGGTCAACGTCGTCGAGGTCCCGGAGGAGCTGCCGGGCGACACGGTCAGCATCGTCGTTCAGGACGGGGAGCGCACGGCTCTCGTCGGCGAGCAGCGCCACAGCGACCGGATCCAGAGCCTGGAGCAGTACGCGGAGACCGATTTCGAGGCCTATGTCCTGGAGGCGACTCGCCTCGACGGCGCACTCTGGGAGGTCACGGTAACGCCGTTGTAAGCCGATACCCTAGGGCGATGGCAACGGAGCAGTTTGGACGGCTGGAAAAGGCTCTTCGCTTCGGCGAAGGACGGCGCCTGAAGCGCCTCCGAGAGCAGGCGGAGTACATCAGCACGCTCGAGCCCGACTTCGAAAAGCTCTCCGACGAGGCGCTCGCCGCCAAGACGCCCGAATTCAAGCAGCGCGTCGCCAACGGCGAGCCACTGGAAGAGATCCTCTTCGAGGCCTACGCCGCAGCCCGCGAGGCTGCCAAGCGTGGTCTCGGCCAACGCCCCTTCGACGTGCAGTTGATGGGCGCCATCGTCCTCCACGAGGGCGACATCGCCGAGATGAGAACGGGAGAGGGCAAGACGCTCGTCGCCACGATGCCCCTCTACCTGAACTCGCTCACGGGCGAGAACGTCCACCTCGTGACTGTCAACGACTACCTGGCCAAGCGCGACCCGGAATGGATGAAGCCGGTGTACGACAAGCTCGGCACCTCCGTCGGCTACATCCAGAACATGATGCCGTTCTCGCAGCGCAAGGAGGCCTACGCGGGCGAGATCACGTACGGCACCAACGCCGAGTTCGGCTTCGACTACCTGCGCGACAACATGGCCGTCTCGCTCGACGGAACTGTCCAGCGCAGCCACCCGTACGCGATCGTGGACGAGGTCGACTCGATCCTGATCGACGAGGCGCGCACGCCGCTGATCATCTCGGGCGAGCCGGAGGCGGCGGCGAAGGTGTACTACGACTTCGCCCGGATCGTGAAGCAGATGGAGGGCTTCGAGACCAAGGGCAAGGGCACGAAGGGCATAGACGAGACGGAGTCCTCGGGCGCCGACTACACGTACGACAAGAAGTTCAAGACCGTCTCACCGAGCCAGAGCGCCATCGACAAGATCGAGCGCGCGCTCAACATCGAGCAGCTCTACGACCCGCGAAACGGCCAGCTCGTCAACCACCTGATCCAGGCGCTCAAGGCACAGGCACTCTTCCACCGCGACGTCGACTACGTGATTCAGGACGGCGAGGTGAAGATCGTCGACGAGTTCACTGGCCGCATCATGGAAGGCCGGCGCTGGTCGGAGGGCTTGCACCAGGCGGTGGAGGCCAAGGAGGGCGTCGCCATCCAGGAGGAGAACGTGACCATGGCGACGATCACGCTCCAGAACTACTTCCGCCTGTACCAGAAGCTCGCAGGCATGACCGGTACGGCCAAGACCGAGGAGAAGGAGTTCGTCGAGATCTACAACCTCAGCGTGGCTGAGATCCCGACCAACGTCGACGTCGCCCGTTCCGACGAGAACGACTACATCTTCAAGACGAAGGAAGCCAAGTACGACGCGGTGATCGAGGACATCAAGGAGCGCCACGAGGACGGCCAGCCGGTGCTCGTCGGGTCGATCTCCGTCGAGGTCTCGGAGCACCTCTCGCAGCGGCTGACACGCGTGGGGATCCCGCACAACGTCCTGAACGCGAAGGAGCACGAGCGCGAGTCGGAGATCATCAAGGACGCCGGCGTCCCCGGCGCGGTCACGATCGCGACGAACATGGCCGGCCGCGGCGTCGACATCAAGCTCGGCGAGGGCGTGCGCGAGCTCGGCGGGCTCTACGTGCTCGGCACCGAGCGCCACGAGGCCCGGCGCATCGACAACCAGCTTCGCGGCCGCTCAGGCCGCCAGGGCGACCCCGGCGAGTCGCGGTTCTACCTCTCGGGCCAGGACGACCTCGTGCGCCTGTTCGCAGGCGACCGGATCCACGGGATCATGGAGCGCTTCGGCGTCCCGGACGATCAGCCGATGGAGTCGGGCATCCTCTCCAAGCAGGTCGAGAACGCGCAGAAGAAGGTCGAGGAGCAGAACTTCGTCGCGCGCAAGAACATCCTCAAGTACGACGACGTCCTCAACGTCCAGCGCGAGGTCATCTACGGCCAGCGCCGCAGGGTGCTCGAGGGCCAGGATCTGTCCGAGGAGATCGGCGCCTGGATCGACGAGGTGATCGAGGCGATCATTCTCCAGCACCAGCCGGTCGAGCTCGGCGAGGACTGGGACCTCGACAGCCTCGTCCAGATCATGACCGACCTGTACGGCACGGAGATCACCGTGGACGAGCTCCGCGAGGAGGGCGTGCACGCCGGCGCCGAGGAACTGACGAGCTACTTCCGTGAGGACGCGCACGAGGAGTACAAGCTCAAGGAAGAAGACGTCACGGCGGACGTGATGCGCGAAGTCGAGCGCTACGTCGTCCTGCAGGTCGTCGACACGCGCTGGCGCGAGCATCTCGAGAACATGGACTACCTCCGCGAGGGAGTTCACCTCCGCGCCTTCGCGCAGAAGGACCCGCTTGTCGAGTACCGCGCCGAGGGCCACAAGATGTTCGAGGAGCTCGGCAAGATCATCCACGAGGAAGTCGTGATGCTCCTCTTCCACGCGCAGATCGAGGCTGGAGACATCGACGAGCTGCAGCGCGACGACGAGGACTTGAACGGGCAGCCACTCGCCTACGAGCACGAGTCGCTGGCGGGGGCCGACGCGATCATGGCCGCAGGTGCCGGCGCCGCCGTGACCGCCGGGACGATCGGCGGCGGCGGAGGCGCAGTCGCCACGCAGCAACGAGTCGTCGACGACAAGGAGAAGGTCGGCCGCAACGATCCGTGCTGGTGCGGCTCCGGCAAGAAGTTCAAGAAATGCCACGGGGCGTAGCGGCGCCATGGCCGAGACCGCACCGCTGAAGGAACGATTGCAGGAGATCGGGGCCCAGCTCGACTGGGTCCGTGAGTACCTTTGACCCGGATGCGCTGACCGAGCGCGCCGCCGAGCTCGAGGCCCAGATGGGCGAGCCCGGCTTCTGGGACGACCAGCAAGGCGCAGCGGCGATCTCCACCGAGCACTCGCGCGTCGCCAAGCGGCTCGAGCGCTTCAAACGGCTCACGCGCGAGTACGAGGACGCGAAGGAGCTCCTCGCCATGGACGGCGACATGGCCGCCGAGATCCAGTCCTCGCTGGAGCCCCTCCAGCGCGAGCTGGCGCGGCTGCAAGAGGACGCTCTCTTCTCCGGCGAGTACGACGCGGGCGATGCCGTGGTCACGATCCAGGCGGGCACCGGTGGCACCGATGCGCAGGACTGGGCCGAGATCCTCCTCCGCATGTACCTGCGCTGGGCCGAGCAGCGTGGCTTCAAGACCGAGCTGCTGGAGGCGAGCCCCGGTGAGGAGGCGGGTCTTAAGTCGGCGACGTTGACGGCGTCCGGTGAGAACGCATACGGCGTCTTCAAGGCAGAGCGCGGCGTCCACCGGCTCGTCAGGCTCTCGCCGTTCGACAGTGCGCACCGGCGTCACACTTCCTTCGCGCAGGTGATCGCAGCGCCGCTCCTCTCCGACGACGTCGACATCGAGATCAACGACGACGACCTGCGCATCGACACCTACCGGGCCAGCGGCGCCGGCGGCCAGCACGTGAACAAGACCGACTCGGCGGTCCGGATCACG
>Ga0210378_10000656_pt1 | contig 17893 bp, 10 predicted proteins | sample PLM1_60_b1redo_FD_155465 | JGI IMG/M metagenome (GOLD analysis project Ga0210378, IMG submission 155465) | Groundwater sediment microbial communities from an aquifer in East River, Colorado, USA - PLM1_60_b1 redo | ecosystem: Environmental > Terrestrial > Soil > Riparian zone | place: USA: East...
AGCAGCCCGTCCTCGGCGTACTCCACGGGCGGGAAGGTCATCCGGTGGTCGAGGCGGAAAATGGGCATTGAGCGGGCCGGGCTCCGGGCACCCGGCCCCGATGGTAAGCCAGGTGCGCCCGCCATGCTTTGGCGGCAAGATGCGGAAGGAGGCCACGGCGGGGACAGGACCTGAGGGTGGACGCGCTGCCCGGGCCGCATCCGTTCCATCGACCTCACGCGACGACTCTACCGCGGATCGGCGTGCGTTAGGATCTCGCTGGCCGTGGTTAGCGGCCCGGGAGGTGGGCATGCGCGCGTTCGGATGGCGAAGGGCTGTGATCGTGGCGGGTCTGGCCGCGGTGGGAAGGCCGGCGACGGCGGCCCCTCCGGCCTCCGTCTACTACCCCGCCCCTCTCGACGCGTGGGAGCGCCGGGCCCCGGAAAACACGGGCCTGGACGCCGCCCGGCTACGAGAGGCGGTTGCCTTCGCGGTGGCGAGCGAAACGCGGGCGCCCCGCGACCTCGCCCTGGAGCACGCCCTGAGCTCGGGCAAGGAGCCCTACGACGACCCCGTCGGCCCCTTCAAGGAGCGGGGCCCGGCCACCGGGCTCGTGGTCCGTCACGGCTACGTCGTGGCGGAATGGGGCGAGCCGGCGCGGGTGGACATGACCTTCAGCGTCACCAAGAGCTTCCTCTCGGCGGTGGTCGGCGTGGGCCACGACCGTGGCCTCATCAAGGACGTGCGCGGCCGCGTGGCCGAGGACGTGCCGATCGAGCTCTTCCGCTCGGAGCACAACGCGAAGATCACGTGGGACGACCTGCTGCGGCAGACCAGCGACTGGGAAGGCACGCTGTGGGGGAAGCCGGATTGGGCCGATCGCCCGGAAGCCGACCTTGCGCAGTACGTGGCTCGCAAGCGCGACGAGCCGGGCACGGTCTACAAGTACAACGACGTGCGGGTGAACGTCCTCGCCCTCGCCGCGCTCCATGTCTGGCGCCGGCCGCTGCCGGAGGTCCTGAGGGAAGCCGTGATGGACCCCATCGGCGCCTCGCGCAGCTGGCGCTGGCACGGATACGAGAACTCCTGGGTGGAGCTCGACGGCGCCCGCGTGCAGTCGGTCAGCGGAGGCGGCCACTGGGGTGGGGGGATGTGGATCAGCGCCTGGGACCAGGCGCGCTTCGGCTACCTGACGCTGCGCGGGGGCCGGTGGCAGGACCGGCAGGTGCTCTCCGAGGCGTGGGTGAGGATGTCGCTCACGCCCACGGCGCCGCAGCCCGGCTACGGCTTCATGAACTGGTTCCTCAACACCGGGCGCAAGATGCTGCCGAGCGCGCCCGAGTCGAGCTTCGCGCACCTGGGCTCCGGCACCAACATGATCTACGTCGACCCGGACAACGACCTCGTGGTCGTCGCGCGCTGGATCGAACGGGGCGCCATGGACGGCCTCGTGCAGCGCGTCCTGGCCGCCGTGGAACGTCGCTGAGCGCGATGCCTTTCAACGCAGAGGACGCAGAGAACGCGCAGAGAGTGTAGGAACCTTCATCTACTTCTCTGCGAGCCTCTGCGAACTCTGCGTTGAAGGGCCTGCGTAGCTAGTCGTCCCTCTGTGAGGCGACGAATACCGCGGCCGTCCGGCCCGGCACGGTGAACGTCCCCGATGCGCGATGAAAGCGCGCGGTGCGCACGACATGGTCGGCCGAAGCGGCCTGCACCGGGTGCAGCCGTAGGCGCCGCCGGGCCAGCTCGGGTACCTCGAGGGTCTGCGTGCCCGGATCGGCGTTGAGGAGCACGACCACGAGCGCGTAGCGGTGGTCACTGCCGTCGTCGTCGTCGTCGTCGTGCCGGTCGCTCTCGTGCCGGTCCGTTTCCTCCTCATCGGCGAGGCCGAAGGCGATCAGCCCCGGCACCTGGCTGGGGCCCGTGTTGTAGAAGGTCAGCCGCTCCTGGACCTGCTTGGCGGTGCGCAGCCGGAAGAGCCGCGAGCTCTTGCGGATGGTGAGCACCTCGAGCAGGTGCGCGCGTGCGCGCAGGATGTCGTCGCGGACCGGCTCCAGAGCCGGGTTGCCGAGCAGCGGCTTCATCACCGGCCAGTTCGAATCGTTGTCCGCGGCAGGCGGCAGGCCCACGCCCCAGTTGTTACCGCGGGCCGTGTAGTCGATGCGGTTGAACCAGTCGCCGGAGTTGTAGCTGTTCCGGTCGAGCGACTTCGAGCGCAGCAGCTCCGCCCCGGCGTGGATGAACGGCACCCCCTGGCCGAAGGCGAGGAGGCTCAGGCCCAGGTTCTGCATGCGCACGCGAGCGTCCATGCGGGCGGCCGCGGGCGCCTTCAGCTGGATGGCGTCGAACAGCGTGTCGTTGTCGTGCGCCTCGACGTAGTTGATGACCTCCTGCGGGTCGGCGGTGTAGCCGGCGGCCTGCCCGTTGTAGTCGATGTCGCGGCCGCGAACGGTGTTACCGAAGCGGTCCTGGAAGGCGTAGTCCGCCAGGTTGCCGGCCAACCCGACCCGGATCCAGTCCATGTACCGAAGCAGGCGGTCCTTCTGGTCCTGGGGCGAGCCCTGGTCGGTGTCGTTGGGAGCGACGAGGAGGCCGGTGAGGAAACCCTGCTCCTGGATGCCGCTGAAGGGACCGCCTCCGCGCGCGCCGTCGCGGATTCGGTCGTTGAAGGTGCCGATGCCGGTCCCGGCCATGTTGCGCTGGATGGCATTCACGCCCCGCGCGCCGTTGGCCACCTCGCCGAAGTTCCAGCCTTCGCCGTACAGATATACCTTGGCGCCGTCGACTCCGTCCCGATGAAGCGTGAGCGCGTCGAGGGCCTGGCGGAGCTTCACCATGTTCCGCTTCATGTGATGGCCCATGAGGTCGAAGCGGAAGCCGTCCACCTTGTAGTGCTTCGCCCACGTCACCGCCGAGTCCACGAGCAGTTTCTCCATCATGTGGTGCTCGCTGGCGGTGTTCTCGCAGCAACTGCTCCGCTCCACCTCGCCTTCCGCGTTGAGCCGGTGGTAATAGCCGGGGACGATGCGGTCGAGCACCGACTTCGTGTTCTGGCCGGAGGCGGTGGTGTGGTTGTACACCACGTCCATCACGACCCGCAGGCCGAGGCGGCTGAGCCCCTGCACCATCTGGCGGAACTCGAGAATGCGATCGGCTCCATCCGGGTGGAAGGCGTAGCTGCCCTCGGGCACGGTGTAGTGCCAGGGGTCGTAGCCCCAGTTGTACGCGTCCGCGTTCGCGACGGCCATCACCGCCCGCTGCTGCTCCTCGGAATCCGGCGGGTAGCTAGCGAGGTCGCCCTCGGGATCCTTCCACTGCGACTTGTCCTCGTTGACCGAGGCGATGTCGAAGGCGGGCAGCAGGTGAACGTGCGTCAGGCCCGCCTGCGCCAAGGACCGCAGGTGACGGGTGCCGTGCGAATCCACCGTGAAGGCCCGGAATGTCCCGCGCAGCTCCTCCGGGACGGCCGGATCGCTGGCGCTGAAGTCGCGCACGTGCAGCTCGTAGAGCACGATGTCCTCCGGCGCGCGCAGCGGAGGCTTGTGGAGGCCTCGCCAGCCGGGCGGCATCCAGTCGCGCGAGTCGAGGTCGACGATCTGGCTGCGGCCGCTGTTCCGCGACAGGCTGAGCGAGTAGGGGTCCGTCACGCCATTGCGTTCCACCGTGCCGGTCGAGCGCACGTAGACCTCGACTTCGTAGTTGTAGAAGATGCCGGCCCACGCCCGGTGGCCGACAACGCTCCACACCCCGGTCGACGCGTCAAGTGTCATGTCGAGCACCGCATCGGGCGCCAGTGCGTCCGAAGTCGGGAACAGGTGCAGCTTCACCGAGCGGGCCGTGGGCGCCCAGAGCCGCAGGGTCGGCCGGCCGTCCGCAAACGTGACCCCGAGTGGACCGTCATAGGCAAAGAGGTCGTCGAGCACGCCGGGGATCTGAAGAGCCGTGGCGTCGATCGGCATGCCGCCGGCGTCGGCCGCGGAGACGGCCAGCTGGCCTCTCAGGGCGGCGGGCACATCCGCGAGGTTGCCGGCGGGCAACCGGAACGCCTTGTGTGCGGCCAGGTGCGGGAAGGCGGCCTTGAGCTCGGCCGAGAGACCGGCCGGGTCGTACGTCAGAGGGATGGTCGTCCCACCGCTGACACCATCCGGTCCCAGGGTCAGCCCTCCGTCAAGGGCATGGTGTAACGTGACCGTCCAACCGGGCATCACGCCGGGAAGGTCCCAGGCGATCGTGTCGGCCGACAGCCAGTGCGCGCGCGCTCTCCTCAGATCGCCGCGCGGCGCGCCCGCCGCGCTCACGGTCAGCACGTGGCTCGTCGGGTCGTAGCTGAAGAACATCTCCTGGCAGGTGGCGGGCACCGTGAAGTGGATGTTGTCGCCGTTCGGCACTCCCCCCGCCCCGTAGTTCTTGTCCCAGCCTTCGTTGATGGCGACCTTCACTTCGTAGTCGCCCGCGGGCAAGACGCTCGTGCGGAAGGTGTAGAGGCCGTCGCCGTCCGGGTCCTGGAGCCACGAGCGCAGGCAGTCGGGCTGCCAGTCGCCCGGACAGCCCAGCTCGCTCTGGAAGCTACCGGGGGCGACCGCGATCACCTTGTTCCTGTTGTCCGCCACCCAGTGCGTCTGGTGCGAGTAGTAGAACTTCACGGCAGCGGGGTTGGCGAGGTTCAGACCGATGTTGGCGCCGTTCCGTGAGGCGTTGGCCCCGTAATTCTCGTCCCAGCCGTCGTTGAGTGCGGCCTTGTACTCCCAGCTCCCGGCCGGGATGTTGAAGGTCCCCTGCCAGACGTCGTCGCTGGCATCGAACGTCAGATGGGTGGTGGCGCACTCGGGCTGCCAGTCGCCAGAGCAGCCGGCTTCGGACTGGAGGCTGCCGGCAATGGTCACTGAGGAAGGCTGCGGGCCGGGTCCCGCTCCCGTGATGGTGAGCACATGGGTGGTCGTGTTGTAGGTGAAAACGACTTCCGCGCAGTCGGCTCCGACGCTGAACGGGATGTTGGGGCCGTTCGGTGCTCCCCCCGCGCCGTAGTTCTCGGTCCAGCTCTCGTTGATGGCGACCTTCACCTCGTAGCTGCCGGCGGGCAGCGTGCTCGTACGGAAGCTGTAGATTCCGTCCCCATCCGGGTCCTGAAGCCACGACCGCAGACAATCGGGCTGCCAGTCCCCGGGACAGCCCAGCTCGCTCTGGAAGCTGCCGGGCGCGACCGCGATCACCTTGTTCTTGTTGTCCGCCACCCAGTGTGTCTGGTGTGAATAGTAGAACTTCACGCTGCCCGCCGCGCCGAGGCTCAGGGCGATGTTGGCGCCGCCCGGCGCGGCGTTCGCGCCGTAGTTCTCGGACCACGCTCCGTTGAGGGCGGCCTTGTACTCCCAGTCCCCCGCGGGAATGCTGAAGGTGCGCTGCCAGACGTCGTCCGATGCGTCATAGGAGAGGTGAGTCTCGGCGCACTCGGGCTGCCAGTCCCCAGGGCAGCCCAGCTCACTCTGGAGGCTCCCCGCGAGGGTCACGCTGGAGGGGGGCGGAGTGTGGGATCCGCTGGACACGGCCGCGAGCACGAGCAGCGAGGAGACGGTGAGGACGGAGCGAACGGCGGTCGGCATGGGATGGCCTCCGGGGGTGAAGGAGTGGCCGAGATTAATGCCCGGTGCCTCCGGCGTCAATGATGCCACAGGGGCTGCGCCTTCGACCCTCGTGCGCTTCCGGTGGACAATGACCGGATGCGGATCGCGGTCTTCGGAACGGGCGGCGTCGGCGGGTACTTCGGCGGCCGGCTGGCGCAGGCCGGCGAGGACGTGATCTTCGTCGCGCGCGGCGCGCACCTGGAGGCGATCCGCAGGGATGGCCTCACGGTGCAGAGCCCGGAGGGCGATTTCGTCGTGCACCCGGCCGTGGCCACCGACGATGTGCGCACGGCGGCGCCGGTCGACGCGGTCCTGCTGGGCGTGAAAGCGTGGCAGGTGAGGGAGGCCGCTCGCGCCCTGCGGCCGCTGCTCGAGCGCGCGGGATTCGTCGTGCCGCTGCAGAACGGCGTGGAGGCCGCCGACGAGCTCGTCGCGGAGCTGGGGGCGGAGCCGGTGGTCGGCGGGCTCTGCAAGATCTCCAGCTACGTGGCCGGACCGGGCCGCATCCGCCACGCTGGCGTGGCGCCCCGGGTCGAGTTCGGCGAGCGGGACGGCCGCCGCAGTGAGCGCGTCGACCGCCTTCGCACGGCCTTCGAGAAGGCGGCCGGAGTCGACGTCGCCATCCCGGGCGACATCAACGCCGCCATCTGGGAGAAGTTCCTGTTCATAGCCCCGTTGAGCGGGGTGGGCGCGGTCACCCGCATGCCGGCGGGCGTGCTGCGCTCGGTTCCGGAGAGCCGGAGCATGCTGGAATCGGCCATGCGCGAAGTGTTCGACGTGGGCCGCGCCCGGGGCATCGGCCTGCGGAAGGATGCCGTGGCGCGCACGATGTCCTACGTCGACGGCCTGCCCGCCGACGGCACCGCTTCGATGCAGCGCGACATCCTCGAGGGCCGGCCCTCCGAGCTCGATTACCAGACGGGGGCCGTCGTTCGCCTCGGACGGGAGTCCGGGGTGCCGGTTCCCGTCAACGACTTCATCTACCGCAGCCTGGTTCCCGGAGAGCGCCGAGCGCGGGGCGTCGTCTGAGCCTCGCAACCGGGGAACCTTTTCCCCTGCGCCGGGCAATGGGAAGCAGGAGCCGGAGTGGGTCGCCCGAACGGAGGATTGCCGAGACCGTGACGCCGAGCGACCGGGACCTGCTCCGGGGCGTGCAGGCCGGGGACGAGGAGGCGTTCAGCCTCCTCTACCGGCGCTGGCAGGGCCCGGTCTACCGGTTTGCGCTGCGGATGAGCGGGTCCCCGCCCCTGGCCGAGGACGTGACGCAGGAGGTGTTCATGGCGCTGCTGCGGCGGAGCGACGGCTACGATCCCAGCCGCGGCGAGCTGTCCTCCTACCTCCATGGCATCGCCCGCAACATGGCCCGCCGGAGGCTCGAGCGCGAACGCGGGCTCGAGCCGCTGGGGGACGAGGCCGGCCGCGACGATCCCATGGCCGACCTGGTGCGCCGCGAGCGGGCCGACCTCGTGTGGGACGGCATCCTGACCCTGCCGCTTCACTACCGGGAGGCGGTCGTGCTGTGCGACCTGCAGGGGCTGAGCTACGAGGAGGCGGCGTTGGCCCTGGGATGCGCCGTGGGCACGGTGCGGTCGCGGCTCCACCGCGGGCGCGACCAGCTCGGGCAGCGCCTGCGCTCGGCGCAACCGCTGGCGACGGCGGCCTTGTCCGTGCCGAGGATGACACGATGAGCTGCGAGCAGTTCGAAGGGCAGGTTGTCGACCTCGTGCGGGAGGACAGGGACGAAGGCAGGGAGGAAGCCCTCGCCCACGCGGAGCGCTGCGAGAGCTGTGCGGCGCGGCTGGAGAACGAGCGCGCGGTGACGAGCGCCCTGCGCGCCTTCGCGGGGCGGACCGCGGGCGCCGAGGCTCCTCCCCGGATCGAGGCCGCGTTGCGGCGCGCGCTGAGGGAGCCGGAGGTGGCGGGGGGGGCGCCGAAGACCAGCCCCTCGCGCGCCATCGAGCTGCTGCTCCTGGCCGCGGCGGCCGCGATCCTCGCCGCGATCGTCGTCGTGCCGCCACCGATCGACCGCTTCCCCGAGCGGGCGTCGGCGACCATCCCCCCGGGCTTGCCGGAAGGGACGGACGAGAGCGCGGATTTCGTCGCGCTCCGCTACGGCGAGGACCTGCGCGATCTCGACAGCCTGCAGGTCGTGAGCGTCGAGCTGCCGCCCACCGCGCTGGCCGCGCTCGGATGGCCGGCGGGCGATGGCGGGGCGAGTTGGGTGACGGCGGAGGTCATCGTCGGTCACGACGGCGTGGCCCGGGCCATCCGCTTCGTGGAGTAAAGGTAGAGCGGAGCAACCCTCGCAGCAGCCGTCCCCTCCCCCTACGTGGGGAGGGACAGGGTGGGGGGTAGATGAATGAGGAGGGACTATGGGGCCGCGCATTTCGTCTCTGCTGACGGTAGCCGCTCTGGCGCTCCTGGTGACGTCCGCCGCCCGCGCCCAGGGGCCGGAGGGAAGGCGTCACCACGGGGGCCCGCCGCCGGGCGCCATGTTCGACTTCCTGGGCGTGCGGGAGGCCTCCGAAGGCAAGGTCGTCAAGGGAATGCCGTATCGGGCCGAGGCGGTCACCGAGGTCAGCCAATCGCTGGCCGACGGCAACCGCATCACCCGCAGGACGACCGCCGCGGTCGCGCGTGACAGCGAGGGCCGTACACGTCGTGAGGCGAGCCTCGCCGCGCTTGGTCCGCTGGCTCCGCACGATGCTCCGCGGCTCGTGTTCATCCAGGACCCCGTGGCCGGCACCTCGTACGTCCTCGAGCCGGACAGCCGCACGGCGCGCAAGCTCGATGTTCACCGCGCGCCGCGGAGGTCAGGGGCGGGCGTCCGCTTCGAGGTGCCCCTGCCCGAGGGCGGTCCCGGCCCGGACGTGGTGTTTCGCAAGCGGCCTCACGAAATGGGCGAGGGACGGTGGCCCCGACAGACCGAGAACCTGGGTACCCAGGCGCAGGAAGGCGTCGACGCCACCGGCACCCGGACGACGGTCACCATCCCCGAGGCGGCGATCGGGAACGCCAAGCCGATCATGATCGTCTCGGAGCGCTGGTTCTCGCCGGAGCTGCAGGTGGAGGTGTCCAGCACGCACCGCGACCCGCGTTTCGGCGAGACGACGTACCGACTGACGGGGATCGTCCGCGGCGAGCCGGAGAAGGCGCTCTTCGAGGTGCCCGGGGACTACACCGTGCGCGAGAGCCGGCCGGACACGATGAAATTCCGACGCGCGCCGGATGCGCCCGAAGAAAACCAATGAATCTCGTTGCGCTTTCGCTGGGGACGGTGCTCGTCACGGCGCCGTCTGCCCCGGCGGCCGCGGTGCCGTCGCTCGCGGGAACGTGGACGCTCAACAAAAAGGAGAGTGAGGACGCTCGGGCCAAGATGCGCGACAGCGGCGCGGAACGTCCCGGGGGTTGGACCGGGCCCGGAGGACGGGGCGGGATGGGAGGTCCCGGCGGTGGCGCGGGGGGCCGCGGAGGCGGTCCCGGTGGCCGGGGGGGCGGTTTCGGCGGACGGGGCGCGGATCCCGACGGCGGCCGCGACAGCGGCTCCCGGCGGACCTTCCTCGAGCCTCCGGAGACGCTCACGATCACCCAGACCACGGAAGAGGTTCGCGTCGACGACGGTGACCGGGTCGTGCACCTCCATCCGGACGGCCGGAAGATCAAGAGCGAGGGTGGCGGGGCGGAGACGACGGCCCGATGGCGGGGCAACGAGCTGGTGGTCGAGACCAAGGCGGAGCGCGGGGCGAGGATCACGAGCGCATACATGCTCGTGCCCGAGAAGCACCAGCTCCACGTCACCTCGACGTTGGAAGGCCGTTCCGGCGAACCGATCACGGTACGCCGGGTCTACGACGCGGCCCCGGCCGAGAGTGGCCAGTGAGCCGCCGCGTGCGACTCAGCCCACGCGGACCTGCTGGCGCGTGAGGGGAGAGATCTTCTCTTCGGGCGTGAGGATGCCGCGGAAGTTGAGGGGATCGGCGGCGCTCACCGTGACCGGAGGCGGGCCCGCCGGCCACTCCGCCCGCCGGCGGACGGAACGGAGCAGGGTGACGGCCTCGGGCAGCGCGTACTGCTCGCCGTCGAAGCCCGCCACGAACCGGCCGCCGCGGATCTCGCCGCGGGCTTCGAGCAGCCGGCAGGCCCGCGCGAGGTCTCGCCAGGCCACGCCGTGCTTCTCGCGCTCCAGCGTCTTCCGGAAGACGACGCCGGTTCGGCGCAGCATCTGACGCGCGACCACCTCGGCTGACGGCACCACTCCCGCCGCGCGGGCGAGCAGGCTCCAGCGCCCCGCCGACACGCCGGCGGACTTGCGTCTCCAGGCGGGCACGATCAGCAGCCGCAGGCCGCCGAAGCTGTCGCACGTCACTCGGCCCTGGGCGATGAGGGCGGCTAGCCCCTCCTCGACCGAGGCCGACGGGAGACGGCTCTCCCGGGCCAGCTCCTGCAGGAACATCGGTCCCCGCCGCTCGAGCACGTCGTGCACCTCGGCGGCGGTGCCGGCGGGGCCGGCGGCCGGCCCGGGTGCGGCGGCGGCCGCCGCCAACGCGGCCCAGCTTTCGGCTGCCTCGCGTGGGAACAGGCATACGGGCGTGCGGCGTACCGGCGTCGCGCCCCCGCCCCACAGCCGCCCCCACATCACCTCGCCCGAAAGCGTGATCTGGTCGAGCCACTCGCGCTTGTAGCCCCGGACGCGGGCCGGCAGCACGCTCGATTCCCACGCCGCGGCCGGCACCTCGAAGCCGGCGAGCTTCGAGATGACCCCGGCCACTCCGCGGGGGCCTTCCAGCCGGTGCTCCCCGTCCACGTGCTGCCAGCAGGCCAGGAAGCGCAGGAACTGCGACGCGGTGACGGGCTCGATCTCCTTGCGCAGCCGGTCCAGCGTCTGCCGGCGGATTCTCGCCAGCAGCCGGCGGTCGCACCAGGCCTGGCGCCCGTCGAAGCGCGCCCTGAGCACGGCGCCCTCGCCCTCGAGCTGGACCATCAACGACATGTCCTCCGCTGGGAGCCACGAGCTGCACGCGAAGCGGGACTCACTCCCGCGAGCGGGCGGGGGTTCCAGGGGGTGCCCCGCAGCACCCCCTGGCTCAATGACGAACACGGGCCCCAGCGCTTCCATGCGCCCGCGCAGCACGGTCTTCGGGTCGCGCGTCGCTTCGGCCGCGAAGTACCGATTCCCTTCCGCGACGACACGGCCGCCGGCGTGAAGCTCGTCGATCCAGGCCTTCCAGGGGGCGGACTCTTCGGCGGTGACGTACCCCATCCACAATAGCGCCTCGTGCACCTCCTCGGCGCTTTCCGGCTGCGGCCACGCCTCTTCCTTCACTCGGGAGACAGCGTCGGCGTCGAGGGCGCCCAGCTCGTCGGCGGTGCGGATGTCGAGCACGCGGCGCGACATGACCGCTTGCGTCCGGCGCTCCTCCAGCGGGGCGTCGTCGAGGAAGGTGTACGGGGCGGAGCTCAGGATCCCGCGCGCGAACGACGACGGCTCGGCCGTGTCCACGGCGCGCTTTGCGATCCGGCCGTCGCGCAAACCCCGCAACACCTCCAGGAAGCCGTCGACGTCCATCGCCTCGGTGAGGCAGTCCTCGATCGTCTGGCGCACGATCGGGTGCTCCATCGGCACCTCGATGGGGCCGCCGGGGAGCGTCTCGGGGCAGGCGAGCACCTGGGGGAAGGCGGCGGCCAGGAGGTCGTTGGCGCGCATCCGGAGCAGCGCCGCGGGGACTCGTTTGCCGTTGCGGCTGCGGTCGAGCATCAGCGACCGCTGCGCGTTCCAGCGCCAGCGCGTCTCGAACATCGGCGAGGCGAGGAGGGCCTGGACGAGGACGTCCCGGGCCGTCTCGGGCTGGAGGTAGTCGAACACGCCGTCCAGCCCGAAGCTGTGCTGGGGACCGAGGGAGAGGACGATGGCTTCCTCGTTGGCGGCCGCCTGCAGCTCGAAGCCGAAGCCGACGCAGAAGCGCTTGCGCAGGGCCAGGCCCCACGCCCGGTTGATGCGCGAGCCGAAGGGCGCATGGACGACCAACTGCATCCCTCCGCTCTCGTCGAAGAAGCGCTCGAGGATCACGAGGCGCTGGGTCGGGACCGCGCCGAGCGCGCGGCGGCCGGCCTCGACGAACTCGCCGATCTGCGACGCGGCCCCGTCCGGGAAGGCCGGACCGCACTCCGACCGGAGCCAGGCCGTCGAACCACCCTCCTGCTCGGCGCACGCCTCGCGCAGCGTCGCGATCTCCGCGGCCAGCTCGCGCGTGCGGCCGGGGCCCTCGCCGAGCCAGAACGGGAGGCTCGGCGGCGCGCCTTTGGCGTCGGCCACGCGGACCACGCCCGGATCGACGCGCAGGATCTGCCACGACATGTTGCCGAGCTGGAAGATGTCGCCCCCGGTCGACTCGATCGCCCAGTCCTCGTTCACGGTGCCGACGAGCGTCCCGTCGGGCTCCAGGCGGACCTGGTAGTCGGCGGTGTCGGGGATGGCGCCGCCGGACATCAGGGCGGTGAGGCGGGCGCGCCGCGTGGCCATCACCCGGCGGTTCACGCCGTCGCGATGGAGGAGCGCCCGCCGGCCATCGGAATGCAAGGCCACGACCGACTCGAACTCCTCGCGCGCGAGGTCCCGGTACGGCCAAGCGCGACGCAGCGTCTCGAACAGCGCCGGCTCGTCCCACGCCTCGGGCACGCACGCGGCCACGACCTGCTGGGCCAGGATGTCGAGCGGCCGCGGGGGAGCGGGCGTGCGGTCCAGCAACCCGGCGCGGACGCAGCGCAGGAGCGCCGCCCCCTCCACCAGCTCGTCGACGGTCAGCGGGAAGATCCGGCCCTTGGGCACGCGGCCCAGGGCGTGGCCGGACCGGCCGACGCGCTGGACCAGCGTGGCGATCGAGCGCGTGGCCCCGACCTGGACCACCAGCTCCACCTCGCCGATGTCGATGCCCAGCTCCAGCGACGCGGTCGCGACGAGGGCCCGGAGCTGGCCGGCCTTCAACCGCTGCTCCGCCTCCAGCCGGCGCTCGCGGGCGAGGCTGCCGTGGTGGCTCGTGACGGCGTCCTCGCCCAGGAGCTTGGTGAGCTGGGCGGCGATGCGCTCGGCCATCTTCCGGGTGTTGACGAAGACGAGCGTCGTGCGGTGCTCGCGCACGAGCACGGCGATGCGGTTGTAGATCTCCTCCCACTGCTCGTGGGAGCAGACGGTCGAGAGGGCCGACGGCGGGATCTCGACGGCGAGATCCAGCTCGCGGAAGGTCCCGGCGTCCACGAGCGCGCACTCGCGGCCCGCCCCCACCAGGAACCGTCCCACCTCGTCGAGCGGCTTCTGCGTCGCCGAGAGGCCGACGCGCTGGACGGGACGGCCCACGAGGGCCTCGAGCCGCTCGAGGGAAAGGGCGAGGTGGCTGCCCCGCTTGTCGCGGACGAGGGCGTGGATCTCGTCCACGATCACCGTGCGGACGCTGCGCAGCATGTCCCGCCCGCTCCCGCTCGTGAGAAGCAGGTAGAGCGACTCCGGAGTGGTGACGAGGATATGGGGTGGTCGCCGCGCCATCGCGGTGCGCTCGCCGGCGGGGGTGTCGCCCGTGCGGACGAGGACCCGCAGCTCGGGCAGCGAGGGGTCGGCGGCCCGGATCTCGGCGAGCGGGCCCTGCAGGTTCTTCTGGACGTCGTTCGACAGCGCGCGCAGGGGTGAGACGTAGACGACCTGGGTGACGTCGGGCAAGTCCCGTCCTTGCCGCAGCAGGCTGTCGATGGCGGAAAGGAACGCGGCCAGGGTCTTGCCCGAGCCGGTCGGGGCGGCGATGAGCGTGTGCCGGCCCTCCCGGATGAGCGGCCAACCGTCGCGCTGGGGCGGCGTGGGCTCGCCCAGACGGGCCCGGAACCAGCCCTGGACGCACGGATGGAAGGCGGCGAGCGAGCTCATGGGAAATCCTATCCTAACGCCTCCTCCGGCTATGCGAGGTCCGGATCGTCATCGAGCAAGGGGGTGCTAGGGGCGCACCCCCTTGAACCCCCGCTCGCTCCGCGGGAGTGAATCCCGCTCCGCTCGCAGCTCTTGCTTCATTGCCGGCGCTTCTTGCCCTTGCCGCCGGCCTTCTTCGCTCGCCCGGCTTTCTTGGCGGGCTTGCGAGCCGCCGTCTTCTTCGCCGGACGGGGCGGTGGCAGCGAGGCCATGAACTCCCGGCCTCGCCGAGCCATCTCGTCCCGGCTCACGTCTTCCTTGTGGGTTGCGAGCGACCACAGGTGGCCGAAGGGGTCTCGGACCTGGCCGAACCGGTCCCCCCAGAACATGTCCATGAGGGGCTGCGCAACTTTCGCCCCCGCTCCCAACGCGCGTTGGAACGCCGCGTCCACGTCTTCAACGTACAGGTGGACGACGATCGACGACCCCTTGAGGGACTGAGGCGACTGCGCGGGGGCGCCTGGCCACTCGTCGGCCAGGTAGATGACCGAGTCGCCGATCTGCAGCTCGGCGTGCCCAACGGAACCGCCGGGCCCAGGCATCCGGCCCTTCTCACGGGCGCCGAAGGCGCGCGTGTAGAAGTCGATCGCCTTGGCCGCGCCCTTGATCACCAGGTGGGGGGTCACCGTGCGTGTCCCCTCGGGTATGTAACTCACCATCGTTGGCTCCTTTCGAATCGGGTGCTCGAAAGCCTATCACCGCCGGGCATTCGATGGATTGGATGACCAGGGTTGCTATGCTTGGGTCCCATGCGTCACTGGCTGAGCGAGCTCCTCGGACGGCCCGTCGAGTTCGACCTGTCTCACGATCGGGCGCTTCTCCTTCCGATCGACGGGCTCGAATCGGGGCTCGGTGGGCTGTCGGATACGGAACTCGCGGAAGAGTCTCGGATCCTGAAACGGCGCGTGCAGGACGGTACCGAGCCGGGTCTGCTCGTGGCCGAAGCGTTTGCGCTCTCGCGCGAAGCGGCGCGACGCGCCATCGGCCAGCGGCCTTTCGACGTCCAGATCCTGGCCGGCCTCGCCATCCACCGCGGGCGAGTCGCCGAGCTGGCGACCGGCGAGGGCAAGACGCTCGCGGCGGTGGCGCCGGCCTATCTGCACGCCCTCCTCGGACGGGGCGTGCACGTCCTCACGTTCAACGACTACCTGGCGCGGCGCGACGCGCGCTGGATGGGCCCCGTCTACGAACGGCTCGGGCTGTCCGTCGGCTACGTCCAGGAGGGCATGATGCCCACTGAACGCCGGCGGGCCTACCGATGCGACGTCACCTACGTCACCGCCAAGGAGGCCGGCTTCGACTACCTGCGCGACGGCCTCGCGCCGGACGAGAGCGAGCAGGTTCATCGTCCGTTCTACTTTGCCATCGTGGATGAGGCCGACTCGATCCTCATCGACGAGGCGCGGATCCCCCTGGTCATCGCCGGGGACGCGGGGCCAGGCTCCAATCTGGTGGGGCCCGAGCGCATGGCCGCGGTCGCGCGCCAGCTCTTGCCGAAGGTCGACTACGACACCGACGAGTACCAGCACAACATCGCGCTTACCGAGGCGGGTATCGCGCGTGCCGAAACGCTGCTGGGGTGCGGCGACCTCTACGCGAGCGACAACCTCGTCCGTTTGGCCCAGCTCCGCAACGCCCTGCACGCGCAGTGCCTGCTCGCGCGCGATGTCGACTACGTGGTCCGCGGCGGGAAGGTGGAGCTCGTGGACGACTTCACGGGGCGCGTCGCCGACAAGCGGCAATGGCCCGACGGGCTCCAGGCGGCGCTGGAGGCGAAGGAAGGCGTCCAGCGGCAGCGGGAGGGGCGGATCCTCGGCTCGGTCACGCTGCAGCACTTCCTGCGGCAGTACCCGCACCTGGCCGGGATGACGGCGACGGCGCAGCCGGCGGCCGAGGAGCTGGAGCAGCTCTACGGCCTGCGCGTGACGGTCGTCCCGACCCACCGGCCGATGATCCGGGTGGATGACCCCGACGTCGTGTTCACACACCAGGACGCCAAGCGTGCGGCGCTGGTCGGCGAGATTGCGGGCGTGCACGCCACGGGCCGTCCGGTCCTGGTGGGCACGGCCAGCGTCGGCGAGTCGGAGCGGTTGGCGGACGAACTGCGGGTGAAGGGCGTCCCCTGCGAGGTGCTGAACGCCAGGAACGACGAACGCGAGGCGGAGATCGTCGCGCACGCGGGCGCCCTCGGGGCCGTGACCATCTCGACGAACATGGCGGGCCGGGGGACCGACATCCGCCTCGGCGGCCCCGACGAGGATGCGGCGGACCGCGAGAAGGTGGTCGGCCTCGGCGGCCTGTACGTCATCGGCACCAACCGCCACGCGAGCCTCCGGATCGACCAGCAGCTCCGGGGCCGGGCGGGACGCCAGGGAGACCCGGGCCGCTCGCGCTTCTTCGTGAGCCTCGAGGACGACCTCATCCGGCGCTACGGCGTGCAGAACCTCATCACGGCGCGCTCCCTGCCGCCGCGGCGGGACTTGCCGGTCGAGGGTAAGCTCATCCGCACCGAGATCGCGCGCGCGCAGAGGATCATCGAGTCCGAGACCTACGAGACCCGCAAGACGCTCTACGCCTTCTCGGAGCCGGTGGAGGCGCAGCGGCAGGCGATCCGCCGGCGGCGCCAGGAGACGCTGGAGCGCCAGACGCCCCTCGATGGCCTGGCCGAGCTGTGCCCGGAGCGCTACGCATCGCTGCGGCCGCAGGTGGGGGAGACGGTGCTGCGCGAGGTCGAGCGCCGGCTGAGCCTCCTCGTCATCGATCGCTGCTGGAGCGAGTACTTGGTCGAGGTCGGGGAGATGCGGGACGACAGCCACCTGCTGGCGTTCGCGGGCCGGGTACCCTTGAGCGCGTTCATCCGGCAGGTCGGCGTCGCCTTCATGGCCCTCGAGGAGCGCATCGACGAAGAGATGGCCCGTATTTTCGAGACGCTCGCGGTAACGCCGGCGGGTGTCGACTGGGAAGCGGCGGGGCTGCGCGCGCCCTCGGCGACCTGGACGTACCTCGTCGGCGAGAACCCGTTCGGAGTGAGCGGGTACGCGGGCCCCGTCACCCGGTCCCAGCTCAGCTTCGCCGTCGCATTCCTCTGGCCGCTTGTCCTTCTCTCAGGACTCGCTCACTTGTGGAAGCGCCGCCAGCGCCGAAAGCAGGAGCCCGCCAAGTGACTGAGCTACGGTAGGTAAGCGGGGATTTTCCACGGGCCATCGGGTCGACTCCGGCGGCGCGCTTCTTGCACCTTTCGCTTTGGGCAGAGCAATCATTCGCCGGAGGCTTCATGAAACTTGGAATGTTTGACCGGACGCTCCTGGCGGCGGCCCTCAGCGCAACGGCGCTGGCAGGGACCGCCGGGATGGTCCGGGCGCAAGAGAAGAGCCAGCAGGACCAGCAGGAAGAGAAGAGGCGGCAGCGCCAGCAGCAGGAGCAGCAGCGTCAGGAGCGGCTACAGGCGCAGCAGCAGCAGAGACAGCAGGAGCGGCAGCAGCGCGAGCAGAACCAGGCTGCCCGCCAGCAGGAACAACAGCAGAAACAGCAGCAACAGCAGCAGCGCCAGCAGCAACCGCAGGCGCAGCAGCAGGAGCGCCAACAGCAGCGCCAGCAGGCGGAGCAGCAGCGCCAGCAGAGGCTGCAGGCCGAGCAGCAGCAGCGGCAGCAGGAGCGGCTGCAGCGGGAGCTAAGCCAGGCCGCGCGGCAGCAGGAGCTGCAGCAGCAGCGGCAGCAGGAGAGGCTCCAGCGTGAGCAGGCCCAGCAGCAGAACCAGCAGGCTCAGCAGGCGCAGAGGGCCCCGCGGCAACCCGAGCGGGTGCCGCAGGCCGAGGCGCAGCAGGTCCAGAAGCTGAGGCTGCCCGAGGCGCGCCAGCAGCAGCTCATCCAGGAGCAGCAGCGGCGCTCGGAGCAGTACGCTCGGGAGCTGCAGCAAACCGAGCAGCAGGCCCAGCAACGGGCCGCGGCGCTCCAGCAGCAGCGGCGGCTCGCGCAGTACCGGTACCAGCAGCGGTACGTCCAGAGACTGCGTCAGCAGCAGCGGCTGGCCGCGGAGCGGGCGCGTTATTACAACTACGGCCAGGATCCCTACTTCTACTCGGCTCCGATCTACCAGTACTCTCGCAACGGGCGCTACTACGACACGAACCAGTACGGCGCCGACCTGCTCGGGCAGGGCGTGAACAACGGCTACGAAGAGGGCTACCTCGCCGGACAGGCCGATCGCCAGGACGGTTGGCGTTCCGGGTACCGCGACTCTTACGCCTACGAAGACGCCAACTACGGCTACAACGGCTTCTACGTCCCCCAGAATGATTACAACTACTACTTCCGGGAAGGTTTCCAACGGGGGTACGAAGACGGCTAC